>Ga0065711_1048946_pt1 | contig 11548 bp, 4 predicted proteins | sample Hoacrofraction12_FD_59098 | JGI IMG/M metagenome (GOLD analysis project Ga0065711, IMG submission 59098) | Hoatzin crop microbial communities from Cojedes, Venezuela - Epithelial fraction 12 v2 (version 2) | ecosystem: Host-associated > Birds > Digestive system > Esophagus > Crop | place... | reverse complement strand
GGTCCTGTGCAGCCTGCTGTAGGTGACCCTGCTTCGGCAGGAGGGTTGGACTAGATGACCCACAGAGGTCCCTTCCAACCCCTACTATTCTGTGATTCTGTGATTCTGTGATTCTGTGATTCTGTAACAAAACTGTCAATAAACAAGAAATTAGTTGCCCCTAGTGTTTTAACAAAGCCATGGGAGCTGACACCTTCTTGCCATATATGCTCCACAGGATAAACACGCTGCCAACATCAACTAATCATAATGTTAAGAATGTGGTGGATTTGCCTTATTCCAAAGTTATTTTGAGGTCATTTTGGTAGTCCTGCAAATAGTCAACAGGGCAGCCCCTTGTAACCGAGTCAATTCCACAGAATTCAGGACAGACAGCAATGCGAGACGAAGGATCACAAATTGGAGAAAACCTAGTCTTAGTGAATACAGCAGAGAAGCTTGTAACGGCTGCAGTATAATAAAGAAATGTTATAGTTAATCCACTGCTATCTGTCTTTATTTTGCTAACCCACTCCAGTGGACACCACGGCATTGAGACTACATTAATCAAAATTTGGAATGACCTGCTTTTCATTGCAAACTGCAGTTATCTTTCTTTACTGATTGGCCTTGACCTGTCAGCTGCATTTGGTACTGCTGACCCTGGGGGTTCTTTTGAAGAGCCTGGAGTATTACAAAAGGTTGTCTGACTCTGTTCTTGCTTGGTTTAATTCATATTCTACTCAACATACCCATTTTATTTCCAGTAGAAATTGCTCATTTAATTGCATTGTAAGTTTTATGGGGTATGCCCCAGGCTGCGTTCTTTATGCCAAGCTTCTCAGTATTTATATGTGAAATGGTGGAAAAGAAAAGAAAAAAAAAAGTCACTCACTCACAAAGCTAGACCAGGTTTCATAATACCATTAATTTTCACTGCTTTAAATTGTATACAAAGCTGTTTTGGGAATAAAACAAATGTGTATGTCACCATCTAAGGTTTATTTGACAAATGTATTGCTTTTAAATTAATACTTTCAAGACAGGTTCATTTTTTTCAGGTTTTTTTTTAGGAATTTTGCAACCCTTTCTTCAATGCTAGTATATATTAAGTCAATTAAGAGACCTATATTACTACTTCATATCTAACCAACCCCAAAGTTGTTTGGATGAGAGCCTTAGTACTACATGCCAAAAGAGTTCATACTCAAGAAACCAATATTCTTTCAGATAATACTATTGTAGTGACTTCAAAAACTATTTAATGTCTTCTTTTGCAAAAGAGATTCAGGTTTGATATCGCCAATCCTGATTCTTCCCAAAGAAATAAAGGTGTAGTATAGCATAAATCTACCTTACTTGTGGTGTTCGCTCATAACATACAAGATTTTAAATGGGACACTGCTTAATCTATTTATTTAGTTAATCTTTGTATGAGGACATGGTTTCAAATATTATACCACACATAAACCACCACCTTTATTAGTAAAAGACAAATTGTAATCTTACAACTAGCATTTAAGTTTGACAGTCCACTTGGACACTGTTAAAAGGAAGAGAAACGTTACATGGACATAGGAATGTAATATCAAAAGAAACACACAAGGTAAACTTTAATTTTTGTTCATATCTTGAATTAATAGATTATTTCAACAAATAGGACTGAATTTACGGTTCAAAATATTTACTTTGCTGATATTTACTTTGAACTGATATCTCAAATCAGTATCATCACTATTATGAAACTGAAAAATTTAGATCCACCATTCAGGAATAATCTGGATCTTGGTCATCCAATCAGTTTTGTAAAGAATGACTTCTTCTTTACCAAGGACCAACTGCAGTGGAATGCTGTGCAAGGATTAGAAATCTTGTGTACGGTGATAAAAGTCCCAGATTCAGACCTCAGAGCAAAATACTAATGTGGCATTGCAAGTAAAATGTATTTATTATAATCATTATTTATTAACATTTAATCAAATTTACTTTGTGCCATATCAGCCAACCTTTTTTAAAATAAAAAGTGGAGACTGAAGAAAAATACAAATTATAACCACAAAAATAAAATTATTATTAACTTAAAAATGCTGACATTTTTAAAAACAGATGATAGTAATAAAAATGGAATATACAATCAAAAATTGAAAATAAAGAGATGCTACAAAAAGACCAAAGCTGCAGTTCACTCATGAGTGAAAACAAAGTAAAAGACAAGGTCTGTTGAAAGATCAGAAAGCAAACCTGGAAACAAAACACCTCCGGACTGCAGAAAAATACAGCTTGGAATCTGAATTTTGTGAGCTAGGACATATCACTAGTATAATGGATGTAAGCTTTGGAGGAAATCTTTTAGCCTATTACATAAATAGTTTGAGCAAACTCTGCATGGACTCAAGTGTTTATTCTGTTGTCGTGTGCTCTAATTTGATACTAATTCCAGCTGAATTAGTACCAATTACCTTAGCTGTAAATACAATCACAGAAAAGACCAGAGTCTGAAATTCACCAAGCATTTATATGGAAAGAAAACAAAGGTGCTTATTTGTTTCCTTAACCTCCCCCCGTTAAGTTCATCAAGCCCCTTCTTTCTTGTATCATTTTCCTCTGCTATATATAATTTTTACGAACAACAGAAAATTAAAACAAAACAACACAAACCAAAACCATTAAAGTATTCTTTCTGATTAGCTAGGAGCTAATGACATTTTATCCCTTACTGTGCCTCACCTTGAGGTTTTTTTCCTGAACTAAGTCTGTCTGTTGAGCAGTAATTGCTAGGGCAGTATTGCCAAAGTAATAAAACAAACTTCATTAGTGTTTTAACAGTCAACTTGACGACAATGGTAGCATACCCATTACAAAAAAAGGAAAAACATACACACTTTCCACTTTTGATGAATGTCACAAATTACTGATAACAACATGTGGCACCAGAATAGAAATGAGCCAACAGCTGCAGAGATTTAAGTCATTTGCACACTGCCTGTTGTCTGGTGCCTCCCTGGCCGGAAGTTACCATCTTCAGAAAATAGTAAGGAGAGCGGAATGTGGGCCTACACTTCAGCTGCTTCAATTCACAATCCAACATGTTAAATCATGGGATACAGGAAAACATCCTCAGCTACCATAGCTGAAGTCATAACCAATCTGCCAGTAATAAAAAGTATTCAAATGCAGCATTATGAAAGCAGCATTTTGCCAGATTTCATTAGAAACACACAGATTTTTTTCCCCCCCCCGAGAAGTAACAATGAGCAACTCCATATTATCTGAATTTTTGATAATACTCATAATTCTACATGTATTTATAAGCCAGTTCCTCCCAGAATGGTTAAAGCACAGCTGATTGTCATAGCAAAGACACAACTCTGGTCTAGTCCTCTTCTCAAATTACCCTACCTAGACTGTGACCTTACAAGACTAAATTGTAATTTAGAAGTAACAAGTGGCAGTCCTACAGTGTTTCGTAGTAAATTTCCTATACAGTCCTCAGTGGAAGCAAGAACACTCACAGAGCTCTAGGAAGAGCAGCAGTGTCCAGGAGAGTCGCGGGAAGACCTGAGACAGTTTCGGCAAGGTCTGAGGAGACTTACTGCACTGGTGGTATTCATACAGGGGTAAATAATGTTGGTTCTGGCATACTAATATCCTTTATGTAAGGCAGACAACAAAGGAACATGGCCTCTGCCATAAGGCATTGAAGGTTTGTGGGACAGTTATCAAGCTAAGGTAATATCTAGCAGCATGTAATATCAACATGCACATTCCAAAAGAAAATGTATTTAATACCAAAATATTCCCTTCTCCTCATTACCCTTCAGAGAGGAGCAATTCAGCAACAGTATTGGTCCAGTAATTAGCTTTCGTTAGAGTAAAGAAGCTTGCTACTGCAGACAGACAGAAGTCATGCTAGAACGGATGAAAATTTATGTTCTATTCTTACTGGAATACCACTAAAGTAAAACCCTAATAAAGGGGTGAAACATGTACAGGCATTTTTCAGCTTACATACTTGCCAATTCCTTCAGCAGCCTAAGACCAAAATGCATGCAAACCACTTGGAAACATGTATGCTTGTGTTTTAGTGTAAATGGGCTCTCAGACAAGGATTTCACAAAAAAAAGTCGTGGATTCAAAAGACGGACTATAAGCAGATTTTAAAATAAATACGGACAGATTTAATCCGAAGGTCAACATGGGAAAATCTGCCTCTTGTCATTGAAGTGAAGAAAACAGAAAAAGGAAGAGCTTTAGGCTGGTGGCTGATGTTTCAGCAGTGCTGCAGTCATGTATAATTTAATAGTCCATGACTAGCTAATACTCCTCTTCTCTGTGTTCCTATCACAAGTTTTGCAATAATGGTCAAGATTTGTGGTTTCTAGCCGTCAGCTTGGAATATTGCCTTGCTGCTCCAGGCCTGACATAGTAGTCCTAGTTTTCCACTGGGATGTGCTATATAATTGCATCAGTCTGCTTTCTGAAACTCTTGGGAGAGTGTTAAGCTAAAAAAATAGGCAAGACAGAGGCTTTGTTTGGGCACAGAATTACGGAACAGAAGAAAAAATAACTAATTCAGTTAATCTCATAGCTAACTTCACAAGATGGAGAGAATAAAAGCAACAGGTGTACTGAAGGGCTAGCACATGTCCATATGAGGACACAAAAAGCAGCTAATTCTTGCTTAGACAAAATGGCAACTTCAAATTACAGAAATAGCCCACTGTGTGTTTTCTATAATTACATGTTACAAGCACCTTCTTGATTTTTAAATAAAATATTGTAAAACTGATAGACACAAAAATATAAGAAACTATTTCTATCATCAGGAATTCTGTGGTACAACTACAGCTAGTATTAAAAATGCTACCACCGCCTTAGTTGACTAAGCTTCAAAAGAAACTCCAAAGTCACAGAGTCCCAGGTGAGACTTCTTCGAGTTGGCCCCACTGAAGTGAAGCTTCATCAAAACGTGCTTTAACTGCATGTTTTGAGTGACAAGTCTCTGGAATAGCACACAGAAAGAATATGAAAATGGACAATATTTGAAAATTACTAAGGCCTGCTTAGACTGTAGGCCTCGTCCTCAGCCAACATAAAGTATAAGGAATGTCCATCGGACAAGAATCTGATTTCATAACTCTAAACCCTTTATCCAGAATTCTTATGTACACACTGGGGACATTGTTAGGCAATCCCTTAAACACCACAAAATACAACTACATTTTAACTATATCTGGTACAAGATACTGAAAACAAGTCCTCTGACATCTGGATAATGTAGATTTATGAACTACATGTTAAACGCAGATGACAGAACTACAACACTGTTATGGTACAAACATTAAAAAGGTACTAGTTGTTATATTACATTTCACCAAGAGTGATAGGTTTCAGGGGAAACTCTAAAAAAATAATTGTCATTTTTCCGAAAGCAAAATAGCAACATTTTACTTCTGAATTGTTGCCATTTACACAGCGTAACTTGCTTGAAAATTACAGCCTTAAACATTAAGACATTTTTATGAATTAGATAGTTGACCTTATGTTAGATTTCTTTCACATAATCTATCTGCTTATATTACCATCCTCTTATTAGCACATAGAAAATGATTAATTATATGGCCAATGAATTCAAACCATGTGTGTCCTGAAGGCAGAAATGTCATCAGGTTATATATTGCCATAAATATTTCCACTACTCAGCATTTTCCAACTGTGTTTATTACACATGACCTACAATATTTGGTAAACAAGCAAGTGCAGCCATTTCTGTGGCAAATATTCTAGTATTACAGGGCATTTTTTTAAACTCCTAACACAATTTTCCATGGAATACATTAGTTCATACACTTGAGGTCTCTAGATACACAAATTACTAACTACCAGCTACAGTTTCCTCACCTTTGGCTGTATTCTCCCAACATTTTCAATATATTTCTCTTAATTAAGTGATTTAATCAGCCACAATGAGTAGATTGGTTCCTGACATTCTCTAGAGTTTTATTCTAGTCACCCAGGCTCTCCACTCAACTCCTGCTATTGGTCAGTACAAATATTTTAAATGCAACAAGAAAGAATTGTAAGATACTTAGCAGAAACTATTATAATGCTTATTATATTGGTTTAAATTACAAACATTTGTACTTTAGGGAATAGTATTTTCTATTTATCAGTATCTATTTCTAACTAAATACAAAATTTCTATGTTAGGAAAGAAAAAAGAAAACTTGTATGGAATTCATTATGAAGATGTTATGATTTTTTAGAAACAGATATGCCTTAATGTTCCAAATGCAAACATTACCACATGTGGTATTACCTTCTGGAATTTAAATTTATTTTGGCAGCTTTTGAAAGACAACCTTGTTCACATACGTTTCACACTTTATCTAAAGAACTGCACCTATGTCCTTGCATCACAGTAACTTGAAAATCTCAAATACATGTTATAAAATGAGTAAATGTTTCTCAGCAGCAACAGACCAGAAAATAATTATGTAAAAAATCAATTCAACATATTTTGAAATATCTGACTTGCCAGGGGGGTATAATACTTAAAAGTGGAGTACAATTTACAAACATATTAAAACATAACATGCTATCAAAAAGCATGATCCTAGCAGGTTAAGTATAGGTGGGAGAGTACGTACAGGAAAGGAATCATCCACATAGCTATGTTTTGAAAAAAATCCATCTGTGACAGTCGTTGGCAAAGCAGTTGTTAGGGTAGCTACAGTGTATACCAGACAAACAGGTAAAATTATGTTTGATATAAATCACAGTCTGAAGAATGTGTGCAAATTCAGTGTAGGAAAAAAAGTGAGAGGTTTTCATATTTAGCAGTCAGGAAAGGCATTTTGAGCCACACAAATCCAGTGCCAGATGTAAGGCTAACTATTGGCTGAACACTGACCATGTGTTTGAGCTGTGCGGATATGAAAACCCCTCCCAGAGCCAGATCTGCATTGCAGTCAAGGAAAGAACAAGATTTATTTCCCCTGCCCTACCCTCTTGCACAGATACATAGGCAAGCAGGAAATCCACCTGCAGTTCCTTCCCTTAATAAAATATACCAAATAATACTTGTATATTTAGCTAGCTGTACAACTGCTGCTAAGTAGCTTTTTCTGAATCTTAGTAACAAAGAATGAACAGTAAGATCAAGTATAATCATATACTACTTTTTATAATTTTGATTTCAAGAATAGCAGATATTACCTGCTACGTCCTCCATTTTTCCTTTCTTCTACATTTCAAGGGTTTTTTTCTTCCTGTGTAGACAACATGAATCCAAATTAAAAATTATTCCAGTAATCTTATATTTCTTACCTTTTTCCCAGTTGTGATGATTTTATTACACAAATTTTAGCACCGCTGACTCCTCATGCACTGGCATCTCAAACACAACTTATTAAATTCAATTTCACCTGGAGTTTTTAGCTGTAAGTGGCTATCACATTCTTTCTTCCCCTAGCAATGCATATACTCATTTCTATGTGATCTACATTGAAAGAAAATCTATGTTTGCTAACAAGAAAAATCCAGAATAAACAAAGTATGTTGCTTTTAAGAAAGCCCCAAATTTAACCTAGAAAGTTGTGTAAATCAAGCAGCATAGGTTAGGCATAACAATACCTCAGGTAAGGTCCTTAAATATGATTGTTGACACTTTGACACGACACCCTTAAACTTTGCCTAGCACATAATTTTGCTAGTAACAGAAATTCCCCCTACCCTAAGATCTAGACAATAAATGTGAAATTCATGTGCACAAAGTTACAGAGCCAGCTATGTTACAATGGCATCTCAGCAAGCTATCTTTCCTTCACTGCTAGAGGTTTTATTGTTTGGTTAGTCCTAATATCATTTCCAATGCACACTTCTTCCTTTAATTTTTGTCAGAAGGGGTCAAACAAATAAGATTGTAAAAAGAAAATTCAGACAAAACAGAGAGAGAGCAGGTGATGGAATAAAATAGAGTCTAATATGTTCAGATTTAATTAGTATCCAAAGAAGAGCAGAAGAAATGGGAAAAACAAATGTTTAGGAAACTACTCATTTTTATAGCAATCCAAAATGCAGGATTATTTTCCATGTTACGTGTCTGGTACAAATATAAAATATTCTAAAGAATAAACATGTTATATAGAGATACAATTTATAGAAAGAATTAATCCTGTGTCCCCAAATGAAACCAAAATATACAAAGGGAAAGCAGTTTAAAAGTATTTGTAGTTGAGCTAGTTGTTAATTGTTTGATCTCTCGTATTTCCTGTATCACATCTCTGAGATGTAGCTCTTGAGGAATACAAGTCATACAAAATTATACATACAATGATCTAAGGTCTCTGACAGATGGAGTCTAACAGACATAGTTGTAAGAGTTTGGAGTTATTTCCCCTAATATTGGCTGGCGATTACGAAACCTGTACTATGCTGGTGGACAAGTATGTGTGGGTTTGCTTCAAACTACCTCATAGACTGACATATTACTTCAAATGTACTTTTATCAATTATTAAAGTTAATATAGGAGACTGTAAATTTAAGGACCTGATGTATCTATATGCATTCAGTGCCTTCCAGGAGAAAAAAGCAGACAGAAAGGGGAAATACCATCTCAAACCACTGCAACTAAGTCCTCCAGCGACTGCCAGAGTTCTGGGGCACAAGACACCTGAATTGGCACGATCGGAAGTGGAAAAGGTCTTTAGATTTGTTGTTTCTGGAGAGTATGTGTATATACAAATGTATGTATGTATGTACATGTATATATAAAAAGAATATTAGTAACAGTTTCTGAAATAAAGCAACTACTGTAGCATGATCATACTACTAATTCTGGTATCTGGAATCAGGTTACTGGTTCTATGTATTTTTTAATCAATGAAGTTAAAGGTTTTCATGCCCTCTGTACTGCGTACAAGCACAAGAATTGCCAAAACATTACCAGACTTTACACTAATACATTATCCTTTGTTCAGAAAAGCTTAGCAATTTAAATCAAATTCAGAGATGAAAACAATTGTTTCTAAATGAAGATGGCAGAAGCTGCAGTTGCTTGCACAATAGCCAAGTGTCTGCAGTAACACCTGCCCACATGTAAATACAACATACTTCTACAATGCAGAAAAAAGCACTGAATGTTAAACAATCTTTCATCCTGAAGCTCACATGAACGTTTTACTATACAGCACTCAGGCCTTCTTAGCAAAATCGTAGTTTGTTTCCTTTCTAAAGTATGAAACTTAAATATATTCAAACAACTAGATGTGCAAAACTATCATCACAATAGTAACATTTAATTAACAATGAGTCCATTTGTTTCTGCAATCTAAGAGGCTTATGGAAAAATATATTTGGTTCAGTGAATTGGCTCCATTAACACTACTATTCTGGAGACTAAAATTCAAGATCAATTTCATCTTCGCATCCTAATCTCTGTGTAACACTAAAAAAAAAAAACTTTGGACAATTTCACCAACAATATTTACATACCCAAAGGTTCACTTCACAAACAAATACCATGTCAGAATCAAGCAATAAAAACCTCCAACAAACCCTGAACAAAAAAGGACAATGAAGAGAAACTCACATTTCAGCCACAGAAATATATAAAAGTTAAAAGCCTTTCCCACTGTTTTTTTGAACCAGGTACAAATTACTGTTTACAAAGAGGAGAGTACATGTTTGCAAGCACTGCTAGGAAAAAAATAAAAGTATGTTAACCATCTGCATAGATCACCAATACTACATCTGCTACATAATACGAAACTACATCTGACTATGAAACTACATCAGCCAGAACACATACAGGTGTATTAAATGCTATATTTTCTCTTAAGAAAATGGGTGATTCCAAATGGGAAGCAATATTCTACTAGGTAACGACCAGCCTGAAAACACTTCACTAGTAGAAAATTGTTTGCCTGAAATCAAAATTATAATTTTTCACCTAAGACCTCAAACTTGTGGATAATTTTCATCAGCAACTGTGAATCTTTGCAAAATGTGCATCTCCCTCATTTACTGGCTTGTCTTTTATGTCAGTGGAGTAAGCACAATTATTATAAAACTATTACATTGTGTACGATTGATTACATAGGGGAGGATGAACATGAACTGAAACTACAGAATCCAAACGTGATCTGCCTATGGCTGTGCAACTAAATGAGACCGCAAGACAATCAGCCTCCATGAGTGACACTTAACAGTGAAATGAATGAAAATCAAACTAATAAAGGCACGGTATTCTAAAAAAGTTGGTGCTGCAGCTCCTGTATAAACTACAAGAACCTTTGAAACTAAGAGACACATTCAGCCATTACTGTTGCCTGTCTCACAGTATTCCAACCCTGTTGGTAACAGGGGCAAGAGAACAAGCAATATAAAATTGACACATATATGAAGAATTTTATTTAAAATAAGAAGGTAAACTTTGTGGTTTACTTGGTTGGAAAAAAGAAGATGACAAATTGTTGGGTTTGGCCTCAATGCAAAGGATATCTGGAGGCTGACGAGATTTCCAGTGAGTTTTACTTTCTAGGAAGTCACCTACGTTCTCACTGAGATCAAAATATAGGAATAACCTAAAAACTTCTTTCAACTTCTGTACACAACAGTAGTAAGAACATTTCTAAACCTACTGGGAATTTCTCAACTTATTAAGAAAATTATCTTTAGTTAGAGAAATCAAACAGGTTTTGACACTTTTGCATTAATGAAAGATGCTAATCTGAAACCCCAAAATTCTATTTTCCATTTTTTTCTTTAAGGAACTGCTGGGTAAAGACATAAAGAAATGAAATGAGCAGCTAATACTGAACTTCCAGTGCTTCACAACCCTCTCAGTCAAGCATTCCATATGGGGGGTACCCACCTACAAACCTTTCAGTAAAACCACATCAGCTGGTTTACATCTTTATATAGCGTAAACATATTTTTAAAGGGGGTGAATGCCAACCTAGGTTAGGTCATCATACTGAAATAGCTGCTGATGCTGTGAGAGGACAGGGATAACTAAGGCTGAGGAAACTTTAAGGGTAGGTTTTTGTAACGCTATTTTTCCTGCTGTCGTTTTCCAGGTAAGTAAAAACTTGTTATGTATGTGCTGAACTGTGTTTTACTCTATACCAAATTCTTGCAGAAGACCGTTTCTTTCAAACTCTCTATGCTAGTTTCTGGTGACAAACACCACGAGAAGACATAGGCAAGGCCTCTGCCTAAGAAGCCCTGGAGAAGTTTGTAAAACGTACTGCTTGGATGTGTTTTGGTATTAATCCAGAAATACACTAACCTACTCTCAAAGGGCGAGTGCTAAACAGCTTCCGCAGCTAATCTTTCCGTTGCCTCTTTGCAGCGTCCTCAGGATAAAAACAATACGTGGAGACAAGTAACTTCTGTCAGAAGGTCCCGAGCGCCTCGGGCACACCCTGATGCTCCTGCAGACGTCCCCTGCAAACACCACGTTCCCTCCTTTCCCTTCCTACAAGCTCCTTCCACCCGCCCGATGAACAGCCTCCCTCACGGCCGGCGTCCCCACCGCTCCCCTTCCGCACGGCGGCGGGGACG
>Ga0065711_1048941_pt1 | contig 11548 bp, 8 predicted proteins | sample Hoacrofraction12_FD_59098 | JGI IMG/M metagenome (GOLD analysis project Ga0065711, IMG submission 59098) | Hoatzin crop microbial communities from Cojedes, Venezuela - Epithelial fraction 12 v2 (version 2) | ecosystem: Host-associated > Birds > Digestive system > Esophagus > Crop | place... | reverse complement strand
CCCCGCCCCGGAGCACCTGCCCGGAGGGGGCGCGGGAGAGCTGCCGGGCCGGCCGGGTGGCGGTGGAGGGGGGCGGGAGAGCCCGCACGCTGTCCCCAAAAGCTACCCGCCGCCCTTCCCGCCCCGGCTGCCCTGGCAGCGCCCGGGCCCGCCGAGTTCGGCGTCCCGCTCCCGGGGCCCGTCGCCGGGGAGCTCCAGCCCTTCTGGCGGCGGGGAAACCGCGTGGCGAGGCTTGCGCTTTCCTGGCAGATTTAGAGAAAGAATCCGGGTCCCCCTGTGCTGCAAAGCCTCGCCACGCCGCCGCTGTGTGAGGGGTCTTCCCAGCCCCCCCTCCTGCTGGGGGGTGTCCGAGTCCTGGAACCAGCGCCCCAGAGCAGGGGACACCCCTCAGCCCCCTTCGACTGCCAGCGCTCCCCTGCTGCCGTAGCTGTCCACGCGTGCGGGTAACCTATGTGTGACGGTGTTTCGGGCCAGAGGAACACGGCCACAAACACTGCTTCCGAAGGAGAAGTCTACTTATAAAGTTTACTGCTTGTCTCTGGAAGGCAAATCCAGTATCGTTTCAACCATCAAATATTACACACATTAGAAATAACTGTGGGATGGCAGAGTGCCGTCCCCTAACGGAAATTCAGAACACGGCACTTCCAGCTGCTTGGAGTAAAACCCCTTTTCATTTCCATTCAGTTGGTGGAAATGTGGAAAGTTTTAACACTTCTGCAAAACGCTCAGCAATAAGCAGAGCGGGACGCCGGTACGTCTGGTCAGATCCCACGCGCGTGCAGATGTGTAGCTCCTGGGGTGAGACCAGCACGTTGCAAGATCTGACTGTCAGTCGGCAGTGTCACCTTATTTTAAGTCCTCATCTCTAGAGCCATCAGAGGGCTTCCCTGGATCACACCGACGCGGAGCAGTGGAGGAGTTAAGCAGCTCCCCAGCTGCTCGTTCTCCCTCCCCACTACAGACATCAAAGCGCTACGACAACCAGCAGCAGCTGTGAATCTGCATTTCTGCCAGTCAAGTTTTCACCGTTACTCTGAAAGCAGCAAAACAAGGATGATTCAAAACTGAAATTCTAAATTGTGGTTTAGTTGGTAGGAAACCATTACATTGTTTCATCACCACCCTGACCACTTCGCCGGTTTTGGGGGACTTTCAGGCGTTTCTCCAAGAGATTGTTAAAATTCCCGGGTTCATTTCTTGTTCACAAAAATGGACACAAAATTCTGTCCCTTGAATGACAGAGAGGGAACAGTTTCCCAGAGTCCTTTTCCCGTGCAAGTGTATGTCTTAAACATCGCTGTTCTTTCTGCTCTCTCTCCAGACGGACCTTGCATGTATCATCTTTCAAATAGCTGATGCAGGAACCGTGTGACTGCATCTGAGCAATCTCTTTGTGGCTGTCTTTCTAACCATGTGGGAGAAACCCACCCTAACCCTGGATGAGAAGACTTGTTCCTCACACTTGGCGTTGTAGCTTATCGATGAGTGTCATGTAGGCGAGGGGTAAATGTGTGCTGGCTGCTTAGGGTACTTGGAGACAAACTACGGTCTCTTGAGACTGGTATTGCTGGGAGAGTTTGGGGAAAGAGAGGCACCGCTGAAAGTTGTAGAGACTTTGTAGAACCCCCAGTCCAGTGGCCCCTGGACTGCTAAAGGGGGCGTTGAGCTGGTGGCAGGGATCCTAGCTGACAGGAAAAGGTAGATGGTCAAGCTGTGGGATTCAGTTATTGGCACATAAATAGCTGCTTATGGGATGCAGATGAGAACTACATTGTACCTCACCTGTCAGGAGGAAATGTGTCTGTTGCTTCCTCGACATTGGTAGAGTAGTTGTGATCATGATCCATCAGACACCAGTGAAATCGGCAGAACGTAAATATACTGGAGTGTGAGAAATCCATATTTTGAGAAATATTTGAGGTATTTAATACTGATCAGGTGCTGGATGAGGCAGAGAGCAAAATCAATGCAAAACTGAGAAAATGATGTAATAGAGAAAGAACTTGAGGAGTTTTATTAGGGATTAGGAGAACTTGCAGAAAAGGTGGAACCAATACTGGAAGCCAAGTACCTGTATTTGCAAAGAAAATACGGGTTTTTTTTACATAAAGTTATCCTGAAGTAATAAAAAATTATCCTGACACAATAAATTCTTCCCCAAACGTCTTGCCACTATGCAATCTGGACAGCACATCTCGCGTAGTCCTCCTGGAGTTAATAACACTAGAAGCAAAATAGCACAGTGACTTGCTCTTCTGTTTGACATTGCTTCGCCATCTAAGGCAATTTCAGAGAAGCTGTTGGGATGGTTTGTTAAGTGAGAAAGTGTTTTAGTCTGCAGTTTGGCAAGCATTTTTTATAGCAGATGCGTGCACTTCATCTGACTGCCTTCATCTCCTGCTTCTCGTTCTTGAATCATACCGCTGCCTCTGTTACACTCATGCTGTTCTGTGTCTGAGCAGTGAACCAGATCAGAGAAGTGATCTGAGTTAAAAATAACCCAGAAAAACCCCCAAATCTAGATCAGACTTGCAGTGCATATGTTGTGTGGCCGGCCAGTTGTATCGGTTGTGTTAGTAGGGTGGTTAAAGCTGCTGCTGCAGCCTTAGGAGCTTTCTCAGGCAACAGCCTTAACTTTCTAGAAGAAGTGGCAAGAGTCTGCAAAGTTAAACCCTACACATCTACCTTAAAATGGAAGCAGAAACCCATTTCCCCAGCATTGATCTGCTGCTGGAGTTCAGGGATCTTGGTCCAAATACTTTTCTGCCTATGTGCTGAGGGGTATAGCTTAATAAGAACTATATTAGAGTAAACCTGGTTTACTGGTGCCATAAAAGTCAGCATAAAATGCCATGTGAAGAAGGTGACCATACAGTTCTGTATAGGATCATATATGGTCCTTCAAGACTTAATATTTCAAATGTAATTATGAGGTAGTAACTAGTGCTGAGATTTTTGTGTTAGTTTTTGCATTTGGAAGGGGTATGAAAAGAAGTCACTGCGAAAAAAACCCACCAACTTGCCTTCACCATAGCTGTTCAGTTTTGGATAAGCAATGGTTTAGGTCCTTAATCACCCTGCCAATGTTTCTGACCTGTAACACCTCCGAGTGCTGGTGAGAAGAAAGGAAAGAAAATCACTCTGGGAAGAACACATTCATTCTGAATGTCTGCAATTAGCTTTCTTCTGGTAACTTGTACTACTCCCTTTTCAATTCCCTAACTTGGAAGGCATTTGTACAAGTGAAGCCCTGTGTATGGTCTGATGTTGGGGAACTGATCACACGAGGGTTTTCACTGTGTTGCAAATACAAGGGAAAGCACACGTTCCTAAAAATCTTCATGCGCATGCCTGCTTCCAGCTGTGTCTGTCCTTGCTTTCCTTTGTGTCATGTAAGCCTACCACTGCTTACGGAAGCTGTCTCCAAATCTACTCTCAATTAGAAACAAAAACGATCAGCAGTCAATTTCCTGTTCCTAATTAGGAAGAGTTGAAAGTTGCATTTTGAGATTGTCTAAGTGCATAAATATTGGTATTTCAAACTGAAGTTGTCTAAGGCTCTGTAATTCACTGACACATGGAAAATCTAGGGGTTTGGTCATACCAGAACTATGTCTTGTTTTTCTGTAAGCTTCCCCCCCCCAACAGTGGCAGTGGGCCAGAAAGTCTATTATTCATACGCTGTCATCTGAGAAATTATAGAAGGCAAATATACTGTTACACTTACCCCTAAGATTCTTTTCAAGAAACTTCATCTTCTCTCTGCTGTAAGATATATGTGAGCTTGCATGAAGAGGATATATTGTCCACTGACAAGTATAATTAAGCACAGATGTCTGAGGTACCAAAAAGCAGCTAATATTTGTAACGGTCTTAATTTTTATCATTTTGCTTATGTTCTCTTTAGAGATCTGAATTTCATTTAGAGTTTGTTAAAGAGGAAGAAGCTTTTCATTTATTTGACAAATAATGTCTTCACGCTCATGTGATGTCTTTTTAGGAAATACTTTAAAGAAGCTTTTTCTTCCCTTGAACATTTGTGTTGGTGAAGCAAAGATAAGCTTCCAAAAGGGCTTTCTAATATTTAGTGTCATACAAACAATGACTATGGCAGCCTGACTACGAGAAGCAAACAATAGATCATTATAGTTAACATCAGCTTAACTAATGACTGCATTCTGATTTATAGCTAGGTAAGACCAGAAATTAATCATTACATGTGTATGTGTGATAAATGGATTGATGCCCTTTTTCTTCCTTAGAATTTTGTCAAAGATTTTTGAGTTGCAAGATCAGATCCAACCATAAATAATTAGTTTTGAGTGGAGCTGGGCAGTAACCTCTTTCCCCATGCCAAAGGAATTGGTGAGCTTTTGAAACTTTCCCGTCTCAAAATCAAACAAAGAGTGTTTTCCTGTGCCATCTCTGTGTCTTCTGTTGCAAAAGTCTAGATCAGCACAGCTGTAGTATTTTTTATTATTTTCACCCTTTAAACAAACTTTTTAGGTTTGATACAGTTATTTTTACATGAAAAGCAAATATGTATGTTACGAGAATTTCAACATAAAGAATTAGTTTTTGTTTTTTGAAAATTAATGATTTCTTCAAATCTACACTTTCCTGCAATTAATTTCCATTTCAACATAGTAATCTCTCCACAGAAAAATTTCTGACCTTCTCTTGATATTGCGAGTTTCTATTTTTTCCATATTTCTATTCTTCAGTAGGTTCCAAATGTCTGCTGAAGAGATAGGTTGCAATAGGAATGGAACAGAATCTGTAAGAACTTTGCCTAGATCAATTTCTTAGCTGCAATTTCTGTTGCTTCTGCTGGGCAGGATAAACCAGAGGACAAGTTAAAAGCACAGGTTTTGGTTATTTAAATAGAGTAGACCAAAGTAGGTATTAATTTTGCTGACAAGAAACATCAGTTCTGTACTCAGGTATGAATTTATACAGCAGTTATCATCACTAGACCAAAATCATTTAGACATATGATAGTTTCAATTTGCATCAGCCTTTGAGTATGTGCATATGTCAATACAATGAGACCATTATGCTATACAGGACTGCCTTAATAGTTGTTATTTTCCAAAGCTGTCCATTCAAGGATACTTGAATGACTGAATATTTTGAGTAGAGTGTGTGTGTGTGTGTTTTGTTCTCTCTCTCTTCTTTTTTTATTTTTTATTAATAATTTATAAAAAAAAATAGGCATGGTAAATGATTGGTGAAAGTTGGACAGTTAATAGTTCAGAATTTTGGGGTCAAATGATGCTGGGGCTGAAAGCCTTTGGCTCCATAGCAAAAGTGAATGCTACAAAAACAGCCCTAACTTGTGAAGGTTTTGGTAGTATGCGGAGCATGTTCTTTCAGCAAAGAAAGCTGTGTTTGAGAAGATAGGAAACAAACTCATAAGACCCCTTATTTATTGAACAACCTCCCCCCCCCAAAAAAAAAACCCAAACCCAAACCAGTTGTTGAAAGGGAACTGTTGAAAGGAAACATCTGGAGGAAATGCCAGTCCAATTCCAATCTCATCTTCAGGATGCCATAGCTTACATTTTCCAGGATGTGATACTGTGCTTCATCGGACATCACGATGAGATCATACCTCTGAATATGGACTCCAGGCCACCTTTACAAAGCATGGTAATCATTATGTCTGATTCTGCTTCCTGCCACAGTATATTAGAAATGTATCTCATCCATTGGTCATTTCTTTGATGCTAGCATGGAATCCTAGATATGCACAAAAATTATTACTTCACAAACTCCAAACCTATGTGACAATGGAAGCAGGCATCTCTAACCAGGAGCCAGCCCTGAGATGTCAACATAGTTGTAGAGAAAAGCCCAAGACAAGCCACAGCTAAATCCAGGAGAAAATTAAGATATGAAGGAATTATGGTAGAAGGAAGTGAAAAATTCAGTGATTTTGTGTAGCCATACACAGTGTGAGACTTTTGGAATTTTTCAGAGATTAAAAAAGAGATTGTTCTAACTTCTTATGTACATTATGTATGTATATTAATATTGTTCTAGCACTCCTTCTGTGGATGCTCTTTGTGTGATTACAAAAAACATCAATTCCCCATAATGCGTCTTCATGGATTTATTAACCTCTTCAAAAATTAAGGAAAACAACAACTTCCTGGCAAGCTATCAGACCTTTAGTTGTTAAAATGTTGACTTAAAATGTCCTTGGTACTGGCATTACTTTCATGAATAGTTTTTTGCTAGCTGTGTGTCTATGATTTCATAGTAATTCGGTCCAATAAAAGTTTAGACCCTCACATTTTTGATGTGAAGAATTTTTGTTGGCTTGCAGGAACAAGACCAATGTGAGTATCATTGTCATGTAGTCTACAAGAGATTTTTCTTTTAAGTTACAGCCTCATATTCAAGAAAAATGTAGGAATATTGAGACTAGGCAGAAAACGAAGTATATAGAGAATATACTACTTAGAGTTTATCTACTTACAGGTAACCTTACTTGTCCTGGTTCCTGTTTTTTGCTGAAGTGGGCTGTGTTACTTGAGGGGGGGATTTCTGTATAGTGATCTACATAATAGGCACCATAAACAATTAGTTACAAGCTGTTGCTATAAAACCTGTAATGAAATCAAACAATAGGCTGCTATCCTACTTAGAGAAGTTTCTCTGAGTTGTCTTGACTCTGTTTTAGAGTAGTACATGTGGTAGCTTCAGTATTTTCTTTTTTAGGCTTTGATTTTGACATGTCCTAATTCTCCTTTCTGAATTGTTGTAATCAGAGCTGGATGTATTTGAAATATATGTATCCTTTTATGCACTTGCAAAGTCTGCAGACAACACCCAAAATACACGTACAAGCTATGCACATATGTATTTTAATCTTATATTCCCATGGGTATGTCTTCTGTTGCAAAATGGACCTGGAGCATTCATAACATACTCTTCTACTCTTTCATGAACTTATTCTAAAAATGTACATACCCAATATACATAGCGATCAGGTCTGAAAAAAATTATTCTCCTTCTTCAGTGAGTGCTTGTGATGCCTGAGCAGGTGCCTCACCGTAATAGCGTGTACTGAGAAGAGAGCACCCTGACTGCATTGTTCTTCCTGTTATCAGAGAATATTGATACTCAGCTCTTTGTTGCTAAAATACCTCACTCCGGAAACAATTGTGTGTTAGAGCAACACAAGAAGCAAGATTCTCTAACAAAGAAAAGCTTTGACAACAGAGCCTGCTTATAAAAACAATATTATATTGTAATTCTGAGACATCAGTGATTTCCTGAGGAAGGAGTAAGATCTACCACATTTTTTTCCTTTTGATGAGACAGTACTCCCAAAAGTCAAGGAAAGGCCATATGTCTGTCTTCCGCATAGTTGTAGTTTGCCTCCAATTACGCACGATAACCTATTTCTTTGTGGGAGAGAACCATAAGGACACTGGTATCAGTTATTTTATGCCAAATGCATAAATGTTTATATAGAAGCAGAATGAACAGTGAACGTGATTATTTAATCACTCAAATAACACAAATTATTCAGAAAATCACTTACACCCTGGAAGACCATGCCAAGCATGTATTCAGCTGTGGCACAGCCCTCAATTTTAGCGAACTTAAAGTTGAGCACATTATCTGAATACCCTGATTAAAGACTCATGGACTGAATTTGTATATTTTAATGAATTTGACAGGGAATACTAAGAATATTGCTTGATTTATGAACAGAAATGCATTCCTTTTTAATATCTAAAAAATCCTGAAGAGATTTTTACATTCTAGAGTTGCAATAAAACATATTAGCTAGTTCTTTCAAATCAGCTTTGCATGCGTGGAATCTAGATGGCTGATTTCTATAGTTTTCCTGTCTTCTGTTAAATGGAGAAAACCAGCCGAGTTTATAGATGATTGAAACGTGAACTGAGTTGCGCAAATTTTCAGCGCTCCCGTCCGCAAGGCCTGCCAGGGCAGACCAGGGCAAGGACAGGAAAAACCGACATGGTGCTCCCCCACCGACGCTTTCCTGATCTCAGCACCCAGCAGTTTTCCACTTAGGGTTTTCCTGAGTATGCGTGAAGAACGCACTCCTAACGATCGTTTTGAAGCCGGTCCCCCGGCTGTGTTTGTCCTCCCTGAGCCCTTGCATCAGAAAGCTCCAGGGGCAGCCAGGCCCGGTGGGTGTTTCCCCCCTCTGCTCCCCCGTCCGTCCCCAGCCTGAAGACCTTGGCCTCACTGTTAACCCCCGGCGAGGGAGCCGGGCGCTTTTAACGAGCGCTCGCTGGAAGGAAGTTCTGGGTGTCCGCGGCAAGGTGCTGGTTCCGGCCGGCCAGCACCTCAGCGTAGTCCCTGCAGGCCGGGCCCTCAAACAGAGGGCAAAATGCTGCACAGGCAGTGACGAGTGAGGGGGGAAGGAGGGAGAAAGAGCCTGCGAACACCAGGGTGGGGGAAGGAGGAGGGGGAGGAGGTGCCTCAGGAGGTGGATCAGGGACTCCCCGGCAGCCCGTGGAGAGGAGGACGCCATGACAGATATCCAGGCTGCGGCTCACGGAGGACCCCACCCTGCAGCCAGTGGATAGGCTCTGAAGGAGCTACAGACTCTGGAGAGCCCACGCTGGAGTAGGTGTGCCTGACAGGAACCATGGCCCTGGACCAGCCCATGCTGAGCTGGTTCTCGTAACAGGAATTCTGGCCCTGGACAGCCCCCATTGTAGCAGATTTTTCCTGACAGGAACTGTGGCCCATGGAGAGCCCATGCCTGGAGCATGTTCCTCTTACAGGAACTGCACCCATGCTGAAGCATGTTCTCCTTCCAAGAATTCTGGCCCATGGAGAACCCACACTAGAACAGGTTCTCCTGACAGAAATTGTGGCCTTAGAGAGCCTATACTGTAGCATATTTTCCTGACAGGAACTGTGGCCCTGGACCAGCCCATGCTGGACCTGGTTGTCCTGACAGGAACTGTGGGTCTGGAGAGCCCACATTGGAGCTGTGTATCCTGTCAGGAATTCTGGCCCTGGAGAGCCCATGCTGGAGCATATGTTTCTTACAGGAACTGTGATCCCAGAGAGCCCACACAGAAGCAAGTGGTCCTGACAGGAATCGGATCCACACTGGAGCAGGTTCACCTGACAGGAACTGGGGCCCTGGAGAGGCCACACTGGAGCAGGTTCTCCTGAAAAGAACCGGGACCCGTGGAGAAGAACTGCAGTCCATGGAGAGGACTCACACTGGAGCCAGGGAAAAATGTGAGAATGAAGGAGATGCAGAGAGGGACTGTTCTATACTCACAGTAACCCTGCATCCCCCATCCCCTTTGCAGCTCTTGGGCTTGGGTGGGAGATGTAGAGGACCTGGGAATTAAGGAGTGAAGCTGAGCCAGGGAGAAAAGTTGTGGTGGTGGGGAAGATGACATTTTACTTTGTCTTGGTTTCTCACTCTCCAATCTATTTTAACTGGGATTAATTATTTTTTCCCCAAGTCAATTCTACTTTTCCTACTTCCAGTAACTTGTAAGTAATGTCCCTGTCTTTATCTTGACGCACAAGCTTTTTCATCACACTGTCTTCCCTTGTCCAGTTTGAGGAGGCAGAGTGAGAGAGTGGCTCGGTGGGTGTATGGCAGCCTGACAAGATCAATCCACCAAAAAGTTCCAGACATTTTCTAATTCCACAATACTGCTTTCAGTGTAAAGGGCACTAGGGCTGTAAAATTTGAGGTATAATTATTATTTAGGGAAATATTCAAGGGATAAATGAATGGATTTATATCATATTGTGTAAATGATCTCTATTTACCTCTCTTTCCTTCCTAAAACTTTGGCACTTTTTTTTTTTTTTACTTTTTTGGTGCAGCTTGCCAAGAAAGTCATGATGAACAAAGGCTTAATCAAGGTCTAGTACCTGCAGAAGAGTCATTCTTCATAACTAAGTGGTAAGAAACCATATATTATTTGATTTTTCCAGAATTTAAAGTGACGTGGAATTTCTCCTATAATATATAAGAAAAGGATTCAGCTTCTGGGTACATAAATATCTCTCTTGGGTTTAACAACTATTACAAGCTCAGTATTATACCTTGTGATCTCACCTCTGATAACTCTTCCCTACCACGTTGTCACGGTTTAGACCAGGGTGGCAATAAGCAGAGCGGCAGATGCTCTCTATTAAACCCCACCCTTCCACCAGAGGAGGGGAAAAAGGATGAAAAGGGAGAGAGACTTACAAATTTAATATAAAAAGTTTTACTCATAATGCTAACAATACTAATAATATTAATAATAAGAGAAATAATGCGAAACATACAAAACTGATACGGAGTTTCCTGGAATTGGGTGCCGGGGCGCTGGTGTCTGACCAGCAGCTGCCAGGCAGCACCAGGAAGTCCCGGACTCACCTCAGCACTAGATGGGAACTGGACTCAGGAATGCTCGGATTGGAATCTGCATCAGGATCACAGGCAGGACAACGAGCAGGGTCCTCTTCAGAAGCTGGCCATGGATGAAGAGAGTGAGACCCTCGTGATCCCCCGGCTTTAAACTGAGTATGACATGCAACGCATGGAATATCGCATTGGTCACTATCAGGTCACCTGTTCTGTCCACCCCTCCCTGCAAGTATGATCCTTTACAACTCCTCAATTGCAGGACCTAAGAGATCTGTTGGTGACCTTGGCTGCTATAGTCATAATTATAAAGAGGGGAGTTTCTCTGCATTCGTTTCCTACCATTAGCTCAGTATAACGATAAACATTAGGTGTTATCAGCTTTGGAGTGGACAGTGTCTGTAAAAGTATGCAGTCAGCTTCAGAAAAAAGCAGTTACTTAGAGGAACTTAGCTGTAAGGAAGATTCACCAAAAAAGAATCGATTCTATTTTAACCAAAACCAGGATACTCGTCTTCCCCGTGAGAATACTCCCTGGGCTGTACAGAGGGCTGAAGACTTCAAAAAGGGCTGAGGATCTTGTCCTAATATGTGAATTTGTAGCAGGTGTAGATAAGGTGAGTGAATAAGGTGACCGATCTGATAGCCTTCTATAATGGCAAGACTGGCTGGGTAGATGAGGGAAGAGCAGTGAATGTTGTCTACCTCAACTTCAGCAAGGCTTCTGACACTGTCTCCTGTAACATCCTTGTAGGGAAGCTCAGGACATGTGGGCTGGATGAGTGGTCAGTGAGGTGGATTGAGAACTGGATGAATGGCAGAGCTCAGAGGGTTGTCATCAGCGGCACAGAGGCTGGTTGGAGGCCTGTAGCTCGTGGTGTTCCCCAGGGGGTCAGTATTTGGGACAGTCTTGTTCAACCTATTCATCAGTGACCTGGGTGAAGGAACAGAGTGTACTCTCAGCAATTTTGCTGATGACACAAAGCTGGGAGGAGTGGTGGATACACCGGAAGGCTGTGCTGCCATTCAGCAAAACCTGGACTGGCTGGAGAGCTGGGCAGAGAGGAACGTGATGAAATTCAACAAGGGCAAGGGCAGGGTCCTGCACCTGGGGAGGAACAACCCCATGCACCAGTACAGGCTTGGGGCGGACCTGCTGGAGAG
>Ga0065711_1048944_pt1 | contig 11549 bp, 5 predicted proteins | sample Hoacrofraction12_FD_59098 | JGI IMG/M metagenome (GOLD analysis project Ga0065711, IMG submission 59098) | Hoatzin crop microbial communities from Cojedes, Venezuela - Epithelial fraction 12 v2 (version 2) | ecosystem: Host-associated > Birds > Digestive system > Esophagus > Crop | place... | reverse complement strand
GGAGATGCTCCAGTCCCCTCACCATCCTTGTAGCCCTCCGCTGGACTCTCTCCAGTAGCTCTTCATCTTTCTTGAAGTGGGGAGCCCAGAACTGGACACAGTACTCCAGATGAGGCCTCACCAGGGCAATGTAGAGGGGAAAGAGAACCTCCCTCGTCCTGCTGGCCACGCTCTTCTTGATGCAGAGCTGCTGGCCAACTTTTTCTTGTTGTTTTTGTGGTTTTGCTAATTTAAGTTGTTAGTGTCTCAGGTAAAGACTTTTAAAATGCAATTTATTTTAATAGCATCACTTAACATGATTTGATCTCTGTAGGAGAATAGCAGTTCATTACAGAGCTCTCTATTTCTCAGCTGGCTCCACCAATTTACAGCACAGTACTTTATTTTTTCACTAGGTCATTGGTTTCCACAGTAGGTCATACTTTCTGCTAAACAGCTTGGCCTCCTATGGAGAAAGAATCTGTGACCTTCTAAGGTTTCCTAGCCTGGGAGATGTCAGGTCTGCGTCAAAGTATAACTGTTTAATCAGAAGAAATTTTTCAAAGATGAAGTGTTAGGACGTACAGATTATTTCAAGGAAATTTCCAAATTCAGCACTTCACAGAGAAGTACTTAGCAAAATATTGTTGAAAAAACACATATTATAGTATAGAGTACTGACAAATAAAACAAGTCCTTTCTGTAACTTCAGTGCTGTGTGTAGGTGCCTGAGGTTAATTGTATTTTTACATTTGTGTGGAGTCACATTCTATGGAACAGAAATGGAAGGAAAGATATTTATTTTTCCTTATTTCTGCAAGCTTCAACATCTGTTCATGCTATATTTTCCATACGAGCTTTCAAATTTTACTCAGTAATTTTTGTTTAATGAACATACAGATTGTTAAAAATCTTTTTCCTCCCCATCTCTACAGTGATGGTTTTTTTTTGTTCTTTTTTATGGTGTGGGTATTTTCTTTTAAAATAGAAAATAGTTTTTAATTAAGCAAAACAATGAGGAAAAGGGAGTAAAATGAACCCTCAGATTATATTCCCAAATTTTCTCTGCAGTGCTATTTGTCTTTTCTTTCCTACTGTTATGCAACCCTTTCTAAAATATCCTTTAATTAGAAAGAATGAAATTTAATTTCTTTACTAGTGCTGCATATAGATGTAGTCTGTATGCTACTGTAGATTTATGAAGTGGCTACCTTTGCATTTACAAGATCTTATGTATAGCCAAGTAATCCATCCTTTATTTTCATGTGTTTTCTGTATCAGCTGATACAAATAATTTAGAGGAAGAGTTTTTTAACTAGTCTGCTGGAAACAGACTATGAAATTGTGAAATTAATCTGCTCTTTTAATCTCCTTTACATCTGCAGTCACTTTTTCATTTGCTGCATTACATTACAAGCACTTCTTTATCAGATATTAAGTGATTTCACAGCTAAATGCTTGAAAAAGCAAGTACTTCTTAGAAACATTTTTAGAGAATCTTCTGCCTCTGAACTCAGAAGTTGATCAAGACAAATAAAGAATCCCTACAATACCAAGCCAAACCAAAACCTCCAAAGCAAAAGCACAACCCACAGATGAATTTTTTATTTTTGCTCTTTTATATTGTGATCGGGAATTTGTCCACATTAATAGAAGAAATGAAAAAGCGGTAAAAATAGATCCCTTATTCTGCAATGCATACATGTTTCTCAAGGTGGAATAAGACCGACAATCAAAGGATTTTTAGGCACTTACAGTGGTATCTTTCCTTCAAAGAACGAAGAATATCTTGTTAGGGTTCCTAGGAAATTTACTTTAGTACTTATTATTACTGATTGCTCCTCGCATTATTTCAGGCTACTAGCCTTTGCTGCTGCACGCTGCTGAATCACGTTGTCCTGTGTTTGGCCAGGACAGGGTTAATTTTCACTGGAATCCAGGAAGGGGCACAGCCGGGCGGGCTGACCCCACCTGGCCAAACAGAGCAGGGTATTCCATACCATGTGCCATCATGCTGGGTTCCGGTGGGGGGGAGGTGGGCAACGGGAACTCTCTCGCGGCTCGGGAGTGCGCGTGCGCGCCGGTCCCGTCTGGGAGAGAGCAGCTCTGTGGGTCGTGCGGTTTGTGTTGTGTTTTCTCCTTATTTGTATCGTTGTTGTTACTGTTCCCTTTGTTTGCTGTTCTGTTGAACTGCCCTTATCCCGACCCACCAGTTTCTGCCTGTTTCTTCCCATTCTCCTTCGCACGCCGGCGGGGGGAGGGGCAGTCACGTGGCGCTTTTGTTGCTGGCCACAGCCAAACCATAACACACGTCAAACCTGGTGTCCAACAGGACATTTTCTGCCAACCTGCTTTCCAGCTGGTCAGTACAGGACATTGCAATTCTTGCAGTTCATGAGGTTCCCATCAGCCCATTTCTCCAACCTGAGATTTTCAGAATAGGTTTGTGGATTTGATCTGTTATCTGATTTTCCTTTCTTTTCCTGCCTTTGTCTTAATTGGGTAGCCTAATACTTCTAATCACAAAGTTATTTGGGGAAAAATATTCTTAATACATCTGTAATTTTGCAGAAAATAATTCAAGAAATCCAGATCAGCAAGGGGGAAAGGATGTTCTTCACTCTGTAGCATAGTGGTTAGGGTGTTTGGGGGGGTCACTTACTCCAAAACCAGCTCAGTACAGCACAGACCTTTCCAACAGTGATGGCCTTCCTTTTGGTACCTGAGAATCTCCTTCTGACACCTGCCTGGGAAGCAGGTTCTCACACCAAGATTCAGACACCAAAAATTTGACATTCCAATCCTGAGTGTTACAATATGAAAATTTATTTACAGAAATTTTCACACACCATCTATTAGAATTACAGATGGATATTTTAAGAAGCAAGCCGAAGCATAAGAAAGAGAGAACTCTGTCCAAAACTATCTATTTTATCTCAATTTCTGTTCTCGATCCAGGGAACTTCTAAGGGTAAGGTATCTACTTTCACTTTTGCTCCTAAATCTGGGGTGCACTGAGTGGGCAATTTTGCAGCCATATCAGTTCTATAATTAAACATTAATCCATGAAGGATATTTGAAAACTACCACATCTTTAGATTACTTTTGTGGATTCTCTCTCGTTTTTGCACTTCTTCCTAAGAGGTAGCGTGACGGTGCATATTGGTAGTGTATACAGACAGCACTAAGTCAGTCTGTTGCGAGACCATATTGAAATTTTTGCACCTTTCTGCTGGAAGTCCAAATGTGGCTCCTCTGAGATGTGTAGAAAGAAGGTTGTTTCCAACATTTTATACTAGGTGTTATTGCATTTTACAACAATAATATATGCCAAGGTATTCCTAAACAGTAAAGTGGAAAGCAGAGAATACAGTAATAAGCTTAATAAAGATACAAAAACAATATTTCAAACATATTTGTAGAGAATTAACTGACATTTAGGAAATTACATCGAAAAAGAGAGTCTTATTTCATATTTAAAACTTATTTGAAGAAACATTTGATGTAGAGCAATTATAAACAAAAGTGGTTTAATTTTGGGAAATTGCTGCTCATCCACTTCGAGAAAACACTGAACATGTTGCTAGACTGCCTATTTAACAAGTGCAGTAACTTACATAGCTATTTAAGTTATTTATGTTCCGTGTACTGTACTATACAGGAACCTAGCACTATACTTACTTAGACACACAATTGTCTAGTGATAGCCATGTGATAAGCACCATAACCATTTACAACCATAAACATTTATAAGGGCTACCATATGCTTGGGTTTCTCCACGCATATTCTTCTTTTATCTTCCCAGAAAGTTTTTTTCTGGATAGAAAAAGCCTACCTTGGCCACCTGCTGCAACTCTCAGAAACTTGGCAGTCTGCTTGGAAAAGTGGCTCTGCATGAGCTTCTGGGCATCCCAAAGTCAGAAACAAAAGCAAAGAGTCTGAAACCAGGATTCACGTGTGTCTGCATTCGTAAATGGCCTGTGCAGCATGTCTGCTGTACTTCTGGCATGCCCTAGAAGCAACCTGCTTGCTGTGCATGCCCAGGGACTTGGTCTGCTCGTGCATAGTCATAGTGGATGATCTTGCATCTACTATCCAGAAGATAACTGGTAGAAATAGGAGCATCCTGTTAAGCCTTAACGTCTGCTCTACATATCACATTGTAAATTACAAAAGTTCTTTGTTAGTCCAAAGCTTAAGGCATGTATCTTTAAACAAATGAGATATTTTTATTTTGCTAAAGTAATCTGGTTAAAGAGTAATTTCTTGCTCTCTGTCAAAAAATGGGGCTTTGTCCTGAAATTATATCTGGAAAAGTTACAATGTCTGGATAGTTACAGATATTCTGTAAATACAAAGACCATGGATATAAAGTCTCATGTGTTTCTACTGTATTGAAAACAGGAGTGTTTGTGGAAAAGAGTCTGCAGATAGTGGAGCCTGTGAAAGCTCTTCACTTCAACTGCAAGCTTGCACAAGTGGAGGAACTTGTAGTATGGCAAAGATACACTAGGTATTTTCTAGTGGTTTTTTTTCTTTTTTTTCATATCTTTAGGGATTATTTGAGAATGGAAATTGTATCAGTGAGTGTTTGATAAGACACTTTCTTATTCACAAAGTGTTGAGTATGTCTTCTCTTATTTCCTTTATTATAGATTTGACAGGCTGAGATAGGAATAATAAATTCTGTCCTGTCATTGTTATTTCAAGGCTTACATGACCACATTGTAGATCTAACTCATGTGTAATTTTACTACAATTTTCATGAGAATAATGTTTGACCCATATGATACTTTAAGATATTTCAGAATACTCAAAAATCAAATGGCTTTGAAAAAAATAGTTATGCTATGTACCAAATGGTGCAAGGTACTGCCTCACTGTCTCAAGTCATAATAACTGGAGACAGATTGTATGTGCATTATAGGCAAGTAATATTTACTTGCTAGAATAAATGATTTTGAGAATATATTTTTAAATACGGTTAAAACAAACATACCTGACAATGACTACATGTAATATAATGATGATTTCTAAAAGTAAAATGTTCTTGTTAGGAATCACAGCAGACGTATAATGAACAAAACCACTCATATTTGTATTTAGTTTCATTACCTAATTTTAAATTTTTTTTTACATTTCTACTGTGTACTATTGCATCATTTAAAAAAGTGTGTCTGATTTTATTAAAAATTTTGGGGTCTTTCCTCAAAATAATTTTCCCCACAATGCAAGGAATAGACAGGAAAACACATAATTTGTAAGGTGTCTTATCTCTAGTATTAGTGAGAACATTAATGAAGAAAGGTTCATCTGTATTAAGTTCTTTTCTATGTTGTGTTTATACTTTGTTTTAATAGTTGGCACAATCTAAATGGTGTAGTCTAGTTGTTGGAGCATGAAAGAGAGCCACTTTTTAGTGAATTTTAACCCTGTTCTGCCCAGTCCTAACTGCATGTCCTTAGGCAAGGCACTTCTTATCTCAGTTTTACAGACAAGAAAGGTTTTGCCTATCTACCCAACAGGGATGTTAAGAGGATTAATTTGTTAAAAGCATGAAGATTTAAGTAAAAGCGAAGCATTGCTATTAATGTGTTTGATGCCAGTTGCAGTACAGGACCCTAAACAGAGCAAAGTTTTAAAAACTGAAAACATTTGCAATGTAGCATTGCGGACATAATCACAAAAACTCTTGTGGTTATATTTGAGAGATTTAAGACGTTACCACTTTTTGGGTTTGGTCACCATCCTTGGACACTGTTGCTGTAACTGACAGCTCCTGGTCCACTTCAGTCGACAAGAGAATTGATGATTTTAAACTTCTCTGGAAAGTAGTTTAAGCTGTTTTACTGTATCCCCCCACCCCAAATTATGAGTATTCATGCTTTCACTCATTCATTCATTCATTCATTCATTTATTCTGTTTTAAGCAGGTAGTTGGTATCCTGGAGGAGTCAGAGGGTAAATTCTTGACGTGTTTGAATTACACAGCAACAGTAAGTCTGACTGTTTTCTCTATTATTTACTTCATTTTGTTTAAAGGATACAGCCCATCCAGCATTTGAGAGGGGAAGGCTACAGGTGTCACCCACAACGCCATAAACAGTGGTGCCCAGTCTTGCCTGGTTCTTTGAGGTTGCGTGGCTATGGCCATCGGAAGGGAATTACCCCTGTCTCCAAGTACATCTTTCTCTTTCTCGTCCCACTTTACCACTGATGACTAACAGAAAGAGTTTTTAATTAAAAACTTTCTTATTTCATTTAGTGGGAAGCATTAACTGTGGCAAATTTTTATGCTTTTGTTTATATGAACTCTGGTCTGTGGTTTGGGTTTTTCTTTACCACCCTTCCCAAGTGTGCCATGTGAATGGCACAGGTTTGCTCAGGTTTTTCATCTGTCCTGGAAATTATCTGTGTTTCCACTCTGCCCTCCAATACACTCGTTTTATTCCCTTTCCAGTGCAGCTTACAAGGACTTTTGCTTTTGCTGGAGTCAGGCACGCACACTCTTAGTTTGAGCCAGTCTCAGGGTGGGCTGGCACATCTCCATCTACCAGAGCTGTCAAGTGGGGTGACCCAAAATAACCCACAGGGGTGAAGGATAAAGGAGTGAGGCCCAGAACAGCAAGGTAAATGATGTAAACAAAGCTTACTGAGTGTAAGAGTACACTTGATGGGAAGGTATCATTTGCTATGGTACTGATGGAAACACAAGAAAAATGCATTTGTGCATTTTGCTAGAGAGCAAAGAAACAAGAAGAATTTTTTTCATTGAAAGTAGTAATGCTATTGGCATTGATAGGACTAGGGGCAATGGCTTTAAACTAAAACAGGGTAGATTTAGATACAAGAAAGAAGTTCTTTACTATGAAGGTGGTGAGGCACTGAAACAGGATGCCCAGAGGAGCTGTGTATGCCCCATCGCTCGAAGTGTTCAAGGCCAGGTGGGATGGAGCTTAGGGCAACCTGGTCTAGTGGAAGGTGTCCCTGCCCATGTGAGGGGGGCTGGAATCAGATGATCTTTAAGGTCCCTTCCAACCCAAACCATGCTAGGATTCTATGTTTCTATGACAGACTTGAAAAACAGATCAAGCTGCTTGATTAATTTTTGGCAAGGATAAAGAAAATTCAAAAAGACTCCAAAATAATGAACACTTCATTTTTTTTGCTGGTGTCCCTAAAATACCTGTGAAATAGTTTTGTGCTTGATTTACAGTGATTAATTAGCTCTGACCTATCAAAACCTAAAGAAAAGAACAAGTCGTCATTCTTGGTTAGGGATGATTAAACTCAGTAACCTTGCATTGAGCTGTGATTTTGTTGCTACATGAAACTCAGGGTTTAAAACTGGATATTGAAGAATCTGGTATTCCTGTGGGAGAAGGAAAGAAAAGAGAAATATTTTTAATCCTTTTATTAGCACAAAATGTTGCTCATACACAAAGTAAGATCTCTATGTCATTTAGAAAATCACAATAGATTTTTAACAGTAAAACAGTACAGCTTTGAAGATTCAAGATGAGAAGAGGTGGCTTTGCTGTACCACTTGAGGCTTTGTCCTCCAGATTTTGAGGTCACTCATGCAAAGAAGCCAGCACTTTTTCATGAATGTATATGCAAGCCACTGTGCCTGCTGGTTTACAGGCTGAAAAGCATGACTTTGGCTGGCCTGTGTTAACTTTTCAGGCAACTGATCTCAAGGCCCAGAATTTCCTGAAGTTTATATGAAAATAAACAGACGTGAAGATGGTGGTGATGCATGGAGTGTCCTTCTATGGGAAATATGAATGTATTTCTCTCCCAGATGTGTCAGTGCTTTTGCCGGTCACGTCTCTAAAAGAGTTCTCAACCATCCATGCATACGTACTTGTTTTGGCTGTTTCATCAGTGCTCTATAACGAATGGTATCTCCTGGGAGATGAGTTCCCATGACAGGTAGATCCTGTTTATAGCCTTTAAGTTGCTGCAGGCTCCTGTTCCTGTCAGTTGCATCTTCCCACAGTATGGGTGATATCCAGATACTAAGACTTCTCTTTTTTTAATGTGCTTAATTATAAACAACTGAGTTTTAAAGTATTTAGCTTGAGTGGCTCGCAACTAGTGTAAACTGCTAGTTAAGACTTACACTAATTTATTGATATGCACATTCCTTTCGAGTTAGAAAAGGTACTTTAATGAGTAAAATCGTGTGCATAAAATAGGTAGTGATTTAAAATACTCTTGAGCACTGAATGAATAATAATACTTTACTTTGGGTGAATTCAAGAACAATATTTATTTAATTTTGATGAAGTGAGTTTTGATATTCCTGGCAGACTATCAGTTAAGTTTCCTGAGGCATTTCACAACAATACTTTTATTTGTGCATTGTTCAGAAAAAAAGTCCCACACTGTTATGTGCTAAGAAATAACAGACAGCCTCTCAATGTCTGAATGCAACAAAGTGTAATAAAGTGTAATGAAGGTATAAAATTACTTAACCAAAAGTGCAAAACTTGAGGTTGTAACTGAGATTCTTTTCTTTTACTGTCCTCTTTAACAGCTGGGAAACCTGTCTTGGTTTAACTTCTCTGTTATTTCATCTATGCATTTCTGGTGTGTTTTCTTCTTCCACTGAATCTGGGACACTTCAGTAGGAGTGATATCACCCCTAGGGGCCAGATACCATTACTCAGTTTCCGGGTTTGTGTGACTGCCCAATCTATACCTAATAGACTGACAGAGTCCTGCTGGTCACAGGTGCTGCTAGCTATGGAAGGAATGATGTCCAAGTGCCTTTCATCAAAGAGATGATTAGTTCCTGTAGGCATAGTTCATTATTTCTCTCTTTTGAGAGATTTTTGAATAGGGCTTGCTCTTCATGACTCTGTCATTTCATCCTTGCATTACGTTTATGTCAGGGAAGACTAAAGACCTGCTCTTTGTGCCTGATGAGGATGCAATGTTTTATGTTTCAGAAAATGAATGTTTATGTAACCATAAGCTACATTAAAACCTTTAACTCAGTGTTTATGCTGAGATCAGACTATGATTAACATAATAAATACAAGAACTGAGACCTTAGGCTTCCATCTGTTCTGTCATAGCAGACAACGAGAGAAGTATGATATGCTCACAGTAGTCCAGACTATGAAGGAGAAATACTTTAGGATTTTTGCTAAATGAAATTTGGTTGCAGCATGATGCAAAATCATTCACATTTGTCCACCTTTTGAACACCTTAATTTCTCCACCAACATGATGTCCAGCTTGCAGCAACTCACCTTCAAGCAGTGATTCCTAGTCCATTCAGCAATCTTACCTAACCTAAGCAGTTTCTCCAGAAACCACCAGTACTTTGCTGGTGCTATACAACATCTTCTTAGTTTACGTACAAACTGAACGCTGAGCAGGACCTCGAGTTTATTTCCTGCTGTCCACCACATAGATGAGTATCTTTTGTGCTAGAAGGGCAGTTTCCTATAATTGTTAGCTTTTAGGTAGAATCTGAGGAGAACTTAGCTAAGGTTGTGTTGCAGTTCGGGCCTGGCCAGCAACAAAGTGCCACACGGTCGCTCTACCACCTGTCCCCCTTCTGGGGTGGGGAGGAGAATGGGAAGAAAAAGGCAAAAAATCCTGGGTCGGGATAAGGGCAGTTTAACAGAACAGCAAATGAAGTGAACAGTAACAACAACAATACGGATAAGGGGAATATACAAAACAAACAGCAAAACGGACAGAGCAACTCTCACCGCCCACAGCCACGCGCACTCCCAAGCTGCGACTGCCTTCCCACTGTCCAGCTCCCGACAGCCAGAACCCAGCATGACGGCACATGGTATGGAATACCTTGCTCTGTTTGGCCGGGTTGGGTCATCCCGCCTGGCTGTGTCCCCTCCTGGCTTCTGGCGAAAATTAACCCTGTCCCGGCCCAACCCAGGTCTGGTTGGTATGTTCCCCTGCACATCCACCACTTTTCTCAAGACGGATAGCCGTTTCTCTCTCCTTCCCAAGTGCTGTGATGTTTCACAGAAATGCGGAGCTGTGAGAAGGACTCTTCCCTTCCCTCCCCTGATGAAGTTTTCAACAGTCCTGGCTTAAAAACTAGGTGAGACTAGACTAGACTTTGCCAAGTATGGGATATAGCTTCAGTTAGATGTGTTGCCTTTTGATAGGCTTCTCCAAATTCGCTCAGTCACAGAAGCTCTAATTCTCTTTATAATACACTGGAATAAGAGTGTCCAAATGAAACTTTGCAAAGACATAGATGCTATGTGATTGAGGGAGGAACTGTATTATCTGAAGTTAAGGACATATATTTGTGTGTCAACTGTAAAAGTCCAGATTCCTGCACGACAGCTCAGGTTAAATCTTGTTCTTCTAATGTCTTTTTTTACTCATTTTTAATACTGTTTTTTAATCTATTACTACTCTGAATTAGCTAAAATTAATGCTGATTTTTTATTAACCAGCCATGATACTATTTTCTAAACATACTAATCTCTTAGTAATGTATTAGTTAAATGAGAATCACAATAAAATAAGCAAGTTTTACTGTACTTTTATTATTTATTTGCATATTAACTGGTATTTTTGTTTTTAATAGGCTCATGACTTATAAGTACTCTGGGAAGTGAATGTAGTTTTAAAATAACTATCAGAATGTACTGAGCATTTACTATTGATTAAATGAGTTTGACTATTAAAAGGAAGAAAATAATTTTTGTTAGTTTGTAACTAGTGAATAAACCTTTTAATAAATTATTACACTATTAAAATATTTAAAATACATTTAGTACAATACATAGATTTTTTAATTAGTATTGCTACAATGTGCTACTATACTAATGGCTACAACTATGTTCGCATGGGAAAAGTTAATCACTGCTCTCAGATTCTCTCAACATATTTGTATAGAAATTGTTTCTTTTTTATTTCTAAGTGAGAATGGTTAATAGAAGTCTAGCAAAAAATAGAAAAATACTATGGCAAAATATTAAATCCCTACATCTGTTTTCTAGCGTTACCTCCTTTCATATTACTAAGAATCTGCTAGGCACCAAGCAGATGTTTCTTTCTAACATTATTGCATGGTTATTTTTCAAGTGGCTTCTTAGCACAGATATTTCCATGTATATACACACCTATCATTTGCTAATACTTTTTTTTCCTGTCTAAACAGCAGATTGCATTGCCGATACCTTTTTGATCAAGACAGTGAACTCCTCGATAACGAAGTAGGTTCTCAAGTAAGGCTTTTCTTTATGTTCTTACTGGTTCTTCTTTTTCCAGGTCAAGTGATGACTGCTGTCGGTGTAAGTTATGAACTGGATTTGACCCCCCCCAGGGGTCAGTACTGGGCCCAGTCTTGTTCAACTTCTTCATCAACGACCTGGATGAAGAGTTAGAATGTACCCTCAGCAAGTTTGCTGATGACACCAATCTGAGAGGTGTGGTGGATATACTAGCAGGCTGTGCTGTCATTCAGCGAGACCTGGACAGGCTGGAGAGTTGGGCAGAGAGGAACCTGATGAAATTCAACAAGGGCAAGTGTAGGGTCCTGCACCTGGGGAGGAACAACCCCATGCAC
>Ga0065711_1013372_pt1 | contig 11549 bp, 13 predicted proteins | sample Hoacrofraction12_FD_59098 | JGI IMG/M metagenome (GOLD analysis project Ga0065711, IMG submission 59098) | Hoatzin crop microbial communities from Cojedes, Venezuela - Epithelial fraction 12 v2 (version 2) | ecosystem: Host-associated > Birds > Digestive system > Esophagus > Crop | place... | reverse complement strand
ATTGCAGCCTTTCAGTACTTAAAGGGAGCTGATAGGAAAGATGGGGACAATCTTTTTAGTAGAGACAGCAGTGACAGGACGAGGGGTAATGGTTTTAAACTAAAACAGGGTAGGTTTAGGCTGGGTATAAGGAAGAAATTTTTCACAATGAGGGTGGTGAAACACTGGAATGGGTTGCCCGGAGAGGTGGTGGAGGCCCCATCCCTGGAAACATTCCAGACCAGGTTGTACAGGGCTCTGAGCACCCTGATCTAGTTAGCGGTGTCCCTGCTCGCTGCGGGGGGGTTGGACTAGATGACCTCTAGGGTTCCCTTCCAACCCAAAACTTTCTATGATTCTATGATTCTATGAAAAGACCCTTGAGATCATCAAGTCCAACCGTTAACCTAACTCTGTATTGCAGAAAAGGCAAGAAACAGTTAAATAGATATATATTTATTTTTTTCCACTGTCCAGTTTCCAGTCCTGGTTCTTTAAAGCTTGTTTGGGTGTCTTTTTAGTCCTTGAAGCCCACGCTGCTTTTGTGATGTGACTGGTAGGTGATGCATGAGAAATAAGATGTGAATCTCAGTCTCGGCCGTCAGGGCAGGAGAACAATTCATTCCTTGCTGACTTGGTGACGGCTCTTTGCCTCCTTCATCGCCCTTCAGGTACCACTCCTGGCACCACTCCTGGCAAGACTAAAGGCAGTCCTCTCTCCTCTGGTCCTCTGGAAGCAGCAAGCGGCTGTCTTGGTCTCGCCCACGTTCTTGAGCAGCGAAGTAAAGGCAGTGGCAGCAACAGGAGGAGCTCTCCCTGCGGGGGGGCCCTTGTGACATGACTTGCTCTGTGCTTCCTCCCTGTCGCCTGTCTCGCTCGCTCGGTGCTCCAGAGGGATGGCCGCTGTCAGCATGGTGCTTGCCTCTAGTAACGGCAGGAAATTGCTTTAATGTGGTAACAGGGTTATACAGTTGAGGAAACACATAAGGGAAAAGGTCTGTGTCCCCTTTATCACCCGGTGTCCCCTGGATGACAAATCTCTGCACCTGCTGCAAGGCTTGCCCAGGATTATTGCAGATGGCAGGGGAGTGCTTTGCTCCAGATACCAAGCCTGTGCCTTTGAAAGCCCTCAGCATGCTCGCTCTTTGCTCTTTCCTTACCCTTCCTTGCTGCTGCTGCTCTCCGACTTCACCCCCAATTTTTTTTTGTTGCTTTGTGAAAGAGCGGTGCTGAGGAAAGACGAGGAAGTGGCTGTAGTGACCCTGGCCAGCTGGCATCAGGACTTCATGATCGCAGCAACTGAAATTCCTGCTCAACTGTTACTGCTGCGCTTTGGAGTTTTTCAAGACAAAACCCAACAAGCTGGTGCTGGAAAAAACGCTAAAGGTTGTTTGAAGGCCGACAGGCTGGTGCTGATGATCCCGGCTCCCCTGCACAGCGGAGATCGCGGAGCCTCACGTGGGAAGGGCTTTGCGAACACCTGCGTGCGTACAGGGAAGGGACCTGAATGTCAATGGGATGAGAGCGTTTAAAGCAGCGAAGTGCTTTGGCAGACCTCTCCCCTTTCCTTCAAGGCTGGAGTTCGGGCACTCGGCTGTCCCTTTCTGTGCCTGCTTCAGTGTTAATGCCGTTGTGCTCTGCGCTAGCGGCGGTCGCGGAGGGGAGTAAGGAATAGCGTTTTCTGGTCGTGTGAGTGGAACTGACCTGTAGTGCTGCAGGCAGGCCGAGCAGTGCCATTTCGGGTTCTGCCTTGTTTATGCTTGTGCTAGGTGTTGGCGTTTCAGCTTTGTCTCCACAGGGTGAAGGAAATGCCACCCCTCCCAGGTCTGCCCAGCCGGAGAGCGCGCAGGGGACGAGCCCTGGCTGCTTGCGAATTCCAGGCTGGCGGCGAGGGAAGAGGCAGGTTATTGTGCAGAGTAAATCTGTCACCACCCCGGCGCTAGCAGCTCTTGCTGAAGCGGAGCTAGCTGCAAACAACCCCTGGAGTATCCCAAACAGAAGAAACGAGGGATGGAAGAACGAGCCAGCCGAAGCTCGAGTTCTTGTTGTTTGGGCAGGTAGCAGAGAACTACCCCTCTGGCTTCTGGCGCGTGCTGCCCGAGCAGCCTGTCTCTGCAGCACCGGCTCCTGCCGTGCCCCGGTCCATGCTGGTTTGGGCACGTTGTTTTCGTGACAGGCATACCTTAAAGCAACAAGGAGCACCTAGCAGAGGGGTGGGTGACCTTTTGGCTGCCGGGCTGGACTTCTTGTATCCGAAGGGAGGGCTAAGCACGCTGGCAGCCGTTCTGACTCAGAGCCATGCGCGCAGTCCGCTGTGCCAGCCTTGACGCGTGCCGCTGCTGCGGCCTCATCGAACGTGCTGCAAGAGCGGGGGGATGATTTGAGTCAGGGTGCTTTTCGTCTGCTGGTGATGAGCCCATTTATTAGAGGTGTGGCAGAATTTGTGACGAGAGAAGGAGCATTCTTTTAGGGGAGGATAAAATCTGAGGGCCTGGCAGTGTGTGTCAGTGGGGGATGTCACGGCGTTTTGCAGGAGGAAGAAAGTCCCAGATCCTTGCTCAGGTGCGATACGAGCGATTCTCTACGTTATCTCCATGTTTCCAGCTGAACCTAGCAGTGGTTCCTGAACACTGGGAACTGTAAATTACCGCAAAGAGGAAAATTAATTGGTGTATCTCCATGGACCTTACGGAAATTGCATCCCAGGTTAACCCTTGGGGTTACGTTGTTCTTCGCTCGCACCGTGGGGAGCAGAGAGTGCAGGACTCTCCTGTCACACGGGCTCTCGCGTTACCCCTTTTCACAGGTTGCACTTTTAAAATTTGATTTAATGTTAAATAGCTGTCAGATGTCTCCCAAGAGGCAGCTTCTGTCCGGAGTTGTTTTATGTGGCGCAGCAGTGATAAAACCTAGATTTTACGAAGTTTTGTTAATAGGTTTTGAAGGCAGGTGGTGTTGTGTCTCCTATTTACTACCGCCAAGAGCGGGGTCCCGGAGGAGCAATAGCTCTGAATTGAAGAGCAAATTGGGAGTGGAGCAAGGGGACCTTCAGGCTGATCTGGTGCTCAGGACGCTGGGCTCGTTTGCTGCTCTACTTCTGCAGCACCGTGGAGAGCTTGCCATCTTCTGCGTTCACAGATCACCAGCTGAAAAAGAGCCTCGTAACCTACTCTCCAGAAAGTTTGAGGCTGGTTCGGGAAAATGGGGTTGTGAGTAGTGTTGCGTCAGGAATAGAGGTGCCCCTTCCCTTTCCCCTGCAAGTGATGGGGTCCTTCCAGTTCAGCGCCACTACTGAATGCACCCAGCTCGGAGAAGAGCGTGCTGTCACCTGTGGCAGGGGCAGAGCAGGACCTCGCTGCAGCGTTGGGAAGTAGCGCCTTGTCCTGCGTGCTTGGGGGTTGCTCTGGTTTTACCTCTGTTACAGAACGTTGGCAACAGGAACACTTGTGTGGCCAAAAGTGGTTAATTTGTACTCTCTCTCTTTAGCAGTCCATGAACTCGAGTACGACAGCACTGCCTACCGACCTGCCAAGCTTCAACCTCATCAGCGAGAGCCTGTCCTTTGACTTCAAGGATACGGACATGAAGAGGCTTTCAATGGAAATTGAGAAGGAGAAGTACGTGGCGTGTGTCCGGTCGGGGCCGGGGTTTGTCCTCGGGTGCAGTGGGAGGAATTGCACCGGGGCTGAGCATGACTTCTGCATTCCAGCCGAGCACCGGTGTGAAGGGGAAGGGGGAGAAGCCTTCTGGGTTTGCGTTTGCCAGGTCATCGGTAGCTCTGCCCAGAGCGTGGTCTGGCTGCTGGCTGACCGTTTCCCTGGGAGAGGAGCCTGCTGTCACAGATGCAGCCGCTGCCAGCCGGAAGGCGGGTTTGAGCCTGCTGAGCCCTGCACCAGTGGGTTCCTCACCGTCTGGTCAGCCCGGCTCTTGGTTAGCCATGAGTTGTCCACGTCGGTAGGAAGAGTGAACAGCAGTGTGACTGCTGCTGCACTGAGCTGCTGCGGCCTGGCGCTGGCAGGGTGTCCAGAGAAGGCGAGGATAGCTGGAGTCTGCGCTGAGATCCCGAGTTAGGGCTTAACCCCTTTTTCTTGGAATCTGTGTCATGTTTATATAGAAAAAGCGTGCGCAAGCAAGTTTGGATGTGATGATGAGCTTTGATCTTGTGTTTTCCTGAGGGTGTGAGTGTAGCCTTCAAAATTACAAATTTAGCAGAAATCAAAGCAGATCAGATTTTAATCTCTGTGGTAATAATGTGCTTTGTTCACTGATTGGGTTGTAGATCAAAGCTAGAAGGACTCTGCCATAGCGCTCCGGCCAGAACTTCCGGGGGCCGCAATGACGCGCCCCTGGATCCCCGCGGGTGGTTTCTTTTGCCTCTGCCCAGTGCCCTCTCCCGCGCGTGAAAAAACAGACCGCTACGCCAACGGCAGAGGTGAAAGCTTTTCCTCCAGCCAGAAGGAAAAAGAGAGGAGCCAAAAATAACCGGATCATCCCGGGTTCTGTACCCAGGTTGCTAACTAGGTCATCCCGGTCTCCGCAGCGGAGGAAGCGCTCGGCTCTGGCGGGTGCTGAAGGCGGTAGCGTGCCTTCGCTGGGACCGTCCTCCCTGCTCGGGTGCTGAGATGAACCCCGCTGCAGCCTCTGGCACTCCGGAAAGGTGCTCGGTGGTCTGCTGGTACTGCGGCCTGGGTCTCGGTGTTTAAGCACAACGCGAGGCTGGCATGGTGTGGTTTTTCCCCAGTCGATGCTGCATCATGGAAGGCAGTTAGGGCCAGGTCCTGAGAATGGCTGGGTTTTAGGGGTTTTTTTCTTTCTTTCTTTTTTTGGGAGTCCTTTCACTCTCCCAGGGATGCTGCGTGTCTAAAATGCCTGATATTTTGGGGGCAGTGCTTGCTCCCACACATTCACGAGCTAAATCCCTCAAAAACCGTGAGAAGTCGGTACATCAGGGTCCTTCCGCGCTGGAAGGGTTCGTGCCTTTGAGTTTGTGCGCTGGGTTTGAGCGAGGGTGCAGCGGAGCAGAGCGGCACTGCGTAAACCGCTGTCTGGTAGGCTGAAACTGCGTAGTGTTAACCCTGTCCTGGTGCAGCTTCGCTCGGGAACGGGGAGGCTTACCGATGCATTCCGGCAGCTCTAGTTTGGCTTCAGGATTTTTTTTTTTTAATAGTAATGTAACTTAGAGTTTTGTTCTTGGGTCAGCTGTCTGGGTCCTCTTTTTAGTAATGAACAAATGGTTGCTCGGAGTAGTTTACTGCGTACTGTAAACTGGCGTTGTCAGTTCCACACGCCAGGAGTGACGAAGGTTTTTCTGTTGTAATTCTGTCATCGGCTGCCACGGTGTCACGCCACTGCGTGCAGCCAGCCAGTGCTAACCCAGGACTCTCCTGTGTGTGCTAGGGTGGAGTACATGGAGAAAAGCAAGCACCTGCAGGAGCAGCTGAACGAGCTGAAGACGGAAATCGAGGCACTGAAGCTAAAGGAGAGAGAGACAGCTCTGGACATATTGCACAACGAGAACGCCAGCCGAGGCAACAGCAAGCACAACACTATTAAAAAGGTATCAGAGGGCTCCAGTTTGTATCTCGCCTGACGAAATCCCTTAAAAACAACGACAAAATAACCCTGCCGTTTGGTTTACCTTTTGCACAAGTTGTTATAATAAAATTGTTTGATCTAGGTGTTCTCCCCCGGCTGCTTAGCTTTGAACNAGGGTGCAGGGAATTTCAGCTCCTGGTGGCTCCNGGCTGATGTTTGCCATGACCAAGCCTTGTCTTCTCAGGGNTGCGAGAAGGGGTNTGAGGGTCTGGAGGTTTGAATGCCTGGCTGAACCTGAANGAGAGCCGTGCGGGGATGCTGTTAGAAGGGATCTGCTACCCTAGTGACCNCAGGGACAGCGAAAGCCCGGCCTGCCTATTGCAACCATTCCCTGNGGGCGTTGCAAGGAAGTGGCCTCGAGCTTGGCTGGTGGACAGTAAGGGCAGAAAATACTCCTGACTTACGGGCTCTCAGCAGAAAAAGCCAAAAGCCTCGTCCTCTTCATCTGTTCTCGAGTAACAGAATCACAGAATCACAGAATAGTAAGAGATTGGAAGGGACCTCTGGGTCATCTAGTCTAACCTGTAGTGCAGCTTCAGGTACTAACAGCAAAATGTTGTTGTGTACTGCGGACCCTGGAACCAGCCGCCTCTAGAAACGCGGTTGAGGTGAGGGACTGAGCCAAAAAGTGAGGGTGGCTGGGTTTGTTGGCCCGCAGCCACACCTGAAAGGCCCCAGCAAAGCCTGTTCTTTATTTTCACATCCCCTCCTTTTCCTTTTGCTGAGTAGCTCAGCAGTTCTCCCAGCTGGGCTCAGTGCTGGGGGTGCGTCCATAACCAGGACGGTGGGGTGCAGTGGTCAGCCCCACTCACCCGCAAAGCCTTTTGCCCTGCAAAGGCGTTTACCCAGCCGGCTTTCTGCTGGCAGCTGTCCTGGTGAAGGGTCTGGAAATCTGTGTGGCTTGGGATGCAGGTTGTGGTCGCAACTTCAGGTTCTAAAAACAAATCTCTTTCCTACTCCCCACTGAGAGTTACGTCTGAAAGGATTTGAAAATACCGGTTCGTGTCGACTTTCATGGCTGGGAGTTTATGATCACTGAAATGGGGCAGGAAAATTAATCTAATGGGTCTCACTTCCCGGTTTCCCCATGCTAGCCCTGGGCTATTCGGGTTCTGTCGCTCCAGAGCGGAGAATATAAAAATCTTCACAGACCCTTTTGTCATTGTAGAATCTGAAGACGTTGCTGCTCCCAGTAGGTTTTGTTAGGTTTTGTGTCTGTGCTCAGCGTCCTCCGTTTGAGCAGAAGATGCTACATTTTCACTTCTGACAGATGAGTTCATAGCGAGCCGATGGTCCCATTTGTCTCAGTTACAGGAGGTGGCTGGGCAATCATTTCACTGTCTGTCAGGGCTCGTTGCTGTAATTGGGACTGTGCCATCCGTGTTGGTTCCTTTGAAACTGGAGCCCTGTCCTGTCCCCCTCCTTCAGGAGGCGACCCAGGCTGCCCGGCTTGCATCTCAGCCGGAGGAGTGGAGGTTTTTCAATAATCCTCTGTTAAGGGAGCACCTCAGAACAGAATTACAGGCTGCTTTTGTTCATGCCACCAGGAGGTCAGGAGGGCTTTTGTCTTTGCAGTTGTGATGGAAAGGAAAACACAAGACACTGGAAATGGGAGAGCAGTTTAGCAACACGTAAATAATACCAACTCTCCGCCCCACCTGGGAGCCACTGATCCCTGCAGCGCTCCGGGCATGCTGTACAGATTGCACAAATGACCTGCCGTTACTCTCCTCACAGAGGGTTTTATTGTTTTTGTTCTTCGTTTTATTTTGCTGGTTTAGCCTCAAGCCCAGGGCAGAAGACCTATCTGCATCTGAGACTTCAAAGTAGGTTATCCCGAGGTACTCTGTGTGGGGTGATGGGGTCGCCAGCTCTGATGCTAACCCCTGCATGAGCTTGCCTGCCGTACGCACCGCTGTAGCCAGCTCCCGTAGCTGCCACCCCTGCAACGCTCCGTGCGCACCGCAGCAGCGTGCAGTGCCGCTGTGACTGGGCTTGCCGCGGCGCAGCACCCTGCGCGGCCCTCGCTCCCTCGGCAGCGTTCGCAGCCTCCCTGCCTTCGTTTCTGCACCTGATCCGCCGTGCTGGGGAGCAGCTTTCTTGGCAGAAGTTGAGTTGGCAACATCAGTGGGGGAGTGCAGGCGTAGGTGCTTAAATAATTAAACACGCCTGGTTTTGCTGTGCTGCCGGTGGCTGGGAATCTGTCGGAGGTGCAGGGCGGCCTTTGAAGATTTCTTTAATGAAGTAAACCAGGACCTCCCCCCTTGTTTGCTGCAGAAAGAAATTCAGGGTTTAAAAAAAACCAAAAAAACTATCAACTCTTTGCTGCCAAAACTGTCTTAGCAGACTAAAAATGCACACCTCCATCGCGGAGCGGAGCAGCACGTGGCCGCGTTGCCAGAGAAGCTGGAGAGGTGCCGCAGCGAAGTGAGGCAGGCGGTGGTGGATGGCTGGCGGCTGCGGGTAGCTGCTGGGTGAGGCTGCGGCCACGCTGCCGGTCACCGCCGCGCCTGGGGACACCGGCTGTCAGAGCCGCTCTCCGCTGGCCTGCCATGCCTCGCCTGTCCCCTGCCGCCTCGGCACGCTGTTGACTCCACAGTAACGTCACAGCTCTGCTTTCCGGAGCCTGCTTCCCTCTGAGGGTCTGCCCTTGGCCCGCAGGCAGAGCGTCAGCTCCCTCCGTCAGGAAGATGAGCTTGGGGAAGCTTTCCTGCTCTTTCCTCGGCCGTGGTTCTTGCACACCCACAGGGTTTAGCGAGTTTTGAGCGGCGGTGCTAAGGGAGGAGACGGCGCAGGTGGCAAACCTGGTGGTAAGCGCCCTTGGGAAAGGCTTTCGTTAGAGGTTTGCTCTGAGGGCTTGCACAGCCCCTCTGGCATGGCAGGCATGTACAGCCGGCTGCGGAGCGATTTCCAAGCACCGCCGGAGCTCTGGCAGAGGCAGGAGGATGCTTTAGATGCCGGCTTCTCCCTGGCTGCTACCCAGCAGCAGTCAGCACAGGTTTGTGCCGTTCTTGGACGGGCCGGCCCTTTCAGGACTGCCGGCAGCGCTGTGAATCACTCGAGTTTCAAGTTTTGTGCCGGCTGGCTGCTGCCGGGCACTCCCAGGGGGGCTGCGGGTGTTCCCAGGACGGGCTGCTCTCGCTGTTCAGCGTTCCGTGGGCAAGAGGGGGGGACACGGCTAAACCGAGGGACCCCGCGGGTCCGTGATGCCATGGGGGAGGCGTTGGATGTCTCTCTAGGGCTGGCTGGCTGTGCTTGAAACCCGCTGTCCATGGCTTGAGGAACCCAGTGGCGGGTGAAATTGGGGCAAAACCCACTTGTGGCCGCAGCACGAGGAGGTGAAGTGAAGGCCGGGCAGTTTGAGCAGAGTAATGCAGCAGCTGGGAGCGGTTCGGTGCCAGGGAGGAGCCCCCCTGATTAACCCAGCTGCACAGCCAGTGCTGCGCTGTGACCTCTGGGTTCTGCTGCCTGCCTTTGAAGGCGCCTGTGAAGTTTTTCCTGTTTAATTACGTGGTTAACATGCTAATCCCTTTTTATGAGCTCTGTGGGCACAGCACGAGCGCCTCATCGGGAGACTGATTTCCCTTCTCCGTAGCGCTCTGCCGTGGGCTGGCACTGCTGTCTTCGGCTGGCTCGGCTTCGGGAGGGCTTGCCGCTTAGGCTGGGGTAGAAGATGAAAAAAACCCTGTTCTTCCTCACATCCTCCAGTGTAGGAAGGCTCCCAGGACAGGCTGCTGCTCTAAAACACAATCGGCTCTTGCCTTCCAGTCACTTTTTTCTTGTGCAGTCATGCTTATTTACTGTGATTTAAGCCCTTTGAAGTACCCGGGCAAGGAGCAAATCTCCACGCCTGTCCCCAGACAAGCGGCGTTGTCCTTGAGCCGCGCGCCGGTCCGTCGACAAGCAGCCTGTCCCTGCCGGGCTCTCGGGTGGCTCGTGGCTGGGGCTCGGATGCAGCATTTCTCCGGGGTCCGAGGGCTCCCGGTGCCTGCACAGGCTGGTGCCCACAGTGCTCGTGACTGCTCCTCTCCTGGCTGGCCCTGGCTGCGGTGCAGCGTTACCCTCAACTCGGGAAATGCAGGATTTTTTCCTGTCTTCGAGGCATTTGGGGTTTGGATAAGCTGCTTCGAATCTGCTTATTTATCACTGATAGACCAGTCGGCTCTTCTTGTGTCATTGGGCTGGGAGCAGTCGCCTTGTACCACGTTCCTGTGGACGCAGCGTCGTCTCCTTCGGGTTCAGCAGTGAGCAGCTCCTGGCTGCCCAGCTCTTCGCTCCTCTCGCCTTCAAGATGTGCTGTGGTCCGTCCTCCACAGCAGCGTAAGGACGCTGGTGAGTCAGTGATGGGCACTGCCACCCGAGCCTCTCGTGACGCTGATACGAAGCTGCTGTGCCGCCACCAAACGTCGTGAGGCTGCTTCATCATCTGGACAGGCTGAAGGTTTTCGGGAGGCTGCGCCGGGGCAGGCGGCTTCTGCCTGCCTGCTTCCCACCTGCGCCTTGCTAGCGTCCTGCCAGGGATCACTGAACCGTGGCCCTCGAGGTCTTCGGTAAATCTTGTGGGGTGCCTCTGTCGTTTCCCGGGGACCCCCTTCCTCAGCTCTCCCCTGCTGGGACCTGCAGACCCCCCTCATGAAGCGGGTCTGTGTTCCTCCAGCAGTTTGCCGGGGAGTTGGAGAGCCGTGGCCGTTTCGGGGAAGGAGGACGTTGCTGTACCTCTGGAGCTGCATCCGGCAGAGGCAGGGGACCAGCACAGGAGATCCTTCAGCTCTGGGAAGGGCAGAAGGTGTGAGCCCGGGTGGTGTGGAGCGGGCTGAGCTGTGGGTCCGTCCTCTCCTGTGGGTGCTGTGACAGCCCAGGTGTGGATGAGGTGCTCCGTAGCCTCACGCAGAGCCGCGGCATCGCGGTGGAATCCGCTCCCTCCAGGAGAGGAGAAGGCTGCGGGCTGCAGAGCGGGCACGGCACCAGCGAGGGCTGCCTGGGAGGAGCAGCACCGGCGTTTTCCCATCCCCCTGGGAGCCGCGAGGGCAGAGAGAAAAGAAGAGCGAGGATGCCGGCTTCTCGCCCTGCCTGGGGTGCAGGTGGGAGCCGGGAGGTGGCCGGTGAGCAGGGCAGCTCTACACACCTCTGGGCACAAATTTCCCGGGTGCGGGAGGAGACGGAGGCGCATCCCACAGGGGTCTCGCCCACCCATCCCCGTGTGTGCAGGGCCGTGTGCCTGCTCACTTCGTTGTCTTTCTGCCCTGGTTCTCCTCGGAGCCGGGGAGCGAAACTCCCTGGCAGCTAAACTGGGCCACGGCAGCCTCCTTGCTTGTTTACAAGGAGCGAAAGGAAACTGGGAAACGTCAGGCCTATCAGCTATTTTTGTGGCAGCCTTTGAAAAGCGTTTCCTTCAAGTGGAGCGACAGCTTCTCTCTTTTAAAGGCGCTCATCAAAGCCTTGGAGGCCAGGGGAAAGTTGTGCTTGGGAGAGAATAAACGGCAGCGTGGGAGGAAGAGAGAAACGAGGGGTGGGGAGGGAAAAGCAGCGAGGTTCCAAGTTGGGAAGTAAATGTGGGAATGGAGAGGTCCCCCTGGCTGGTGGGGACCGGGGCTCGGGCAGGGCTGGAGAAGGACGTTCAGGGGAGCCGTGGCGGGGGAATAAAGAGGATTTGCTGTCTGCAGCCGCCAAGCGATGAGTTAGTGGGGCTCCCTCCCTCCCAGCAGGAGGAAGACATCCCAGGCACAGCATGGGGCGAGGCGATGCACCAGGAGGAGTGTGGGCAGCAGGTCAAGGGAGGTTCTCCTCCCCCTCTGCTCTGCCCTGGTGAGGCCCCATCTGCAGTGCTGTGTTCAGTGCTGGGCTGCCCAGTTCAAGAAAGATGAGGAGCTACTGGAGAGAGTCCAGCGCAGGGCTACGAGGATGAGGAGGGGACTGGAGCATCTCTCCTACGAGGAGAGGCTGAGGGAGCTGGGCTTGTTCAGCCTGGAGAAGAG
>Ga0065711_1048945_pt1 | contig 11550 bp, 8 predicted proteins | sample Hoacrofraction12_FD_59098 | JGI IMG/M metagenome (GOLD analysis project Ga0065711, IMG submission 59098) | Hoatzin crop microbial communities from Cojedes, Venezuela - Epithelial fraction 12 v2 (version 2) | ecosystem: Host-associated > Birds > Digestive system > Esophagus > Crop | place... | reverse complement strand
GAGGTGTTTGAACAACGCCCTTAGTAATTTGCTTTAATGTTTGGTCAGCCCTGAAGTGGTCAGGCAGTTGGACTAACTGATCATTGTAGGTCTCTTCCAAAAAAAAATCTATTCTATTCTATTCTATTCTATTCTATTCTATTCTATTCTATTCTATTCTATTCTATTCTATTCTATTCTATTCTATTCTATTCTAATTCTATTCTATTCTATTATCATTTCCATGACATTTTCCCTATTTACATAGGGCTTTCAAACCATTCTAGAAAGATTCCTGCAGTATATGCCAAGCCAATAACTCCACTTAGACATCTTCAAATATCTTAATTTGGGCTCACAGGAGGGAGGCTGGGACACCACGAGAGAAAGCACGAGTTGATCGACTAACACTGGCAAGAGTAGTTAATCATGCCTCAAATAGTCAGACTGATGGTTGTCTAATGTACCACATTGAGGCATTAACATTGAAATTTTTGTTAATATGCTACCAAAGCACCCCTAAGTAAGCACAGGCATGTTAGTGAAATACAAGACCTGCTGAAACTGGGTGGTACCCCAAGCTCAGGACATTATAGTCCTGAGAGAGGCTGCACGTATGCCAAGGATAGAGTAATGGGTAGCTGCATAAATCCAAAATAGCAAACACCTAGTCTAATAGGATGCTATTTTGGGCCAATATGGAAATGTTCCTAAATGATTCAGGTTTCTGCCTGGACAGCATAATTCGCTGCTGCAAAAGCAACACCCGTACAGCCACCGAAGCAGCAAATCCTCTTGCAGAGGAGCTACGGAAAGAGCTGACAATGACCTGAGATGCGAGTTACAAGGAACGTCACACACTGAAGCAGCTGATCTGCAGCACAATATCTGGAAAGAAGTCAAGGAAGCTATTTCCTTGCATATTGATTAGGCTTTGACATCTTATTAACTTAATTAAAAATATAATCTTTTTTAGATGCTAGGAATGATAAAATTTGGAAAACAAACCAACTATTTTACTGCTTTTGAGACTCCATATGCTGAGGTAGGCAGATAAGTGAATTTGCCACAATCCTGTCTACCTCTGACTTCCACACCAGTGCTTACATTAACGATTGCTTAATTTTGGATTGGAGAATTTACATGTATATATGGATATTTGAGCAACTATCTTGTCTATGGATATGACAGGAATTCAGTGTAGTAAGGCAGGATATGAATATCTCAAATCGAACAAAGTCAGGTAATGAAAAGAAAGCTATTTCTGTAAGCATCTTCATATACCGGGCATCTCCAGTAGCAACAAGTTTAAAACGAGTCCCTAAAAAATGTGAGCGAAATTGAACATACCAAGCCTAAAACAATAAAATGTTGACTGCTTCTTGGTCTATCAGTTGTTTATCTCTTTCTTACTGTACATCTCCCAGTCACTCAAAACTTGTGTCTCATAAGCAGCACTGGAAGTTCTATAATACACATTTATAATATATAATATTTTACAGTACATAGTACTTTATAATATATAATTTAACAAAAATAATAAATACATGTACAGTATATTTTCTGAGATTCAAAAATGAGAGATCATCAATCACCTGAAAGACTCTGTAAATAGCTTACAGATTCTGAACAAATATGGACAGAGAACTTCATTATTTCTAAATCACTTGACTGTGACATTTGACTTTAGGAGACTTTCATAACAAGGGTGAACTGAATTGAGAATCACTAAACATTTTAGTGCAGGTACTGAGTTATATCAGTCTTTTCTGGGATGGACATAAGTACCTCATCCTTGGGAAAATATCTTCAATAGCCTTCTGAGAAGGTAATTCTAATATCATGCATAAATTCTTTTTTAGTAAAAGGTCTCTGGGTTTTGACAGGTTTTCTATCACAAACCTGTCTTTGTTCTCTGATTCTTCACATCCCAGTGCTCTAAGCTATTTTGTCCATTCTGATGTGGATCTTTTCTAATTTGTACTGCTGGAATAGTCTGTTTATGAATGACTGATTATTCTTTGGATGAATGAAATCAAAGTTTCTCATGTAGCAGAGGACTACAATTAACACCAGATGATGGAGTAAATCCGCATCTCTCTCTGGACAAATTAAAAATTATTTATTGATGTTTGGATAGTTTCAGTGGGGCTGAGAGATTGCAATTTCCTGCTACAAATCTCCCAGAACAAGAATTTAGCCGTGCTTTATCCGCTAATCAGAAATTCTATTATTGTCTATTCTGCATGTTTGGGAGAGAGAGTGCTTCTAATTTTGATGACAAAGAGACAAAGATCTGGATTGAATAGAAAATGCCTTTCCTCATAAAAAGGGAATTAGTTTGTTTCCAAGAACTACTTTGATTTCAATTAATTGGTATTTTTTTATGAAAAATCATTTCATCAGAAATCTTACACTAGCCTTGTTGATGTCCTTCATCACTAGATGTCTCAGCAGATGCACAGAATATGGATGCAAAAAACTTCAGCCCTCAGATCAAAACCTCAAACTCCAAGCCTCATGAAGATGAAATGACACAACCCACAGTCGCCCAGTGGGGAAGAAGAAGTTGTTAGACACCTCACTCAGGTTGCCCAGTTCATGGTAGGCACTCCTTTATGCAAAATAACATGGCAGTGACACTAGTGTTAGGTCAAAAAATGATGCAAATTGACAAATACAGGCTGCTGAATTCTTTAGTGCACACCAGAAAGAAAATTCAACATGAACTGCATTGTACCAAACTAGCAGATTTCTTTTGAATAGCAGACACAAAGCTTATCGAAGGAAGACCAGAGCCTCATGTCTTTACTCGTAGCAAATGCTACCTTTCTCAGCAGGGAGGGTAGTAGTCGGCAAAAGTAAATGTGAAAGAATAAGGCCCATACATGATATCGAGAAGACATTATTTTTCTTACACTGTTCTAAGTACTGTACTGCCAGGATTGTCAACATGAAGATATGCCGGTAAATATTACTTTTAAAAACCTACACATTTTGGGACTGTTTTAGTCTAATGTTTGCCTCTGTTCATTGCACATAATTATGGCTGCTGAAATTATCTGATGAACTTTCAATTTCCAATCTTAATACTACTACTACTACTATCAGAGTATTTTCTGGAGTGAAGTGGGCAGCATGTTCCTGAGTTGCGTTCAAGCTGGGCTGGCAGGAGACCCCTCAACAAGGAATTTGCTGCTGCTGGAACTTGGTTTTGGCAGGGTTCATAATGAGATGTGATGTGTCTCCTTGATCAAGCATATACTTAATTACAGACCATCTCTGGGTTATTTAGAGTTCAAATTGAACTGGAAAGGGGCTGTTTATATTGTTTATCATGAGCAGCAGACTTACTATGTGTCTCTATTTAAACTATATAATGTGTCTAAATACTGAGGTGACAGACACACAGTGTATCATTACATAAATATATTGAATTAGTTCGAATTAAAAGTTCAGCAGATCTTGTAACACACTAGATATGGATTTGTTTATAAAGGTTTGACAGAAGTGCCATATGATGGTTCATTACCACTCTAATTAATGAAAAATAGATCCAGTAATACGCAACAGCCACTGCTATCACTTAATGCTCTGAAACGAGGTTTGCCAGCCATGAAGTTCAAGAGCCTGATTACAGATAATGGACTTAAGCTTCCTGCTGGGAATTTGTTCATTCTGCAGCCTCAACAGAATTTGAACTTGTGACATTTCCATCATGCTGTAGCTTGACTAGAGGTAAAATAGAAGCAGCTGTGGGGAAGCTGCTAATGGACTAAGAGAAATACATGAAATGAGGAATACATGAAAATGAGAAATGAGAAATACATGAAACCAGACTTCACAAGGAAGTCTAGTTGCCCTGGAGAAATGTTATGTGTTTCCTGACTGGCTGTACAGGGAGGGGATGCCTTGCTTTTTTCCAGAGTAGCAGACGTGTCCTCTTTTATAGTGGGCATCTTCAGTGAGCATGGCTTCCCCTAAAGCACAGGCAGACACAGATTTTTTCCTGGGCATCGGAGTCCCTGGCACCCAGTGACAGCAGTTAGGAGATGCGGTGCCTGGATTTCCACATGTCTGCACAGTATAACGCAGCAACATTGCTCTACAGTGCTAACAGCCAAGCTTCAGACTGATATGCCAGGGAAATTCAGGATCTACTGAAGCAAGTACATCTTTAAGTACATAATTTAAGTATGTGGGATGGTATGTTGGTATGCCCTTTCCACTATGTGCACAGGGTCAGACACAACCAGAGAAAATGAGGGATGGCAGGTAACTCCTGAGAGAGAGCAAAATACAAATCAAGGTTTATTACTACACTATTATTCCCATTTTCACAGAAATAAACAAGGGTACAAGACTGTCAAATAATTTGATAGATATCGTTACTAACCTGGTAGCACACAGAGTTACTTGATGAACTAATTTGTCAGGGTAGTGACATTATAGGCACACTAATGTAAGCACAGAGCTTTGGCCCTGAATAGATTTTTTCTGGTTATTAGGTTATTAATGGAAAAAAATAAATGCTGTCTGAATGTGACCCTTAAGGCAATCTCAAATTTATTATTCCTAGCTCTTAGGCCATTCTCCTATGTGATTTGTATTTGATCGCATAAATAATCAGAGAACAGATCTGCTGGAGATATGTAGCAAATTTAATCAGTGGTAAATAGACTAAGCCTTCCAAAATATTATTGTTCCACTGTAAGAATAAGCTGAAAGAATAACTGAATGGAGGAGTAAGTAAATAATTAAACAAACACATGAAAATAACAGGCTGAAACTGGCCATGTGCTTTTAAGAACACCTCAGCACCGAGTTCACAGAGTTCTCCTTGAAGCCATCCCTTCTTCAGGCTGAACAAGCCCAAGTCCCTCAGTCTCTCCTCACAGGGCAAATGCTCCCGCCCCAGTCACCTTGGTGGCCTTCACTGACCTTACTCCAGTTCATTGATGTCTTTCATGTGTGGTGTGGAAGTGGGAAAATGGGGTGCAGTATCTTAGATGTGGACTAATGACTGCGAAGTAAAGGGAGATAATCATGCGTCTTCATCTAAAGATGGTGCTCTAGTTTGTACAGCCCATTGGCCATTGCTGCTAGGGCACAATTCTGCCATGACTGCAAAGCTGAGGTGCCAGGCAAATAGTTCCCTAATGCAGCAAGAGCTGCAAGCTGGCTTGCTAAAGGTTCTTTCTCAAAAGATCAAATCTGTAGAGATGCCGAACATCTGAATCTCCCTTCAGGGTTGCTAAAGTCTGGAAATGGACAAAAATCAATCAGCAGAAGAAGAGAGACACAGAATAATTAACGGCAAGAAATTCAAGCTAATGGTTTAGTTTCCAGCAGCTGCGCTAATAGCTGTGCAGTGTTTTGCAGAACAAAGTTCTCCTTTCATCTAATGAACCAGCATATGAAGACACAAGCAAAAGACTGTTGGCTACTAATTAAATCTGCAAGCAAGTGATGGAGTTGTAAGGGAGACAGAGAAGATGTTTTCAAGGCTAGAGATTGCCTACATGAAAGTAGGCGCAGCAAAGAGAGCAGGTGAACTCCGGAGACAGGAGGAAAAACCATGATCAAGTGAAGTAAACCCCAGCATTCACTGAGGCCTGTGCCAGGAGACCTGCCTGAAGCATTTCACAAACAGTAGGAGGGTAGCTATGAGCTGTTTAAAGGAAAGGGGGAAAATCTACATCAGCTGCCCCATGATAACGTGCAGAGTTTTGGACAAGGAAGAACACCTCCATTCCTTTTTGCTGGGAATTAGCACCTCAGACTGAAGTTAATCACTGGCAGGAAACTCGTCAGTTGAGTGAGACAGGAAAGGGAGGAGAAACGAAAGCTGAGTCGGACAAACTGCTGGTGTTCCCACACAGTGGCATTTGGGAGAGCAGCAAACCACTCTAAGATGTCAAATGCTTCTAGTAAGTTCAAATTCTTTAAAGATTAATATGTTTCTAGTAAGTACTAAATAGCTGAAGTAGGTTAATTTTACCATGTTAACAGTCTGGTGCTTTCTTACGATCATGTGCTGACAAAACCTGACTACTGCAAAGTTTCAGGTGCACCAGAAATCTTGGAATAGTGGTAAGTCTGGTTAAGGAGAGTAGCTATGTTTGCTGGTGCCAGGAATAGTAGATGTCTGAATTTCTAGCTTTCGCCTGACAGGTGACTGATAGAGTCTGGGAAGATTTTTGAATTTTGTTTCCACTTTCATTTTGGCCAGATGTGGGAACCTCAGGGCAAATGTGCAGCCTGGTGCTGAATGGGATTGAGTAAGGTGCGTACCCATCTCGCCTGCTCCCTGAACAAAACCAGTCCCAGTCCCAATATGTCCTCCTCTCCCACAGTGTCATACAATAGCGTAGAGGAGGTGGTTCCTTCTGAGGGGAAGACAGTCTGCAATGCCTTTCCACCTACTCATGCACATCTTGATAACGCCCATTTTTCCATTGCAGGAATTCCTCAGTGGGATAACGTGTGGATTTACTGGGGAATGAGGCCGAAGGCAAAAGCTTGCTTTACACGTGAGCCCTAACAAGTGCATTGGTCTGCTATGCCACAGGACACTGCATAACTTTTTTAGACTGGGATTGCATTCATCTACATGACAATATTGTTATTCACTGTTTCCACTGAGACCTGTGTGTGTAACTGCTATAAGTGTGTGACTTTGTTGTGGTAGCTGCTGTGTAGATGCATGGGAAAATATGTCTCCTGCCCCAATCAATGTGTAAGTTAATTTAAGATACAAGCAAACGAAATTAAAGGCTGGAGAGAGGAAAGAGGTTGAGAAAGAAGTCAGGAAATCGATATCCTGAAGTTCCACAGATGTCCTGTAAAAAGCATTTGCTCCAAACCTTTAGAAAAATAAGAAATTATTGGATTAATCTGGTTAGCCATCCTTGGTTTCTCCCTTTATTGGGAAACTTTTTCCTGTGGGTTCTTTTAAAAAATACGCTTTTGACTGCTTGTGGCCCTATTCACCATTCTCAGAGAGAATTTCTAGAGCAAAGAAGGGGAGGAAGAGTCTCTTGAAATAGTTGTAGAAGTATGCTACGTCCTCTGCCAGAGCAACTGGCAGAGCAGGCACCTGGAGTGTCACGCAGAGAGCAGCAATGCAGGAAGCAGCAATGTTATCAGAAGACATTTCTTGGTAGGTCCGCAAACTTATGGCTGGTCAGAGGTTAAATAAGGAGAGCACAATGTATGCATGTATGTTCAAGATATGTATGCATGTATATACAAGACGTCTAATATTCATGCCCATTAAATGCATACAGCTCCCATGACTTTCAAGGAGATTAGCTCTCAGTCCCTCATTCTTCCTACATACATGCCAGCTGGATGACATGCATAGGAAGATGTCCTTTGGAAAATGTAACACGGGATGACTGGTATTTGGGAACTTTGGGATTTTATATCTAGAAAAGCCTTGGGCAGATGACAGGTGACACACAGCTATTGTGGATTTACACCTGGTTACTGTAAGCAGAGTCTGATTCCATTTGTCTTCATTCAGAAGCAAAACAGAAGGGGAAGCTATTATTTTTAACTTAAAATGAACTAGAGCTGGGACACTCACCTATTACACAGAATGGTTTCCTTGCAAAGCGCAGTCTTCCTTGCCATCCTCGATAACGACAACAGCATCCAGCAGACCAGATACGAATAATGAATTCCAAACCAAAGACAACAATCATGACAAATTCCTAGCAATGGAAAATAAGAAAAATGTCTGTTACAGATAACCAGCATTGAAGCACCAGGAAACTTCTGACCACAGTGTGTGCCCACCAGTTTACCTTGAGCACCTGAATATCCCAAGCCAAACTTGGGACACTGTTCGCCAGGATGGCTGCACATCTACACACAAAACTCAGTCCCTAGATCTTCCTGGTGAAGGGTCTAACTCTAACCTGAATAACATTAAATATCTGCTAAGAATGGCTACTAACTATAAAACACTGAAGGACTGAATCATACTCAAAAAATACCAAAGCAAAATATTCAGTGACTTTAGATGTTGAGGATCAGACCACAGGTAATATATCTACCAATAATTTTATGTATGTGGATATATAACATACAATCTTCACTAGCTATCTCAGCTGTCTAAGCTAGTGAAGAATGGATGTTATATGTCCACATACATAAAATTTGTTCTTAGATTGAAGTGTCAATATTTTGGTAGATATATTTTCATTGTAGCAATGTACAGGTGAAGTAATTAAGATGATGCAGAAGCATTTAGGAAATCAATTTGTTCCCAGAAGTAGGTGAAGATACGTGCAAGTGTAATTACATGCAATAGGTATGGAATTGTTTGTAAGACAGTAAACAAATGTTCGCACTAGGCATAACTGTCCCTGAAAAACATGTAAATGAAAGCATTTAAAAATCCTGCCTTGTTTGTCTGGCTTGCTTTTCTTTGATATTGGAACTTTCTTGAAGACTGTCCATTTCAACAGCATTAGCCTGTATATATGAAATTTTTATTGGAAAAAATTTTTCAATACAACAGTGAGGTCAGCAGAGTTGCAGCAATAGAGCTTGGAGCATGATTCAGCCCCATACGTTAAGGAAATCTGAATCCTTATAATATACAATGATATAGTACATACACACTGGAATTATAAACTTAATTTACATACTCTTCTGGAATGCCATCATAAAGTTATGGGTTTTGAAATGATAAAACAAAAATTTGTGTGTTAACCAAAAGAAGGAGAAAAATACTTGAAGCTTCTTAACCAGTTCAGAAAGAAGAGGATGAAAGCTGTATTTTATTTGGCAGCTGAATGTATTTCCACATCCAGGAGAAAGCTTTTCCTTGTCAGCCAACTAATTTGTCATTCCTATAGGATCAGGACAAGTGTGGTACTGGTAAGAAAGCACTGCAAATGAATTAATAGAGGAGTATCGGCAAGGGTAGGTTTGATCCATTATTTACTTTTTCCCAATAAAATGTTTGCATGTTTTTAGACTGTGAAACTCCACAACTCTGCAAGCCAATAAGGCTGTAAATATCACATACATCAACTCAGGCATTAATTTACCCAAACAAATGGCATTATTAATATTGTGTCATGTAATGGTGCTTTACTAGCTTATGCTTACTGGCAGTACATTGAAACACTGTGAATTTCATTTGCTTCTACTGTCATAGAACAATCGGAAAACGTAGTATTCCTTCCTAAAACATGTCAGCTTATATAACTACATCACACTGAAAGAGTTTTCAGAACCTTCTGCAGTGTCTTGATTTCCAGTTTTGTAAATCCCATACTGAATTCCTAAATCAGAAACACAGAATGAGATCCCTCTGTTAAAACACAGCTAAAGAAAATGTGACTTCTTTTGTTAGAAAAGAACACATGGAAAAATGAGTGTTATTGTTTAAGATTTTCTTTTTATTCGTTCTACTACAAGAAACTTCAGCTTAATTCCACGAACTGAGTTATTGCACAACTTTAGAAAGGATTAAGTACAAAATTGAAAAAGCTCTCCATATAGTAACAATAATTCTTCATAGTTGGCTACCATGTGGTACATTTCCTTGTAGGAAATTCTGAGTAGGCCAAGAATAAAATGAACAAGAAGCCAACTGGAAAAAAGTAAGAATATATATTTTAGTTATTTAACTATGACTTTTATAATGGTAGTTAAATCATGAATTGTCAAATTTGGTTTACACAATGTTAGATAATGTCTCTGAGTTTATGGGGGTTGATGGCAGGCGTCCAGGCCGTTTGACACCTGGGCCATTTGACACCTGAGTCTCCTGATGAAGTTTCTTCTTTGGGGCAAGGGTAAGAGATACTGAAGGCGAGGAGGCCAGCAAAGCGTGCAACATTCTTTGATTCCAGTAAAATCTTTCCCTTGTTCAAAACTAATCACATTTCGTTTGACTAAAATTTCTCGTTTCCCTGGAAAACATGTTGTGTGCACAGGTGCACAAGAAGCACCCCCTGCTTTGTAAGTATGCTGAAATTGTGACAGCCACCTTACAGGAGCTGATCCACACCGGCAGGAGCATGTCCTCTATCACATTCTAGACCCCAGCAGGGCCTCCGATGGAGAACTGGCAAGAACAGAAAGTACTTAATGATTCTGGAAGGACTAGTCTACAGCTTCATTTCAGTTAAATTAGCATCACAAAACCTCTTGTAGAAGTTGAAAGGAGGTAATTTTTTTGGTAGTTTAATATTCTGGTTCCTATTAGTGCTATGCAGTTTTGTATTCATTATCTGCACTACTGTTAGCAATTACTATTTTCTATGCTTGCTCAGTTACACAAAGATGAAAAAAGTCCTTCTGTGCTGAAAGCACGTGTTGGAGAGTCTCTTGTACTCCATGGTGCACTCGTGTCAGCAGCAGAAATCCCATTTGTCTCACACGCGCACACAAATACATATATGTACACTATAAAGAGAAGCTTCATGGAGATACATCTATTCTGAGAGAGTAGAAGAGCAAAAAGATGCTTTCTCAATTTTTTTTTTTGGAGGGTGGGGTAAGAGTACAAGATTTTTCTTGGAGAAACAATGAGAGACATCTTTGTTCATTCCTTGAGAAAAATAGTCACCGTTTCAAGCAATGCTATGAATTTATGCAGAGTGATAGTATCTCAAAATTAACTGGAATTTCTGTATTTAAGCAAATTTTAACAACATCTGCTGTAATTGTAGTAAGTGAGATCAGATATCGTAAATTATATATAGCTCTTAGCAATGGAATGCTAAAAGAACTGCTGATTTTAAAAATACTGTATATGGTTTTCTTCCACAGGTACTAAATTTCTGGAGGTTTTAAAGTACAGTATAAGCTTTAATAGCAGAAAAGACATTGACTAAAGTGGAGATGAGGTTTCACATTTATTTTTGCACTTTCTGAAATAGTGAGGTTTCAAAATGATCCTTATATCCTGGTCACTTCTACTTCCTCAAAGAACAATTGATTTTGAAGGGAGTACATATCATCATGAATAAAGTCTAAAGGAAAAGGATTTTCCTAGAAAATGTGAATGCACTGAAACAGAAACTCTTCATAGCAGTATACGTGACAGTTCTGTTGTATTTTGGATTGGTCCAGGTTGAAACTGGAGAGAAGCAAAAAACCCCACACCACTTTGAAAAAAATAATGTTTTAATAATCAGTGCACTCAGTCACAATGTAAAGTCAAATCTCCGTCAAGGTTAATGCAGTCCAGGGAATGACAATATTTTTTCCTATGGCAGTTGCACAGTCACGAGGTTTTTGGTTTTCCATGGGCAAATATTGGAAGTATGCATCCTAAACAATTCATTTCAGTTGGAATCGCCCTGCTGGAAAGCTACGATCTGATTGCCATCATGGAAACTTGGTGGGATGAATCCCACGACTGGAATGTAGCTCTTGATGGCTACAGGCTGTTCAGAAGGGACAGGCGAGGAAGGAGGGGCGGGGGGGTTGCCCTTTACATCAAGAAAACACTACAGAGTGAAGAGCTGTCTCTGAAGAATAGCCACGAGCAGGTCGAAAACTTATGGGTAAGAATCGTAGAGAGAGGCAACAAAGGGAACC
>Ga0065711_1048943_pt1 | contig 11550 bp, 8 predicted proteins | sample Hoacrofraction12_FD_59098 | JGI IMG/M metagenome (GOLD analysis project Ga0065711, IMG submission 59098) | Hoatzin crop microbial communities from Cojedes, Venezuela - Epithelial fraction 12 v2 (version 2) | ecosystem: Host-associated > Birds > Digestive system > Esophagus > Crop | place... | reverse complement strand
TTTTTTCTGTTGTGCGTGTTCCCTGTTGTGCTTCAGAAATGAAGACAGGGTGAAGAAGCCTGGAACTCCAGGGACTCCAGGCTCCAGTGACCTGGAGACTGCCCTTCGCAGGCTGTCCCTCAGGCGGGAGAATTACCTCTCGGAGCGGAAGTTCTTTGAAGAAGAGCAGGAAAGGAAGTTGCGGGAACTGGCAGAAAAGGGCGAACTCCATAGTGGTTCTGTTACCCCCACAGAGAGCATCATGTCGCTGGGAACTCACTCCAGATTTTCAGAATTCACTGGATATTCAGGAATGTCTATCAGCAGTCGCTCCTACCTGCCAGAAAAGCTTCAGATTGTGAAACCACTAGAAGGTGATAACAAAGGGCCTCGGCCTTTATCTGTTCTTCTTAGTGACTCCCTGTGGTCTCTTATCCATCACCAGAAAGCAGGAAATCTTTGCAATACGTATTCTTTTTACTTTAGAGACAGTAATCCACGCTGTTGGTTTGAAATCTTCTAACTACTACATTTTTCCTCAAGCCTTAAAAATGTTAGATAACAATTCCAGCCAAGGCAGTAAAAGAAATGTTACAGGCCACACATGCATCAGCAGTGCAGCTTTACATCTGACCTAAATCTCAATGTAGCCATTTCATACTTACAAAAGGAAGGTGACTGAGTATCTGAGATCTAAGCAACAAGAGTATTAGTTCATCAAATCTCAGTTCTGCAAATAAGTGTCTGGAAAGACCTTTATCTACTTCAGATAGACCAGTTAGTCTAGATTATTTTTGTGATTAAAAATGACCTCTGGACTTTAATTGGCTACTTGAGTAGCCACACGTGAGTCTCTGGCTTTGGGTTTCATGTGTGAAATAGTTTTTGATTTTGGGTTTTTTTTTTTTAAGAAGTCAAAGTTCTTCCATATATTGTCTCAGAAAAAGGCAAGATATAGGTAGATGGTAGGCGACAGGGCTAGAACTTTGTTTCAAAGTGCATTTCTGTAGCCTGTCTAACAGAGCCAACAGAGCACATATAGTCTGCCTGACTTTCTTCAGTCCTTTCAGGTTGTTGCTGGAAGTTATAATTGAGTAAATGCTTTCAGGTTTAAAAAAAATGAAGCTGTTTTCCTATAGTACTTCACAGATATGTTAGTTACATAGTTCAGCTTTGGCTTCTCTCTCTCTTTAACAGAACTCTAGTGTTACATTACATTGTCTGTGTGTATTTTAAGTACAAAAGTTCATTTTTTCATATTTTTAAGACAAATTTATTTCTTCATTTAGCATGACATATTCAGAAGCAAAAATAACCCTTCTTATGTCCTGAAGGAAGTGATGTGCTGCATCTACCTATTCAAATGAAACTATAGCCATAGTGCACAAGTTCTTACTGTTTAGCAGATTTTCATAGTTTGTTTTCATGACTGTTTTTAAATGGTCGTAAAAATTCTTGTACCACATGAGGGAAGGGATGATCCAGCTTTGTTTCAGTTACTGGTTGCTACCACTGTAATAGATTTATGTCACCATCCTATTATATCTGCTTTTTTCTTCCAATAAACTCTTAAAGTCTTTATCATCTTTCTATCTGTCTGGGTGTTTTTTCCTGGTTTTGTTCATTGTTCTCACTAGGTCATTTTCTTCCTTAATATTATTGCACCTTTTAAAGTACTTCTCATGTTTGGTTTTACATCTCATTTGTAGTATGTTTGTGTTTACCTGTTTCATAAGTTTGGTATTTGTTATCTTCTATTAAATATATGTTTGTGATTCTGTTCCTCACTTCAGCTTAGTTTCTTTCCCGAGTATTTTTCATGAGATTTAAATATTTTTTTTTTCAACTTCATGGATACTTTCAGGGTATTGGGGTAAAATATTCTGCTGTACCTGCAGACTGTTATCAGTAGTCGTGCCTTTTGTTTTTATTACTGTTTTCCTAAGGGTGCTCATGCCATAAAATGGGGGAACAAAAAAATCAGTTCTAAAATAATTTCAGGTTAGTGGCTTCTACTCCTTTAAAGCAATCCTTTAAATACCATGGTAAAATACATAGGGTGACAGAAGCACTAAGAAATGAATCTTCTTTTGCACCTTTAAAAAAGAAAAAAAACTTGTAATCTGCAGAGTGTTTTTAAGTTTTTGTGAGCTTATAGGTGAAAAAGATTACATCTTCAGAAGCTTGCATGTAGAAGTTAATTAGCAACTGGATTTTATACTTGCGTGCAATGCAGAGAGAAATTTTGGTTTCCAGTGTTTTTCTGTAACTCTTGAGGGTATTGTCATACTGCAAAGCTTTACTCTTTGCTTAAGACTTGACAATATCTGGCACTTCTCCACATTCTGGAGTATTTCTTTTATATAGAAGCTAGACCTTTGTGACAATTCAGGAACAAATGGAAGTTATACAAGTTACAGGGATGTTCTCTTCCTTACAGGTATTTATTTTGGGGTTGTAATGGTGTAATGGTTTTTACTTCTTAAGCCTCAAGGGTACCAATCAGTCTAAATCCTCTTTAGTCCCTCAAAAATTACTTTAAAAAAAAAATTAAAATAGTGCCATTATCCAAAGTAATCTAGCAGATCCAATTATTCTGAAAATTACATGTTTTTAAAAGTGAGATAGACTTAAAGATGTTTTCCCCATTCACCTCCTATTTACAATAAGCTTCCTGTAATGCAATATCCTTATTGTGAAATGACAATTTTTCTCATTCCATGAGTTTTTTCTCAGATGAAAAATAACATGTATAAGAATCATCCCTTCCCTAGTTATTAGAGTGGTTTAGATTTTTATATATACACACCATGCAATAAGTGTGGCATTCTTGGTCTTTGAATACTGGTGAGACATTCATATGCCAGCTTGTTGAATGAGTCAGTATTCTGCTCTGGGGACAGAGGACGGGAACAAGGCAACAAAAACTGCTCTGATTTGAGCTGGCAGAGCTGAAAATAAAGGTGTTTTATTTGTGTCGTAGCACCTGGAATGAATAGTTTGAAGTTACACATTACAACACGGAAGCGATTGGTGGGCCCATAAGAAAACGTAGGCCCTAGTGAGCAGTGTTTAATCACTGCTTAAGGAATCAGATAAATCCTCTCCTGATTTCAGTAGGCCCATCTCAGTGCATATATCAATTTAGCCTGATACTTTGCTGTTTCTGACTCATTGTCTCCTGTTGAACGCTGAATATTGGATGCTTTTCTCTGTAAAATACACCTCTTTCCTCACTCAAAACATTTTTCTGCCAAGGATGAAGCTACAGGTACAGTAGCATTTAGTTATGTAGTAGTTGAGTTCCTGTAGCATAGGGGCCATACAAGTCACTTGATTTAGACATTTAGACTTGATGTATAGATCAGAGGTATTACCTGCTTACACGTGCCTGAAGTTGAAGTGGCTTTCTAACGTATGGTAGAAAGCTGAAATTGCTTTGCAATCTGTGTGACTACTGTCCTCGTGTTAGCCTCCTGGTAGTGAACTCTGGCATATTTTCAGCACCTTTCTGAGTGTGAACTTAATGTGGAAATATGTGGCATATGTTCCTCTTAAATCTTCCTGTGATGCTGCTCAGAACAGCTGTGAAATATAAATTCTTTCTACTCCTGTTTACTCCCATGAATTTAGGGGGCTGCAATTATTGACAGTGAGGGGATGTGCATGTGCACAAGTATGTCACATCTTACCACCAGACTTTGCCTATCTAAGTGCTGATGTGGTCAGTTTATTTCATGTTGGAGTGGAAATGCTGAAGAGTAGGTGAAGCAGTTTTGCCTTGTAGCATGTCTTCCTAGAAATTTTAAAGCTAGAAATATTAAACCCAGAAACATAGAAGTCTTGGAGCTCCAAAACCTTTGGTCTTCTGGATAAATGAAGTGGGATTTTCTGCCCCTTTGGTCCTGGATTCATTACTGATTTATTTTGGTTGTCTTTCTGTTCCTTTTCAAGGTTCTGCCACTTTGCACCACTGGCAGCAGCTGGCTCAGCCTCACCTGGGTGGGATCCTGGACCCGAGGCCTGGGGTTGTCACTAAGGGCTTCAGGACCCTGGACCTGGACCTGGATGAAGTGTACTGCCTTAATGACTATGAGGAAGATGAGACAGGTGACATTTCTTACAAGGGCCTAACTACCTCGACGCCAGTTCAGCACACAGAGACCTCAGGTGAGAGGTCACAAGCACAAGTGACTGTTTCAGACAACAAGAATAACCCCCGCCAATCTCAGGCTTTCACAGAGGAGATGCAGGAGTCCACGACTGACGATGATGAGGGGTCTGGTGAGGGAAACTCATTAAGTCCAGTAAAACTGACATCTTTACAGGATTTTGATAACTGGGCCATTCTCGCATCTCTCCAGAACAGCATCCATAGTATTGCTTTGTGTGTAGCATCTGCACGTTAATGCGTGCAGTAGATAGAACATAACCATTCTAACATTGGCTCAAAAATCCTTCCTTTAATAATCTTTTAATTTGACCTTTTTTTCAGTAACAGCATCTGTGGTCAATATTTTACTCTACTTTGATAAGAGAAGGCTGCTAAAAGGAAGTGGTTCGTTCACAAACCTTTGTGTGGCACGTATGCAACTTGTATGTGGATTTAGTGCACACTCTTCAGTGTATATAATGTATATAAATGATTTATGTTTTGTATGCCTGTAGTGCACATATTTTTCTGACTGTTCGTAAGAGGTGATGCCATGCTTTAGATTTTTGTACTTTGGGATAAAACCAAAGACTAAATGGTGAAAAAAGGTGCATCTAAGTTGCCATTGCTGAAACAAATGGAAGTGCCTTGAAAATCAATCAAAGAAATTCTGCAAGTATAATTCAGTTACCTCAGACACCGTTACATGTTTTTAAATTCCCTTTGAGAGAAAGAATTAAGAAGAAGCTTTTATGAAGAGGATGATGACATTTCCTTCATTCCCTGTCCACCACTCTATTAAATTCTATCCTTCCTATTTATACCATATTTAGACCGGAACATTTTCAAGTGACACAGTACTGCATGGGTTATTAGATACTCTGAACTGACATTTGCACTCTATTATTGCACAAGGTTACGGTTCTCAGACTGTAGATGAGTTTTGAGTTTGTGTGGTTTCTTTTTTGTTGTTTTTGAGGGGTTTTTTTTGTTTGTTTTCTTTTAATAAGTTATATAGGAGCATTGGTCTTCATTAGGATTTGCCACTGGTAATGAATTATATTTAGTCCAGAATCAGAAAACTACCAGAGCTCCTTTTTCTTTAGACTTCGTAGTTTTACGTAACTACTGTAACTGAAGACACTTCCTTCCCCGTCCTTTCTCTGGAATAAATCGTAATTTATAATTTGGCTGGTTCTGGGAAGATTAGATTGTCTCAGGGCGAGACAATAATATTTCTGTTATTTTCATGAAGTGCAGATATCCTCAGCTCTCACTGAAATGGGAGTTCAGTGCTTTCAGCTATGGAATGTAAGCTACTTTTTTGCTGTCAGTTGTATTAAGGTTAAACTTAGAATCATAGAATCATTTATGTTTGAAAAGACCTTTCAGATCAAGTCCAATCATTAACTTGACATGGCCAAGCCCACCACTACACCATGTCCTTAAGCACCACATCTCCAGGGATTTTCAGTACCTCCAGGGATGGCGACTCAACCACTTCCCTGGGCAGCTGTTGAAATGCTTGAACATTCAAACCCTTCGACTTCCCTTTCTATTGGCAAAAATTGTCTTTATTCTATGGGATCTGTTGCCCAGGAATGATGATCATATTAATTTTTTATTTTAATATGGAAATAAATAATGCCTCTGTAGGAGCTCAGTTGTGTACGGTTTGGGATATTGTCCAGGGTTTTATCATTTTGAAGAGTCTGAATAACAACAGCAAGAAAAGCTGGAGATCTAGGAAACATGGACTGAGATAATCAAAGACTGAAATAACTGACATTTTTTAGGTTCTGCGGAATAAAAGATTCAAGAAAAGATACGATTAACTTTGAAATGTGTTGCTGCAGAGAGGAAGGGAACAAGCAGTTTGTCATGTACTCAGGATACAATAGTTGTGCAAAACAGCTATTTTGGTTACCCACTGGGCAAAGAATTCTTTAATTGTAAGAGTATTCAACACAGAAACATGTTGAAAATTTGGAAATCTAATTGTCATGGGCTACACGTAGACAAGGATATAGATATAGTTTAGTTCTTTGGTTTTGTTTTTTTTCACAACAGATTAGTAAAACATCTGTGGGTAATGGTTTGGAAGGGTACTTTCCTTGGAGTAGAAAAATAAATGTAGACCTGCGCTGTGATTACAAAATGGGAAAAAGACTAGTATTTCCCTCCATTTTGTTTCTCTGTTACAATTTGAATACGGATCACTGTTATTAACAGGTTATTCCCTTCGTACTGCTGATTTATCCTGGGAAAAATCTAGGTGTCTTGGGCAAGGTTTTTAAGCGTATTCCATACCATATAAATTGGCAAAGTAGATAAAAATCTATGAAATTGTCCTAGTAATCTTATTTCATCTTGTGTTGTTTGTTGAGTAATTTCAATTACAGAAGTAGAGAAATTGGTCAAAATTGGTAACTTGGATGTGTAGAATGAATAAATGCACTGAAAACTTTAATTTCCCATTCTTTATCCTTCCTTCCAATTGCCCAGCTGCTTAGGATTTAGGAGTATCCATGAGCCGCCACAGTAGTGTGTTCAGGTTTGGGCCCATCACTACAAGAAGGACATTGAGGTGCTGGAGTGTCTCCAGAGAAGGGCAACGAGGCTGGTGAGGGGTCTAGAGAACAAGTCTTACAAGGAGCGGCTGAAAGAACTGGGGCTGTTTAGTCTGGAGAAGAGGAGGCTGAGGGGGGACTTCATTGCTCTCTACAACTACCTGAAAGGAGATTGGAGTGAGGCAGGTGTTGGTCTCTTCTCCCAACTAGCTAGTGATAGGATGAGAGGCAATGGCCTCAAGTTGTGTCGGGGAGATTTAGATTGGATATTAGGAAAAAATTCTTTACTGGAAGAGTGATCAGGCATTGGAATAGGCTGCCCAGGGAGGTGGTGGAGTCACCGTCTCTGGAGGTGTTTAAAAAAATGTGTAGATGTGGCACTTCGGGATATGATTTAGCAGGCATGGTGATGTTGGGTGGATGGTTGGACCTGATGATCTTAGAGGTCTTTTCCACCCTATGATTCTATGATTATTTGTTGTGTTGCTCAGATGAAGACACTACTGTATCTACTTTTGAAGCAATCTGAAGAGATTTGTCAGGTTGTACACAAGGAGAAGATAATTGTGGATATTTTCAGAGTAGGCACTTATTAATAATGTGGCAGTGCTTCTTGGGGTCCAGTCTGCTCACTGAAGAATAACTTTTGGGAGCAGAGATGTGTGCTTAGCTTATGAATTTATTTTGTTTTTAAATATTGTGCAGCCATTACTCCTCTTGAAAAAACCTCCTCAGCATTCTTTATCTGCCTGTTCTAGATTTCTCTGTAAGAAATGCAATGCAGGTAGGCGTGTGTATGGACATGCGATTCCGTTTAGCGCTGTCACAAGCACAAGGTTATGACCTCGTTGCTTGGATGATTCCAAGGAAGATTGTGGGCAGCAGTGTACAGAATAAGGTCTTGCTAGACAATGTGGAAGTAAAGTGAAAAGGGAAGGAGAGAAATATCTTGGATACAATCTTTAGTGATAGTGCTTGTAATCCAGCATAGCTCCATTGTGGAAAAATCTTGTTCAAGAGGTTCGTAAAAGCCAGAAATTATCTCCCTGCTGTTGCCGTTGGCAGGCCGTAGAGTGTGCCAGTCTAGAGCTGCAGGTCTTCCAACCTGAGAACAAAACGTCTTTGGAATACAGTGCCTACAAGGACCATTCCCAGCAGGTGTACGTCATCTTAGTCTTTTGGGTAGGTGTCCGCTTCCTTTGATATGTATTCTTTGAGGCTGGTATCTTACCATTGTTGCACTGGAGATGTTCTCAGGCAGAGTACTCTGAGGTCCTATTCTTACTGCCTTTTTGTGGATGTGTACGGTGCTGCACAGGAGAGCAAACATTGCTGGTAGTGCCAAAGGTGTCTTGTAGCCAAAATAAATGTATTCAGAACAGAGTATCAGTTGTGTCTGGTTGAGTGATGGACAGAGTCAGAAATTATTCTGACTAAATAAGAAAAAATTATGATATTTGAATTTTCCTGTCCATGTGTTGAAACCTGTAGTATCTATTGGTACATAAAAGAACTTCCTCGCCATATATGCAGATTATAACCCAGTTATGGCACTGAATGTTTCAGGAGAAATTAGCACACATGTAATTCATGACCTGCAGTTGGTCTGTCAGAGCTACATACTGTGTGTGGGCTCAGTAACTTATGGAAGACTGTAAATTCCAGAATCGCAGTCCTAGCCTGATACCTGGGGATAGGTTGAAATTTGTGTATCACTTAAGTAGCCTCTCAGCATAACTGGAATGGTAAAGAAATTATAGGACACAGAGATGTTAATACTATCTAGGACAAGTAATTTTTTGCAGCACAAATTTTTAGTAGCCTCAATATATTTTTTTAATTCTTTGAAAGAAACTGTAGTCTATTATAAAACTGTACAGAGTCTGTGTTGGGGGGGGACAGGTTTTGGGGGTGGTGGTGGTTTTGATTTGTTTTTTTCTTAATTCGTCGCCTTTCATGTCTCCCTTAAACAAAAACCCCCAAGCCATTCAAAGCACTTAATAATGTTGTGAATGTTCTCATTTTGAAGGTAGAAGGGCTACAACTGATTCGGCGTGTGCTTAATTGCCTGCTAGCGTTGGGTGCGTGAACTGGTCTTTCAGTACCTGTGTTAGTTAGTTCTGCTGATTGATTGCTTTGAATAGACATGTGCACAGCATTACGGGCTCAGCCCACTTGTACTTTGTGTTTAGACCTTAACCATGACATAGAGAGCTTTCCAAATAGGTGTCTAAAATCACAAGAACACGTAATGAATGTCTTATGTTTGAGTTGTTTTTAGCAGTTTACTATACATGCCTCTAAGAGGTTACCATTGTACTGAAAAGCAATAAATTTTGTAACTCTTCTTAAAACTGAGGTAATGATGCATATTTAAATATATTCTGTTTTCAAATGGCTTGAATATTTCACAGTAATTATTTCTTTAAGAAAAGTCTGTCAGCAGTTGCTATCTGTGCTGTTAAAATGCTAGAATTATAATTTGGGGATCCTAGCCTGCATAAACTCATGTTGAAGCCACATTAAATACTTTGAAGTCTTTTTACCTCTATGCTCCATGGTTACATACATATGAGAATGAGACCTCATCCAGAAGAAAGCTAAGAAAATCCTATGCGAAGGATTTTTTCAGTCTTTTTTCAGTTTTTGCATCTCTCATTGTTTCCAAAGACAAAAAAAAATTGAAAGTTTGGAAATGCAGGTATTCAGAAAATAATTTTGTTGTCGGTGGTTTAAGAAACATAACAGGAGTAATGCTCCTGGCATAGGCGTACAGATTCTTGGGACGTTTTGAACATTCATGGTTACCCCTGAAACCAGTGTTTTCTGAAGGACATTCCAGCATTGTTTTGTGAAGGACATCTGAAGGCACCTAAATGCCTTTAGGAGAGCACCATGCTCACATTTTACAGCTGCTGTGTTTATCACCCATCTCCATTTTTTTTGTAGTAGTTAACCCAGGCATCAACTCCAGCATACCTTGTATTCTCCCTGTTCTATCAGCCAGGAGTTTTCAAGGCAGGTAGCACTGGGTATCAGAGATCTCACCTTTAGCCACCTGGAGGGGATGAACTCTGCTAAATCTAGAGAGTACACAAAGCAGCTGTCTTATCCTGAGGATCCTAATGGGATTCTGTGACCTAGTTCTCAGGACTTTCACCTTGCCCAAGAACAGACTTTGTGGCATATCCTGGCAAAAGTGAAGTCCATAGCTTGTATTCCAGATGATCACACTGGAGGAAAAAGTGCCTCTTAATGGTCCTTCATTACGCTCTTCCGAAGCAGGCAGAGCTTTTTTTTTTCCTATTCAACTAGAAAATAAACTTCAAATGCTTTAAAGCACCATTTGTTGCTCAAAAGACTCCCCAGCCTGATTGTCATTCCGTCCCTGTCTCACCAGCCTGAGCTGAAGAGAGGCCCAAGTTCCACTGCCCTCTCTGCTGAAAGAGGAGGGAACCAGGTTTCCTCCTTTTGTTAAAATGTGCCAAAGAAATGATGGGCAGAGTGGCTTGTTTCAGAGTTGGACTGAAACGTTACCTTGGTGCTGGTCTGGATCAAGTCATACTCTGAAGATTTCTGTTTTTTTTTTTTTAAAGTTCATTTTTGCATAAATCTGTGTTTGCCAGAATAGGTGTTTATGTGAAATGCAAAGATTTGTTAGCCACTGTGAGGTAGCTGGGTCCTCACTATTCATCTAGCATCACAGTGAATTGGAGTTTGGAACCAGTGGTACAAAAATTCATGGTGTTTTATTGCAGCTACCTCTTACAAATCTTTCTCAAACTCAGTTTGTCTCGACGCCTTTTTGTGGATGAGCAGGCCACTAGTTTACCTACTGTAACTATACCTTTCTCTGCACGAACTGGCTGAAAATCCAGGCTGAACGGTCTTTTGAGGTTTCCCTGAGTAGAAGACCGTGTCCTAAACACATCTGTTTTGCCGTGTGCACCTAGCAGAGTGGCCCGTGAGCTCCGAGTATTGAAGTTGGATCTGAGACGGCTCCGAGCTATACAAAAATCAGCTTTGTGTTTTGAGTGGGAAAGGCTCTGTTTTGCCAGAAGATGGAGTTCTCTGCAGTCAGTTTGACTGGTACCTGCCTTTTTTTGCAGTCTTTTAAAAGAGGTTTTTACAACAGTGTTTGTGCTTACAGGAGAGTCTCTTTCAGCTGTGATGTTTTGCATTTTTTCCAAAATGCGTAAGAATTGTTTGAAGAAGCATGATAAGGTAAAGAATCATTCATTACTGAGAGGCAAAACATGATCCAGCAGCAATCTGAGGTTTAGCTTGAATTTTAATTTAGGGGGAAGATGTACAAACAGTTTAGTTTATGGTTTCCTGACGGATTAAATTACATGATGTTTTGTTTTTGTTAAACGCTGAACTGTGTACGCATTCTTTTTCATACAGATATGAAGCTTCATTGTTAATCAACTACTACTTTGACGACGAGGGTGTAAATAAAACATTTGGTTTGACACAGTCACATGGAGCAGATGTTTATATTTAAAATAATACTTTGCCATATGTACATGTGAAGATAGTATCTTTTATAATAAACTTATATATTACTTCCTTACAAACTTATACCAACTCAGGAGATGGCCATTCTTATGTGCAATTGCTAGGTTAGGAATGAATCATTTTGTTTCTGTTTTATAAACTTTGTTCATTTGCAGCAACAGGTTCTCACTCTTTGTATTGTGTCCAAAGGATGGAAAATGCTACAGCAATATGATACACCCCATTGTTGACTGATGGAGGATGAAGCTGGTACAGGACTTTCTTAGTGGTATTTGAGGGTGGAATACATCTGTGGAAATCGATGATTTTTTTTTTTTTTTTTTTTTT
>Ga0065711_1011821_pt1 | contig 11550 bp, 7 predicted proteins | sample Hoacrofraction12_FD_59098 | JGI IMG/M metagenome (GOLD analysis project Ga0065711, IMG submission 59098) | Hoatzin crop microbial communities from Cojedes, Venezuela - Epithelial fraction 12 v2 (version 2) | ecosystem: Host-associated > Birds > Digestive system > Esophagus > Crop | place... | reverse complement strand
GCTCCCTCAGCCTCTCCTCGTAGGGGAGATGCTCCAGTCCCCTCCTCATCCTCGTAGCCCTCCGCTGGACTCTCTCCAGTAGCTCCTCATCTTTCTTGAAGTGGGGAGCCCAGAACTGGACACAGGACTCCACAGCCTCCCAAGGCTTATCTGCATCACCTGAGCCTTTTTTCTTTCTGCTCTCCACAGTTTCCTCAGCTGATGTGTGCCTTGGATTGACACCGTAATCTTGTTTTCTGAAAGGGACAGGGGAAAAGGACGCGCCTGTCTGTATAGCAACGGACGGGCCCTGAGCCGAAGCTGATGAAGCTGGACGGCAGGTTTCATCTGAGACAGGAGTGACATGTCCCAGGGAAACGCAGCGCTAAGCTAAAAAATCAGTAAAAACAAATAAAAAGTAAAGAATCTATGAGCAAGTGTGCTGGCAACTCTAGGCAAGCTGTCGTTTCTGTTTCTTGGATTTACCTTTCAGTGCCAGGCTGTTCAGTCCTGACTAACCCGAAACTGCAAATACCCGGAGTCTGGGGTCCCCAGACTCCTCGCTCAGTCTAATGCTCAATAAAAATTGTCGCCAACGCAGCTATTAGTAAGAGTAAGTAACATGCTGCCTGTGGATTTTTCCAATGGCTCTCAGGTAACTGTCAGAGCTACTAATGTGTTCAGTGCCGGGGATGCTTCCCCTGAAGAATTTCTTTCAAGGAACAAGTTATTTGTACTGCCAGAATAACTCACCTTATTTTTCCCTTATAGTCTGAGCTAGAGTTTAGCCCAAAATGTCTGCTGCAGGAAAAAAAAGATACTCAGACATTCAGTGGAGTAGGAGATAACCTCCTTTCTACACAGGTTTTTAATTTAAATTGAGAAATATGTGCTCTAAGTATTCTTATGTGCACTGGTATCACTATTAGCTAAAATAATCTTGCAGTTATAAATTCATTGTAGCTAATTTCTTGCAGTGCCCACTCTGTCTTTTATGGCAGATGCATGGGATTTTTCCCCAGGTTTCTACAGCATTTCCATAAAAAACATGCAGGCTGCCGAAGCTGAAGCTCCAGAACACCAGACTCGCTGTTCTCTAACTAGGACATCGGGAAAGCTGTGATGGTATGGGGTCATCAGCTTCTTTCTCAAACATTCCTTCTTTCAGGAGAGCAGCAAGAACTGGGATAGAATTAATATCAATATTTTTCAAACTCCAGGTCTGAAAATATTTCAAAGTATTTCAAAGTTTTGAAAATATTTTTAATGTGCAGCTGAAAGAACTCACAGGCATTTGGAGGAAAGGAATGAAGCAAATCGGACATCCTGAATACGTATTAGTTCTAGTTATATCTCCTTTTGACAAGGTTAAACATTTCACATTTAAAAATTCATGCTAAGATTTCAACAGTGTATCCTATGTGAATTTTTACGTCCCGAAATATCATTATAGAAAACTCAAAAGACTTTTTTAAATGTACTTTTTCTGAAATATTTTCAAATCCTGCTTATTTGTATGATAATAATCAATTAAGAAATCAGAATTTTCATGTGGAAATTAGTCTAGTTGAAAAATGCCTACTCCAACACAGAATTAGAACTCACCATGAAAAAAGCTAAGGAAAATTCCATTTTACCACTCACCATTCTGCATTAGAGAACAGGAAATTAGTGCAGGGCTTGCTGGAGGAAATTTTCTGAAAATCATATTGCCTAAAATGTGGCACTGCTCACTGCTATCGCTGCATTGAAGTCTCAAGGTCACTGCTGCATGCCTGGAGGGGTTTAAAAACCGTGTAGATGTGGCACTTCAGGATATGGTTTAGCAGGAACAGCGGTGTTGGGTGGATGGTTGGACTCGATGATCTTAGTGGTCTTTTCCAACCTACAATTCTATGATTTTATGATTGAAGCAGGGACCTTTTCAAAATGGGAAAGGTTTGATGGTACAGCTACGCTGCTTCTCCATCCCACAAGTAGGTGAAGACACGTCTGCAAGGAAGACAGAGCATCTCCTGGCAAAACCCTTCTTTGGACACTACCACATCAACAGGAGCAAAACCAGCTGGCAGGAGATTTTTTCTGACCATGACTGAAGGACTCTGAGGACTTTCCCCAGTGCACCTACATCTGCTTCCAGGAGTGGGCTTTTCTGAACTCTCCTAACTGGTGTCAAGAGAGCAGGCCCAAGTGTTAGTGTAGCACGGATAGGAAAAGAGATAATGCGAATATTTTTGTTCATTCTATGACAGGGCAAAATTTTCACAGTGCCTCTCAACTTCACAAGGCAATCAAATCTAAATAAACCCAGGCACAGGTAGAGGCACAGTAAGATGAAGCACAACTCAGAGCACCCATCTCGCATGTAAGGCTGCAAACATCTCCAAGGGATGTCGAAAGCTTTCTCTCAACAGCTTAAATTGCTGAAGAGCCATAGCTCTGCATAAAGTATTTCTAAAGCATGTTCAGAAACCTCACTCTGCTGCTGCTGAAAATCAAGGAAGCGACAAAGCGGCAGTTTGATTGGTTTGTCTATTTACATGCTTAGGCCTTTTATCCATCTCTAAAAATAGTGAGAAATCATAAATAAAGGATGCTGAAAGATGACCCCCACTTTATCTCCTTTTCTCCGGGCGAAGGTGAGGTTTATCCAGTCTCCCTCTTCTCGGGAAAGCTCAAGGACAGCTTTTTTCTGGCACATGCATCCCAACAAGGACCACGAGGAGATGCTGCAATAGGGTTCAAGGAATAATGGGGACATGAGTTCAGCTCTTCAGAGAACCAGGTGCTATTCTCAGCTCCTCCATTAACCTGCTTTATGGTCCCAGGCAAGTGATCTCGCTTCTTTTTGTTGCCTTTTCGCCCTCAACTGTCTTGTTGATTTAGATTGCAAGCATTTCTTGCAGGGATAGGCTTTTACAGTTGTCTGCAGATTTCTTTATTAAAGAGACTTTTAATTCCAGGCCGTGTTTTTAGGCATTACTTGAATGTTGACTTTGAGAAGTAGATGTCCACCACAGACCTGGAGGGTGACCGCTGGACCGAGAAGGCACAAGCCCACCTCCTGTAAACAACGTGTTCCCTTTCTGTGAGATTATTGTAGGGCCCAGACAGATGACAGACGTCCCAAAGTATTCCCTGCCTTGTGTTGTCTATCCTGGTGGCAACACACCTCCTGTCTTTCAAGGGCTTCCCACCACCCAAAAAGTGTCATTCCCTATTCTGACATCACATTTCCTGTGGTTTCTCAACCAATTACCAACACAAACACAAGGTCCATGTCAAAAACATGTGTTGGAGTTAGAATTCATGGTGGAGTCACCACCTGTGAAGGTATTCAAAAAACAAGTAGATGTGGCATTTCAGGACATGGTTTAGCAGGCATGGTGGCGATGCGTTCATGGTTGGACTTGATGACCTTAGAGATCTTTTCCAACCTTAATGATTCTATGATTCAGCCAAAGGCAACTTCTTCATCAGCCATCATGTACTTCATTTTTGGGAAGGAAGGGACAAGCGACTACAAATAGGGCCCCTTTCACCCTGTTCCTCAGCTACTTCAGTGGTTTGGACACTGAAGCAGATGCACATATAGCTCCAGGTTTCAAGGGTCTACTATGGAAACCAGGACCAAACTGCAGCGTTTGGCAGCAGATGAAGCTGCACCACAGCCTCCCTCCCTCCCACAACCTCTTACGCTGCTGGACCACCAGCTCATTTGCCAGTGAGTGCCAGTTTCTGTCCCTAATCTGGAGGCACCATGCCTTAACTTAGTGTCTAACACACGCAGGCTGTGAAGAAGTATCATCATAAAAGGTGACTGAGATCACACCTCAGTTCTTCCAAGAAAAGTGTTGCTCCAGAACAGAACTAAGGTGTAAACTAGCGGGGTATGCAGTAGAGCAATGGAGGACCCCAGTAAAAAAATAAGACCACCTCTAAAGTGTCAGTAATAGGATTCAAAGAGGAGAAAGCTGTTTGGACATCCACCTGTGGACCTGGAAAATAGTGAGTTTCCAAATCTGCTCACCTGTAAAACAACGAGAAGAAACACAGATCCACACACAGAGCAAAGCAGTAGTACCTGAGGTAGTTAATGAAACCTTAACCCCCATTACACAGCTTGGAAAAGTGGAATTGCGGTGCCAACACATTCTTTATAAAGCGTGAATGCTTGCTAAATATGTGAAGACAACATCAGAGCTAGGGCTGTTTCCTTCTCTGAAAATTAAGGGAATACTTAAATTAAGGTTTTAATGAATTTTCTGAGACCATACACTAAATGTTGGTGGAGGCTGTTATTAAAAAGGTATAGAAATAGGTAAGCGCCCATAATAAATAGCTGGTCAAAAAAGATTTTTCTTTGTTACAATAATACACACACGTACACACATAGCATCGTCGCTACACTTTAGAGGGCATTTAATGCATTTGAAAGACATCAAATTGCTCAGAATAAAGCAGCTGCTCTCTGTCTGTTTGGATATGTTTCCAGAATGATAAAAATGTGAGCTGAAAAGCCCTTTGTTTCTAATAATGCAATGTTCCTGAGAGAAGTCCTCAGTGGTGAGGCAAAAGAGGGAGAAATCTAGCTGCAGAATATGTGTACAGAGTATGTGACACAGAAAAGACCCTTGCTTAGGAAGAGAACAGAAGTTCTGCCTCTGCACTGCTTTGCACATGGTGGAAGTATTTGTATCCACAGAACAAAGTGTGGGCGATGCTGGTTTGTGTTTGATGCTGGTGACTCAGTTTTGCGACCGGTCTGCACACACCCCAACTAGCGAAGACCCTGCTGCCGTGACGGAGATGGCAACGTGCTAAGCGAAGCGCAGCCTTGGCAGAGCCCGCAGACCGCCAGGCTGAGCCCTCGCCCACCCAAACGACGCCACGTTCACCGCCTTGATGAAGACAAGGCTTCTGCCACCGATGGTAGGACCAGACTTGCCATTAACTTCGTCTCTTCTGATGCGAAGCAGAAGTGATAGACTGTCAATCTGCAACGCCCGAGCTGCAACTCACCTGGAGTAGATCATTGAAAAGAAATCTTATTTGAAATTATTCAGATGATAGATTTATTGCCCTTGGAGATAAACACTGGAGAAAGAAAAACTTCTCAACTTGTCAAAAAAAAATTGCTTCTGTTCAAAGACAGTGGCTGAAATTTCAAGAGCATTTCAGAGAAACGGGAACTCAAGTTTTATTGATTTAGACATGGAAGTCACACAGGAACATTTGAAATTATAATTTAATAGCCAATTAGGACGTAATATGGAATCTTATCCCCCTACTGCTGCTAGAGGTTGTTAATATTGCCATGTTTATAATTCAATATATAGAATTAATTAAAAGTAAGATGAGTTAGTGTGTTTATTCAGGTATTCAACTTGTTTAGGTGTCCTTTGACATTTGCAAAATGAATATATGGATGTAAAATAAATAGTTAGAATCTTCTGGAACTATGCAAGTCTATTTTTTAATGACTCATTAGTGTATGGTGACAGTATCAAGTTGTATCAGGGAATGTCAAATTTTTTGAATCATGCCTGATTCGTGCAGTCTTAAACAGCCTGGGTGAGGTAATCCACCATGACATGGAACCTGATTCAGAATCAGAAAGGTCATTGTTTTTCTCTACACATTACGTGATGAATCCAAGCAAGATTTCTTCTTTTGATGTGATGTTCTGTTGAAGTTCTCACTGGTGACAAGAGGAAAGATGGCAATTTCGTTGTTGTTTATTATGAATCCAATATAGTCCAATTAAAGTCTTGAGATGTCTGGATTTACAGTAGCACAAAACAGGTAACTGATCCTTGACAGAGAAGATTCCTGCTGTTAGCTGCACACTGTCCTTAAGAGTGAAGAAACCACCATGGGATTCTCCACTCTATTTCTGCAATACTTTTAACAGATAAATTACAACAGCACAGGCTAAGGTCAAAATATTTAAATATATATATCTTTGGTTTTTAAAAACAAGCCTTTATCAAAATTAAATCCTCAAAATGCAGTGATTTACAGTAATGGTTTCATCAAGGAGCTAAAAGAATACCTTTAATAGCTATATCAAAGGTATTTGTAAAACTTCATGGAGTTAGCTATCAGATCAGGTCTGTATTCTAATTACAATCCGCAAATACAAAAATTCTGTTATATGACTTTTAATTTGTAGAAATGAAAAAGAAATTTTATTTTTAACAGCACACTGTGCATCGCATTTCTTTCAAAATAGTAACACTGACTCTGCTCAGCATAGGACTGGAAAGTAAAACAGTGCTTTATACATTTTTCTACTTTCTGCAGAACCACCTGTCTGTTACCCATCCCACCCTTCTCATTTTTATCTTCATCAGCTATTCCCTTGTCAGTTTTCTGTAAAAAAGTACAAAATGAATACATTTTTAGAAATACAAACTCAGCTGTCTCAGCTGTGTCTGTCAAAATTATATCTGCCAGCTTTATTTGGAAAACCAAGTCAGGTTGTTGTTCCATCAGTGTATATAAATATTGATACTTTATGTAAATAAGTATAGAATATTGTACATTGGAAAAATCCTGGGAATTTGTACTTCTAGTCTATATAGTTGAATTATAGTATAAAGATGTTTAGTACAAGATTCTAAGCTCCATATGTCTGATATAATCAAAATAATTTATACCACAGTCTAATCCTGCTTTAGAAAATCTCTTTTCATGCTGTTAATAAGGGACAGAGGTACCTCTTTCTTAATCATACCAATTTCTATTTCAGACATGAATACTTCATATTTGCTGTATAAAGCAGGTGCCAAGATTACAGTTGCTCATTCTCCTTTGGTTGTTTCATGAAGACTAAAACCATGGATCATCTAGAGAAGGACCTCCATCTGGAGACTAGTTAACCTCCAGATTATTAGGCTGTCATGTTAGAAAACTCCTCTGTACTTCTAGGTACAGCTTTGCAAGCTAATACGGACAGATACTTCAAAGGAAGCTAATTTAGGAAATGACTAGATGAATACAGGAACTTTGGGAATATATATCACTGTGTGACTGACGTGTAACACTCTCTACACCTTCAAAAGATTGATCAGTTTGAACTTCGGAGAGAAATCAGCAGGATTCAACGGCTTTTCTTGAGGAACAATAAGGAAAATACCAATCTGTACATTCCTTTGAAGTTGTCTGAAGTACAGAAATTTTACAGAGCTCAGGAATAGCAACCATTTTAGTTCCCGATTCCTGTAGGCCAGATTCTGATATAACTCACATTCTGAAAAAGAAGTTATTCCCCTGAAGAGTTATCTTGGGGATTTCCTATCTTACACGAGCAGGTAAGCCCATGCTCGCTTACAAGAGATTTGGGTTATTGGAGAGTATGGTGTCTCTCTCTTTCTCTCTTATTCCATGAAATATTTCAAAAAGCCTCAGTTTCATCCCCTTCTTTAACAATATCAAACAAATGACCAGACCTGGAAACATTTTTCAAAATGAGATTCTTCCTTTCTAATTAGCCCTACCCAACTGTTCCTTGTCAGAGATCCACTGTATCCACTGCAGAGACATTTTGTGGGAGTAGTTTCAGCATTTCTGAATTGGCTTGATAAATAACTAAAAAGTCATGCATGCCTGACAATAGTGACTTTCTGTTCTTCCTAAAGTGAGTGTTCCAGCTTCATCTGTTTGCTGTTTCATCTTCCAACAGCTGACTGTTCCTTCCACGCGACGTATATTGGCGCGTGATGCACAGGGTGGCATCCCGGTACCAGCTCCGCTAGGCGCTGTGCTTTTCAGTGTCATGTTTCCACCTGCAAAGAGATTCCAAAATGATGTGCTTTGTCCCAAAAGAGCTGGGAACAAGAAGCAGGGACTGAGCAAATGACGCTGGTGAATGCAGTAAAGCACAGCCTGCCGTTATACTGCTTTTCCTCCTGAATCCTATAAGATACCTGTGGGAAGATCACTTTTTAACTGACAAACTTTTTTTTACATTTTTTAGATTTAAATAGAATCTTTTTTGAAAACATATAAATACCTTTATTCTTTTAAATGCATATATTAATATTCTTTACTGAAGTTTTGCAAATATCTTCATTATTTCTCTTATTTTAACCATCTTTTGAATAGGAGGCTGACTGTTAACTTCTTGCTTATAGTTATTCTTAAGTCTGTGCTTTAGCTGAGAGGAAAAACATTGACAGAAATTATGATATTTCCATTCATTTCCTAGTTTATCATGTCTTGTAAGTGTCTCATATGACCACGTAAGAACCACCCTACTGCATTTTATATGGATTCATGTTTGCATTTTCTCTTACAGCCAGGGCCCCGTTTCTCTCTGTAACTTTCTACTTGCAACTCTGAATACCTTCTAGACACTTTTTTTCAACTGAATCTCTCTCGACAATCTTTATAATGTAGTGTAGTGTCTAGAAGAATCTCCCTTTGGTGTGCAGGAAAGGAGCTGACGTATCACGACACCAGAGGTCTCTGACTTAACTCTGCACAGTAAATCTGAAAGCAGTTTTATTTGTCGTTTCTCTCAGGGATTTTCAAGGGTTAGCTTTAGCAAAATCCCATGCGAATGAAAGTGAACTTGACAACGCAGAGTATGTGAAGCCTCTTCTGATTAAGCCTCAGCCTCTTCTGGTACAGCTCCCAGTGCCTGCAGCAGAGGCTGGAGAAGGCTCACAGCAGAAGAGCTTTTATTAGTACATGGTTGAAAGCAGTTTACCTCGCCGCCTGTCTGGGTCTCCGAGGATGAATTTCACAAGGAAAATGAGAGGGAGCACTAAAGACCTTAAACCAAACCAGACACCTTTTCGTGTGGATGCAAGGCACTTGAATAACCTCTTTGGAGTGCAGAAGAGATGCAGTTCTCCACACAGGCGTATCCTAGGTGTGTCAGAAATACACAGGGGCTTTAATACAGCTTAATGTATAACAGGGATTGTGCATGGAGCACCGTTAGGTCACCAAGCTTGGGAACCTTGTCATAAGGAATATAACACATCTCTTAACTTTAAAGCTCTGACTCAGCTAAGAACAATCATCACAGTATCCTGAAACGAAATACTTAGTCCTTTTATAAAACAATTACCAATATTTGCAGTTTCTAATAGTGAACTAATATTTGTGAACCTTATTGAAAATTTTTTAAGAGAAAAAAGTCATGACTTGCTGCTTGTCCATCACACACACTGTACTGTGCATACAGAAACTCATAATTCAGATTCAAAGTGAGGGTCATTATTGCATTTGAAGCCCTCACAGCGTTCCCTCTTCTAAAGTGGTATGGCATCAGTCTCCTTCTCCCCACACTGCTCCCACAGCTGAAGGACAGTCGTCTGTTTTCAACTCCTGCCCCTGCCTCACCTTGCTCTCCTGCTGTGAGCCTGCTGGGTGAAGGAACCCCCGAACTTTAACCTTCCCTCCTGGCAAGCTGTTCTCCATCCTCTTCATCTCCTTCGTCTCGAGGGGGCCAGGCCTGGCTCCTTACTGTCGGGTTCACCTGCTGGAATATGCTGGGATGCAGCACTGCTTAAAACCAAAGTGGAGTTATTTATTTGTCATACCAGCTTGTTAAAGAGATTAGTCTCTTATGCAGAGGAAGGAGTGCTTGACTAGGGTAGAAGAAAAAGAAAAAAAATGAAACAATACTACTGTCATAGTAATACCGCAGAAATTCCTGCATTGCCACAGTTGGACAGTCAGAAAGTTATATTTTGGAACTGGGACACTGGGCTGGAAACCTGCTTTTTCTCCTCACAAAATGTGATTCTAACAGTTGTGCGGGTAGTTAATGGTGAGGTAAACAACTGCAGTATTCTTGCTAGTTGACAGGGTCAGCAGTGCTGCAGGACAAGCGGTCACTGTGAGCAGAAACGGCAGAGCCTGCATTTGGTTTGGTAAAATACACACGAGTCCACATTTAGAGAGCAGTGTCATTTTCAAGTACCAGACAGTTCTCCGCAGGAGTGGTTTAGTCTGGAGACGAAATCTTTCTCTACATTTGCCAAACGAGAGCAGCTTCGTGCATAGATTCATCGAAATGCCCTTTTCTACAAAGTAAAAAATAGCGGCATACAAATTGTGTGGCACATATGGATGAGCACAATTTCTTCTTCAATCTGCACTCTTTCTCCTCAAATACAAACTATCACCTGCTGCTCTCACCACTGAATGCTTGCTTTATCTGCAATTCGGAAGTAAAATCTTGCGTAGATGAGTTTGGGAAAGTCATTGAGATATCATGCGTAAAGCTCCTCTTTACTTCCTTTTCTTCTTGTCTTTTCCAAGTTTTCTTTTCTTCCCATTTTACCTCTTGATTCATGCAGCTAAATTCAATGTGTCCTTATAGAGTGAAATACATATGTTTATGTGAATATGTAAGTATGTATATGTACAAAATTAAAACCTACTAAATAGAAGTTGCAGGCTGTGAAACCAAAATTGCTCGTGCTTTTTCCAGATGAGAATTCATTTAATGACAGTTCTGCATATACAAAAATTCAAAGAAGTGACTTGAATTATAAGAATTCTCATTATGGCTTCCTATTCTTTAAAGAACATTGTTCTTCTTGATTCTATGATCTTTCTCATAATGAGGAAAAATATGATAATCATGATAATTAAAGTCTAAAGACTTCATAGCTAAGAAAAACCTAAAACTACCATTTAATGAAAAGAGTTGTGTGGTATGATTGCATTCTTTCACTATCATGTCCCGAGTTCCTGAGACTGGAATAGATGGTCGCTCTCTCGTTAATAAGGTGTATTCTGCCTGGGGTCTGTGTCTACTGGTGTAGGATAGAGCTGAGGGTGTCTTTGTGAGGGAGAAACAGGTAATTTTGCACACCAAAGAGTGAAGGCAGAGTGGCTTGGAGTTGCAGATGAGAGCGCAAGGAGCTCTGAAGTCACAAGGTTTTGTGCCCTACAGAGCTTTGATGTAGGGTGTAGGCAAAGACGTGGTTTTAAGTCTCCCTCCATTCTTCAATACTCTGAGATTTCAATGCTCTCGTTAAATCCTGCCTTTCCCTTTTCTGACGTACGGGATTGCCGCTCCCCCCCCGACCCCTCCGACGGCAGCAGTGGTGGAGTGGCCGCGGCAGCGGGGTCTGCAGGCCAGGGCAGTGCCTCTCCTGACAGGGGACAGCATGGCTGTCAGTTCCCCCTGTGCCTTGACACCCTGTGCTAGGGGTACGGAAAGTTGGCCCTGGTTTGTGCCTTTTCATCCCACTGCAGCGAGGATCTGCAGCTGGGCTCTCCGGCCACTGATGTAATGAAGTTGTTGAGCTGAGCTAAATGTGAGCATTATATAAATGCTGTTACAGATATATTCAGGATTGCTTTTCAGCTCCTGCTAGGACCAAGTGCGTTGCGGAGATTCCACAGGATTTCATTGATCTCATCTGAGCGTCTCCTGAAAGGCCACTGACTCGAAGGAGATCCCTTTCTGAAGGGTGGGTGTCAGGAGGATGGGGCCAAGCTCTTTTCAGTGGTGCCCAGTGACAGGACAAGGGGCAATGGGCACAAACTGAGGCACAGGAAGCTCCAGCTGAACATGAGGAAGAACTTCTTCCCTCTGAG
>Ga0065711_1048942_pt1 | contig 11551 bp, 8 predicted proteins | sample Hoacrofraction12_FD_59098 | JGI IMG/M metagenome (GOLD analysis project Ga0065711, IMG submission 59098) | Hoatzin crop microbial communities from Cojedes, Venezuela - Epithelial fraction 12 v2 (version 2) | ecosystem: Host-associated > Birds > Digestive system > Esophagus > Crop | place... | reverse complement strand
TTCAAGAAAGATGAGGAGCTACTGGAGAGAGTCCAGCAGAGGGCTACGAGGATGGTGAGGGGACTGGAGCATCTCTCCTATGAGGAGAGGCTGAGGGAGCTGGGCTTGTTCAGCCTGAAGAAGAGAAGGCTGCAAGGGGACCTAATAAATGCTTCTAAATATCTGAAGTGTGGGTGTCAGGAGGATGGGGCCAAACTCTTTTCAGTGGTGCCCAGTGACAGGACAAGGGGCAACGGCACAAACTGAAGCAGAGGAAGTTCCGTCTGAACATGAGGAAGAACTTCTTCCCTCTGAGGGTGACGGAGCCCTGGAACAGGCTGCCCAGGGAGGCTGTGGTGTCTCCTTCTCTGGAGATATTCAAGACCTACCTGGACAAGGTCCTGTGCAGCCTGCTGTAGGTGACCCTGCTTTGGCAGGAGGGTTGGACTAGATGACCCACAGAGGTCCCTTCCAACCCCTACCATTCTGTGATTCTGTGATGTTGGCTATAAAGACTTAATTTGGGGAGAAGCTTGTCATTTTCACAGCAAAACAAGTTAAACTTAATAGTGCTGGTTTGGGCTTTTTTTTTTTTTTTCTATGTGTGTTATTACCACAATTAAGACCTGTCATAAGGGCTAGGGTATTTCAGAGGGAGGATGGGGATAGAATTCTCAGCAGGGTAGTGGAACCAGTAATTTCTGCCTGGGTGGCTTTTGAAATCTTTTTATGCTCCATATGTTCTCATCATCAGATTTTTATGCATTGATGATTTGTACCCTCCATTTATAGTTTGAACTCCAGTCGCCTGAGGGATATCTGCACAACAGGGAAGGGAATTGCGGGTGTGGAAGTGTGATGAATTTCTGACTCCAGAGAGCAGTTACAGTTTTAAAGGCCGGAGGTAGATCATGCAATGTCTAGCTAGTTGGAGGTGAGGTTAAGTCTTCCCTTCAGAGACCTTCTTTCGAGCTGCTGATGACATTTTCAGGCAACAGTCTCCTCCCTGGGCATTTCTCATATGTACATGTTCCCCCATTACAGACACCCACTATTTGACCTGTCGTATCCAGGAGTGCTCGGAGACCAAAAGGAGTGGGCCATTTTCGCGCTCCATTGACATCAGCTCCCTTGTTGTCCAGGATGAATACATCTTCATCCAGGTATGTTGGCTTGATATGAAAGTGACATGAATTCTGCCTGCACGTGATATTTGCTCTGTGCAAGAGAGGAGATATTTTTTGGACAAGTGCATGGGACCACAAGTCATAAGAGCTGGGAGTCTATACCTGCCTGCTATAGATTAGTTATGCAGTCTGGGACGAAACAGTTGATCTCTGCTCATCACTTGTCTCATGGTGAATCTGATATATTTTGAAAGTTCGTTCATCAATAATAATAAAAGTCCATGGGTTTCACAGAGACTCTAACTTGCTATTGTTGTGGCTACTTGGAAAATACAAGGAAGCTAGTGATGAACTGGGAGAACAGACAAGAACAAAGGAAAGATGTGAGTGATCATTTTAACAAATGGAAAGGTTTATGCTGATTTGACAGTCAAGTAATGCTAATGGAGCGAACAAACATTTGCAGCAGGAGGTAAAATAGCAGAGAGATTGGAATAAGTTGTTACAGGGCAACTTCAAAGTGGAAGATGGCTGTAAATTTGTCGGCTAGTTGATGATGATTTTGGTGATGAGGAGAAAGTGACAGAAGTTGAATAAGAACTACTTGTTTTTGAGATTTTCTGAGAAAATATGGGCTGGATGAAGCAAGGCCATCTCTCCCCATTTCATACCTATGGAAGCGTGAGAATGAATAGTATGGTATGGAAGAACACTTCCTGAAGATGTGCCATTTGGATGAAAACTGGGCACCAGGCTGCAGTAATTCCAGGTTGTAGAAAGCTAGGGAGACGCAGAGATTACAGACGTGATAATGTTAACTGCTTGTCACCAATGCTGAAGAGGCAGAATGAGATGAGACGGAGCTTGGATCCAGGTGGTACGGAAAAGACATATGCTTCGCTTTTTGAGCAAGACTGGGTTACATGAAGCTCCTATTTTACTTCCTCGGGGGAACATTTTTCTTGAATGTATCCAAATTATAAGAATGTTCTGCTCTGTTTATTGTGAAATTTTCATAGAGATGGGAGTTTAGGTAGGAAGGATGATAATTCTGTGCTGGGATTACGTGGAGGGCTGGATCCGTGTGACTTGGGACCACTGCAATATGGGATCTGCATGCACTTGAGTAACACTGGCAGACTTCTTCTCTGAGCAGGGGAGCCTACTGCTCCGGAGATGACTGATTGCTATGGGAGCTACAGCTCCCCTCATTCCCCTGTGAAATCCAGCCTGCTGCCGCTTCCTTTGGCATCATGGGAAGACCTGCTGCTAGAAAACACTGAGAATGTAGCTTTTGCAATTTAGTAATTCACAATATGACTAAACACGATGGCTTTCCAATCAGTAAATGCTCTGCTCTCCAAGGAGTATTTTGATCTGGCAGTTTATGTCTGTGGCTGAGGGTGTTGTGGAACGTCCACTGCTTTAAGGCTAGCATGAGGCTTTACAGCCATTTCTCATTCCACAGCTCCTACCTATACTAAAACAAGGCTGCTCTGTTTAGAAACTTGGGCTCACAGTGAGGGCATCTGGCCTGGTGTGCACGTTCCACTGCCTCAGATTAGCAGTGAACGGCTCAAGCCAATAGCTGCTAATTGTATCAAGTTGAAAAAAAGTGTGTGTGTGTGTATACACATGCATCTATGTATATGCAATACTTCAAGTACCTTGACTATCCTTAGCAGTGTTTTATTATAGCTTAATGGGTGTTTGAAGTGAAAATCATATACCCATAATTTTAAAAAATATTAAACATACACACTGAACATTTCTGCTGCTTTGGGCAGGAGACTTTCCCTTTCACAGGTCGTCTATCACTTTCCCTCCTTTTTGCATCACACTTGCGGGATTTCTCGCTGTCCCACAGCCTGTGGTAAGTGGCTGCAGAAACCAGGCATGGATTGAGTCCATGTAGCACTCGAGCAACACGCAGGCACTTGAGATTCACAGCACACACCTCTCGGAGCTGAAGGTGCATTAAATCCACAGTGTCCAGCATATGGTTGATGTGCTGTGCAGAGTGTTTGCTCAGTACATAGGTAGGAGAGCTGATATGGCCTGGATGTATTAGTCTCACAAGCCGTGTGCCTATTATGGGATGTGTTAGATTGACTGTGTGTGCAGTTTCTCTTGCATATCATTTTGTCTGGATAATCTTGGACAGAAATACAGGAGCTGGCTCTTATGAATTTCAAATCTTAGACATAGATGAATAAATAAATATCAAATTAAATGTTAAGAACCTGGTGAGGTTTAATAGCTGAGTAAAGGATGGGTGCATGAGTTCTGATCTGTCTGTGCTGGAACAAATCAGAAGTGAAGTCTTGGGATAGAGAGAGGAACTAATTTCTTTTAACTTTTGTCATGAAAACAGTAGACTTTTAATCTAAACCAGTAGTCTGTGTTCCTCTAAAGTGAGTGGAGAGATCAAAATCTTCTAGGGCAATTTATCTTCTCCTATTGCACCTGCTGCAGGATGAGATAGGTCTCTCTCTGAATATGCCTTTCTCATTAATATTATAAAGTACCTAATTATGGCTTAGAGAAGACCCCTAGCTGTTTGACAGCTAAGTTAGGGAAGATGAATCCCGGCTATTGATATCAATGTTTTAGTTTATCTGCATACAGTTGTTTACTAGTGAATATCCATTCTAATCAAGTTGATGAACAGGCCTGTAATGTGAGATTCTTGGGAAGCATTTACCTGTGTAACTGTGCACTCAAAGCAAACGTGATACTATGGTGCCTAATGGATTGGGGAAAGAAGAGTATGGATAATGTTATAGTGCCATTATAAATCAGTGATTCCTTATCACGTGGAATGCTGTTGTGCAGCTCTTCTGAAAGGATCTTGCAGAACTGCAGTGCAAATAAAGAAAATGAGAATGATCCTGTGCTTGAAAAAAACTTGCCCGTGAAGAGAGTTTCAAAAGACTGGGACTAGTTACCAGGCAAAGGAGAGAAGTAACATAGCAAATGATGAAAAATGTAAAAGGAAATGAAGAAAGAAGGAAGAAATAGCTACTAAGAGAGAGTAGAAAGATTTCTTATGAATAAAACAGTAGGTGAACACTTTGATTTTTTGATTGAGTTTCTATTTGATTGATCAATAGTTATTTAAGGATGCCCAACACATCACTAAGATTGTATAATTCTGCACAAACTGATACATTAAGAGAAAATCCTGCCCTCTCTTGTGTGTAGAAGTTTTCATTCAGTTCACAGGATTGCTCTGATGTAGCCAGGAGCTGGTATCATCGTTGTCTTTCGTGGTTAATATTTAAAATTCATACAGCTTGCAGAGCAGGTCATTTATTTTTGAGAAAACCTTGGAATGTGTCTGAATTTGTTTACTGAACCGAAAAGGAGCTAATTTGGTGAGCAGCTTTGACATTAAGGTCAGTGTCAGTTGTGTTCAATTATACAACTGTGCAGTAGTGGAGACCATACTTTCTCTACAGCTGAAATGTGCCATTCTCTGTAGCTGTACCACACCTTTCCTTACTGGTGCCTTTGAGTACTCGCTGCTGAGATAGTATCACTTTCTAAACTTACGAGCAGAGATAACCTGCACCTGTCTATAAGACTTGACTTCCTGACAACTACCTGAACTCCAAAGGTATTCTCATGTGCAGAGCTTATATTGTAAGACCCAGGGGTCAGGGGGTAGTCTTTTGTTTTATGTGTGAATCGGGTCTATTGATACTGTGGAGAATTTCTATGATAAAAATAAATCACAGGGAGAATTCTGGGGAAAATATTTTTCAAGCAAGTCTCATATCAGGATTTCTAATGTAATTGCTCCGGTTGCTGAAAAGAATCTAAAATGCAACATGCTTTAATGAAAATGGGGATTATTTTTCAGGAAATTCTGTTTTAGTGAGAAAGCTTTGTTTGGAGAAAAACTTATTTTTCTCTAAGGACACAAGTAACATTAGTGCTACTTAGTTCTTAAAAGACTGAAGAGAAGAGCAGGAAAGATCTGTGTATGTTTCCTTGCCAACAGATGAAAACATTCCACTGAAAATACAAGAAAGCATGAGCAAATGTCATCACTTATTGCAAGGAGTGAAGAGTCAGGGCCAAGAAAGTCTCAGTACAGTGTTGCTTACTTGTGGTGGTCTGAGAACTCCTAAGGGTGTATGAATATGGCAGTGTGTTCCCTGGAAATCAGCTTTGCTCTGGGACAGTGGTTTCTGCAGAAAGCAACATTCTTGTGGACAGACCTACAGGTGCCATAGGGAGCTAATTATTGCTAAATTAAAGTAGTTGTTCCCAGTTACCCACAGGTTTTGTGCAAGCTATGTCAGGTTCAATAGCTCAGTGGTTCTAACTGGGTGCCTTGGAGTCCTGCATGGGACGAGCCTGGCTGCTAGTGGGGACTGAGGATGTTCCCAGTGCACCAGTGCAGACCCGTGTCAGGACTGTATTTTCACACAGATCCCTAGGTATTAGGAGAGGGACAATAACAATGTTGAAACTTCAGAATGTGTGGCATGAAGACTGCTGACAGTACTGCTGCTACAGCGCTGGTGGCCTAAGGATGTAAGTGAGACAAAGTTTATAGGGAGAGGTAGTGTTTTGTATGAGATTGGAATTGACAGAGTTAGAAAAGGGACATACAAGCTTTCGGGCATACTCACGAGATCCTAAGGGACTTGAGGAACGATTTGGTCTCTGAAAATTGTCCTTTTTTTTTTTTAACCAGCTATAGGTGTAGATCTCATAAAATGTATTTCCTCCCCCTATTAATCTTGTTGTGTTTTCCCTGGGTAAACCCTTCAGTGTGTGGCTTTCCTCCCAGAGGTCATACCAGTGTAGTTCAGCATTCAGTTAACCCTGTCCCCAGTCCTCCCTTAAGCTTTTGTCTCTGTCGGCACTTGGAGGCCCTCAGGGTAACTTTGGCCTTTTTGATTTGGACTGACTGTAAGTCAGTGCAGAGATGTGTGGATGGGCGATCAATAGCTGTCTTGATTGTTTTTTATGTCTTTATTTTTCTCTGGGATGGTGCAGACTCTATCTTCAGCTGCACTCTGTTGGGGTAGCAATCTGAAGCCTAGCTCAGACCTTCGAAGCTTTCCATGGCATTGACAAAGCTACTGGGCATGGAAAACTCCTCAGGTTTAGCAGCTGATACCTGATTTGAATTTGGGAGCGATGCCTGTTAGCTCTAGCAGACCAAACAAATGCTTTTAGAGATGAACACTCTCAGATCTGCATTTGGCTGGTGGTCTCACCTCATAAGGACAAGGAACAACACCTGCAAGCTGTGATGGAAAAGGGTTGGCTGTTTTCTTCAGACTCTGCTCCATTTCCACTTTAAATGAGAAGTTCTTTGCACCATTAACCAGAGAGGCATGCTGAGAGGCAGTACATTATCACTTTCTAAGGCCTTTAAAGAGTGGGAACATGGGTGCTCCTTCCCTTTTCCACTCCCAGAGCATAATTTAGCAAGGTGTTTAACTGCAGGCTGAAATTCATAAGAGGATCTTGACTTTCACCGAGCCTCTTCTGCCATTTCTGCTCTTGGGAAGCTTTCTTGACAGCTTTCTATGCCATTTCATTTGTGATTTAGTCTTCTGGGAGCCCTGGGAACTGCACAGCTCTCTCTTGACTCCGCATTCCTTCAGGTCAGGTTGTCCTGGGACATATGGTAGTCCCATGTCCAAAAAGCTAAGCTGCTTTGGTTGTTGCCCTGGTTTTTATGAGGTTGATGTGATGAAGGAAGGAAGCAGTGTGAGGGGAGCTGGGAAGAGAATCTTGGCTGTGGTTTATAATTCTTCTGAAGATGATGGGGTCTGTGGTGTTGCCATTTAGGAGCAGAGGATGGTTGTCACACCTTGCATATGCAGCAATTGGGGAGCACCTGCTGTTCTTATAGATGGCAGGAATTCGCTGTGGAAAGTGAAAAGTTTAACTCAAAATGCTCTTCTTTAGTACTGATCACATCTGGCTTGCTTTCACCCTCTGAAGTGATTTTGCACTTAGAAGGCTTATGCTTACTTCAGAGAGTTGCCTCAGCCTGCTCACTAGCATGAGTAAGAATGAAGAAAACCAGAATTTCTCCAGATGTTGTTGTGTGGTACAGATAAATGAGACTTTTACAATATACATCTGAATAATCCCTCTGGCTCAGAGGAGCAAACACTTCTGCCAAAAGGTGTTGAACCAATTCAGTCTCCTTTTGCATCAGAAAGTCTCCTTACAACATAAGCAGATGTCAGCATTCACCCACAATCACTGATAGATTCTTGTAGAAGCTATGGATAATACTTGCTTTTTCAGATACCGGGAGTCTCATCAGAATGTGTCCATAAATTTCAGCTCAAGTGGTTTGATGGAAAATGGCTTTTGTAGAAAATGCCTCTTTTTTTTCTTTTTTTTTTTTAAAATCTGAATCCAGTTACATTTTTATCAAAGTGGATATATATCATGAGAATTTTTTTTTCCCAAGCTCAGTAAAAAGAAAAATATTTATTATTTATAGCTTTTGAACTGGGGTGGGAGGTCATTTCTCTTTAAGGTTTTATAGAGGAAAAAAAAATTCCTGATTCTATAAGCTAAATACTTCCAAGCTTAGCTCACAGAAGTAGTTTGTTACTATTACTGGCTGTAACTGTGGTTGTTTAGGAAAATTTGGTAGTGCTTATGCTTGCTAGGATATGAGTGTACGTTTCAAGTTTTTCGAGTATTTAAGGCTAGGCTAAATGAATACATTTGCTGAATAGAAGTCAGTTATCAGGTGAGTAGGCTTCAACCAGCAGCCACAGCTGAGATTATGCCATTTCATACGGATTCCTGACCTCATTTCTTAAGCTGTCAATTTAATAACTTAAATAATCAGTAAATTTCCCCAGGAATAAAGAAAGGAAAAGATACTTTTTAGTTGGTTTTTTTTTTAATGAAACTTCTCATTAGTGCAACAAGATAGGAGTGGAGAAATTTAACATTGATTTCCTGGTCTGGAGGCATCTCTTTATTTTTGTAGAAGCTAATGTTCAAAATGTATATATTTGAACACCATGTTCAAATATAAATTTCTTTCCTCCATTTTTTAACGAGGAGCCAAAGGTCTTAACAGAAATCAATCCATGCAATTTATTTTTAACTTCACCCTGGTTAGCTACGATTGATTTTTATCTTTGCAATCGATGGTAGAGAAAACGGCTTGGCGGGACAATGGAGCACTCTCCAACATTTAGGGTTTGGTCTTTGAGTGTTTTATTGAAGAAATCATTAAAAGCTTATTATGAAACTAATAGGATGAAGACGTTTAAATGATGAACATGATTACACCTGTTTTACTGGTGAATGGTGCCTGGTACAGCTGATCTTCTCTTGCCTCTCTTTAAAATGCTGGACAGCACTCCAGTGGCGGAAATTAATCCATACAGATGAAAGAAAGTGCATCCCAGGTGCTAGTTAAAAGCTCTTCTTAAAGCGAGACAGGCAGTAAGTAGTTAGCTACTTTCCTATTCACTGCTGGGTGCTTTTCATCCATTTCTATCACTGTTTCATCTTTGCTGTGCCAAAAGCCAGATTTGGAACTTGAACCTAAACATCTGTTGATAAAAAATGATTAACGGTTTTATTTATTTATTTATTTATTTGTAGTTATTTATTTTGTTTCTAGGGCTTTTTGTGCTGTACTTTCTTTTATCGTTCTCTCCATCCCCTCATGCTGTCTGATTTATCAGCAGCGTCTGCACCTGAAGGTGTAAAGGATTGCCTTGGCAGACTCATATGTTTCCTCTGAAATCCTTCAAAAGGAGATCTAATGTGTCCAGTTATGCTCCTCTCTTAAATCCATTTCTCCTCCCCATCCTGCTGCAGGGGAAGGTGAGGGGTGAGCGAGTGGCTCTCGGGTCACGATTGCCAGCTGCAGGGTCAAATCATGAGAGTCCTTTTTGGCACTCAATGTGGGCTGAAACCAGGACACACAGAAATTATGGAGAAGAATTGATGCCATGGCAGATTTTCTGTAGTTTTCTGCGTCCATGTGAAATACTTGTTGTCTTCTATGTTTGATGTACTCTGTCCCATTGCAGGTCAGGAATGGGGATGAGCCAGCATACTGAAACTTTCAGGGCATTAAAGAGAAATTTCTTGTGTTTCTCTTCATAAGTGTCATCTGATGCGAGACCAAGTCTTTCGTCTTGTAACAAAATGTGGAAGTATTAAAGACAAGTAGTAGATGATGAGTTGAGGGAGGAAGAAAGAACACAGGTTAGGAAAGATAGATGTGTTTAATGACAAGCTCATTTGTCCAAAGGAATCATTTGCACTGGCCAGACGCCCAATTAAACACATAAAACAGAAATCCAGAAAAACAGATTAACAAACCAGTCATTAGCAAAGGAGGAGGAAAAAGAGAAACCCAGCTAATTCTGTACGAAGCATGACAGATGAGCTCACAGCAAATAACTGGGTGACATTCATCAAATGTGAACTAAAAGGAAGCATTAGAGGGCAGAACACTATCATAATCTCTGGGATTTACGGTATTGGAGAGTTTGCTCATAGGAAAAGTTCATCAAAATAAATAAAGTTGGGACTTCCAAAATTGATTCTCTATCACAGTGCTTGCCAAAACTTTATTGAAGGCTTGATCATTTTTTTGGAACTGTTACAACCATGCATGCAAATCATGCAATGATGAGATCCTGGCTGGGAAAAGCTTCACACAACTCCTGCTGACAGAATTGTGGGTGGCTTCATATGAACTGGCTGAGAAAGACTACAGACCACAAAGATCTCTATTTCTAAACCTTTGTCAAGGTGACATAGTCCAGGTGGAGGACTGGGAGTTTAGCTAATGCACAGTGACCTTGAACAGTGTTTGAATCCTACCTTTCTGCCTTAAACAAATAAAAAATACAAACAAAAAAACCTCCAGGTACCGGTTTGCAGTGGCATAAAGCCAAAAAACCATGTAAAATCTTTTGACTGTGGCAAACCTGGAGTAGATCCTGTCTCACAGAGAGGGAATTTGATCACCCCTTGATATTTCTGCCACTCTATGTTCATGTGTTTAACTTGAAGATTGTGGACTGTTCCCAAAGTTAATTAGACATCATAGCATTTACGAAGTATGTGAATATTCAAGTCTGCATCTTAAAGAAGAGTCGACGACCATGACTTAGCCCATCAGAAGAGGTGGATATTGAACACAGGGTCCTTACCAAGGAGTCAGTGGACACATTCAGTCCTATCTGCACTCTGCTACAAGTAGTGTTTGTACATAGAGAGATACAATTTCTGCTGCTGAAACACTGGCACAGGTTGCTCAGAGAGGTGGTAGATGCTCCATCCCTGGAAACATTAAAGGCCAGGTTGGATGGGGCTCTGAGCAACCTGATGTGGTGGTAGATGTCCCTGCTCATTGCAGGGGGCTTTTACTAGATGACCTTTAAAGGTCCCTTCCAAGGCAAATAATTCTGTGATTCTATGAGACTGAAAACGTGAATTTTTGCATTTGAGTTGGACTGAGCATGAATCAACTGCATAGTCTGTTCTCTCCTCTGAAAACTTGATTCTGACATGGTAATATTAGATAGGAAAGATATCCTTCAGAAATAGCACACTACCCTTTCACCATCCTCACAGCTGGAGAACAGGACCCCAAAATGCTGCTGTGCCAATCCACAGTGCACTTTACATGAAGTGAGCATCGAGTGACTCATTGTCTCCCTGTTTCTGCCACTGCCTCGTTTTGAGACCACAGGAAATTGCTTTAGATTTTTCTGTCCGTGTTTCCCCTTGACTTTAGCTGTGTGATGTCTGTATAGAGTTTGCAGTGATTTTGTACATTTTTCTGCCTTCTTATATGGTGTGTGGTATTATGGTCATTGTTTTTTTTCTGTTGGGAGCAGTAAATGCAGCTGTGATAACTTTACAAGTAAAAATGGCAAAGGGGAAGTCTTGGTGTAGAAGCCTGTCCTATTTCTAAACCTTCCTTTCTTTCCAGTTCTTCAAGCTGTCAATAGAAAAGCTTTATCTGGAGTTGATTAGATAGCAAATTTCATGACCAGTAATATTATGTCCTTCGACTGACAGCTTCTCTGGGAAGAAAGCCACTATCTGGAGGTGATATCATTACTGAGAATATAATTAATGCTATAGCATTATTCCAAGTAAGCTTATTCTGAAATACCACTGCCAGATAAAAGGAGGTACATACAGGAAAATACCTAGGATCTTTCTGTTAGCTTTATTAGAAACTTACCAAGCCAATGAATGACATTCCAGATAATAGAGAAGTGCTTTTTGTATTGTTTTGTCTTAAAACCTGCAAGACTGAAACAGTGTCAGTAAGAACACCCACAGCAACAGGAAGTATCTAGTGACAGGTTTAAAATCCCATATTTTACAAATTATCAGGGCTAGATCTCATCGATGCATGGCATTTATGTGTAGCCTTTACAGTTCATTCACTCCATAAAACT
>Ga0065711_1048936_pt1 | contig 11552 bp, 7 predicted proteins | sample Hoacrofraction12_FD_59098 | JGI IMG/M metagenome (GOLD analysis project Ga0065711, IMG submission 59098) | Hoatzin crop microbial communities from Cojedes, Venezuela - Epithelial fraction 12 v2 (version 2) | ecosystem: Host-associated > Birds > Digestive system > Esophagus > Crop | place... | reverse complement strand
AAAGAAAGCAAGAAATTATGTAGATGAACTTGCAAAGGAGCTTGGCAGAAGGCCTACTGCTTGCAGTATAGCATTCGGTTGTCAGATGAATGCGAGAGATTCAGAAAAGATTCTTGGAGTTTTGAAGGCCGTAGGCTATGAAGAGTCTGCTGATGAAAATGCGGATTTTGTAATATATAATACATGTACCGTCAGAGACAATGCGGACCAGAGAGTATACGGAAGACTCGGTTATGCGGGCAGTCTTAAGAAGAAAAACAAAATTATGAAGATTGCTGTATGCGGCTGTATGATGCAGGAGCAGATTGCTGTAGAGAAAATTAAAAAGAGTTATAGACAAGTTGATTTGATATTTGGCACTCACAATCTATATAAGTTCGCAGAGCTTTTGTGTTCTACATTTGAATCCGACAGAATGATTATTGATATTTGGCAGGATACAAACAAGATTGTTGAAGATTTGCCTGTTGCAAGAAAATATCCTTTTAAATCAGGCGTAAATATCATGTTTGGATGTGATAATTTCTGTACATACTGTATAGTTCCATATGTTAGGGGAAGAGAGCGCAGCAGAGATCCCAAGGATATTCTTAGAGAAGTAGAGAGACTTGCAAAAGACGGCGTAAAAGAAGTAATGCTTCTTGGACAAAATGTTAATTCATATGGCAAAAATCTTGACGATGACAGTAGTATATCGTTTGCAAAGCTTCTTGAAGAAGTATGTAAAGTCGATGGTATTAAGAGAGTCAGATTTATGACTCCGCATCCAAAGGATTTGTCAGACGAACTTATAGAAGTTATAAAAAATAATAAGAAAGTTGCAAGACATATTCATCTTCCCATTCAGTCCGGAAGCACAAGAATTCTTGCAAAGATGAATCGTAAGTATACAAAAGAGTCATATCTTGATTTGGCGATGAAAATAAGAAGAGAGCTTCCGGATGTAGCAATTACAACAGATATTATTGTTGGATTCCCGGGAGAGACCGATAGCGACGTAGATGATACTATCGATGTAATTGATAAGGTCAAATATGACAATGCGTTTACATTCATCTACAGTAAGAGAACAGGAACGCCTGCTGCCACATTTGAAAATCAGGTTCCTGAAGAAGATGTAAAGAGGAATTTTACCAGAGTCCTTGAAAAAGTACAGGAAAATGCACATGAAGCAAATAAAAAATGGAAAGACAGCACTCAAAGCGTACTTGTAGAATCTATGAATGAGCAGGACGATAGTCTTGTAACAGGAAGAATGTCCAATAATTCTCTTGTTCATTTCAAGGGTGATGCTTCAATGATAGGTTCATTTGTAAACGTTCATCTTGATGAATGCATGGGATTTTATTATCTTGGTCATATGGTGGATTAAAATATTTTTTACTAATAGTATAATGCAGAAAGCTTTATGGAGGAGAACGGTCAATGGAAGTAGGAAATATAAAAAATATAGAAGAGCTTGTAAATAGCCCCGATATAAATAAAGTGTCTCCGATGATGCAGCATTATCTAAAGACAAGACTCGAAAACAAGGACTGTATTTTATTTTACAGACTTGGAGATTTTTACGAAATGTTTTTTGACGATGCGGTTGTAGTCAGCAAGGAACTCGAACTTACGCTCACGGGTAAGGCATGCGGACTTGATGAAAAGGCACCTATGTGCGGTATTCCTTTTCATGCGGCAGATACTTATCTTACAAGGCTTGTAAAAAAAGGCTACAAAGTAGCTATATGTGAGCAGGTTGAAGATCCAAAGCAGGCAAAGGGTATCGTAAAAAGAGAAATTGTAAGAATTGTAACACCGGGAACAAATATAGACACAAACTCTCTTGAAGAGACATGTAATAACTATATTATGTGTATATATTATCAGGATGATTCTATAGGTATTAGTACTTGCGATGTTTCGACAGGAGATTTTTATTTGACGCAGGTTTCAACTATCAGAAATGTCATGGATGAAATTACGAAATATTCGCCATCCGAAATTGTTTGTAATGATGCTTTTATGCTATCCGGAATAGATATTGAAGATTTGAGGGGTAGACTTTCCATATCGGTTTATTCTTTGGATATTCATTATTTTGATGAAGAGCACGGCAAAAATACCATCATGACGCAGTTTCATGTTAATTCCTTGATTGGTCTTGGAATAGATGATTTTCCAAATGGAGTTGTATCTGCGGGTGCGCTTCTTGAATATCTTATGGATATGCAAAGAAGTACTCTGTCAAATGTGACTCATATTACGCCATATCTTACGAGTAAGTTTATGTTGCTCGATACGTCAACCAGAAGAAATCTTGAACTTACAAGCACTCTCAGAGATAAACAAAAAAGAGGAACACTTTTGTGGGTGCTTGATAAGACTAAAACCGCTATGGGTGCCAGAATGCTTAGAGGCTTCGTAGAACAGCCTCTTATCGATATAGAAGAGATGACAGCCAGGCAGACAGCTGTTGAAGCTTTTGTAAATAATAGCGTTGCAAGGGATGAAATAAGAGAATATCTTGCTCCTGTTTACGATCTGGAAAGAATCATGAGCAAGATAAGTTATAAGAGCGCAAATCCAAGAGATTTGTTGTCATTTAGGAATTCCATCAAGATGCTTCCTGCTATCAGAATGGTTTTGGAAGAGCTTGTTGATAATCCGGAGATGAAAAAGATTTATGATAACATTGATGAGCTTAGGGATTTGTTTTCACTGATAGATGGTGCTATTGTCGAAGATGCACCGCTACAGATAAAAGAAGGCGGTATCATAAAAGAAGGTTTTGATGAAACCATAGATTCTTTTAGAGAGGCAAAGTCAAACGGAAAAATGTGGCTTGCTGAACTTGAGGAAAAGACAAGGAATGAAACGGGAATCAAGAATTTAAGAATTAAATACAGCAACGTATTCGGATATTCTTTTGAAGTAACTAATTCATTTAAAAATCTTGTACCTGATTATTTTCAAAGAAAGCAAACGCTGACAAATTGTGAGAGATATTCAACTCCAAAGCTAAAAGAACTTGAAGACACCATACTTAATGCAGAGGATAAGCTAAATGGTCTTGAATATGATGCTTTTTGCATGGTTAGAGAAAAACTTAATTCTCAAATGGAACGTATACAAACAACAGCCAAGAGTATAGCGCTTTTGGATGTGTATGCTTCTCTTGCGTTTGTAGCAGAGAGAAATCATTATGTAAAGCCTATTCTTTCGGAAGATAATGTCATTGATATAAAAGACGGAAGGCATCCTGTTGTAGAGCTTATGATGGATAGGTCAGATCTTTTTATATCAAATGACACATATCTTGATAATAAAAAGAATACGGTTGCTATCATAACGGGACCTAATATGGCAGGTAAATCAACATATATGAGGCAGAGTGCGTTAATTGTTCTCATGGCTCAAATAGGTAGTTTTGTTCCTGCAAAGAGTGCTAAAATAGGAATAGTGGACAGAATATTTACAAGAGTCGGAGCAAGCGATGATCTTGGAAGCGGCCAGTCAACATTTATGGTTGAGATGAATGAGGTTGCAAATATTCTTAGAAATGCTACGAATAAGAGTCTTCTTATTTTGGACGAAATCGGAAGAGGTACATCTACATATGATGGTTTGTCCATTGCATGGGCTGTTATAGAGCATATTGCAAACAGAAAGATACTTGGTGCAAAAACGCTTTTTGCAACGCATTATCATGAGCTTACCGAGCTTGAAGGCAAGATTGAATCTGTCAGCAACTATTGCATCGCAGTAAAAGAAAATGGCGATGATATTGTTTTTTTACGAAAGATAATAAAAGGCGGAGCCGACAAGAGTTATGGTATTCAGGTTGCAAGGCTTGCGGGTATTCCTGATATGGTTATTGATAGGGCAAAAGAGATTTGTGCAAGTCTTGTTGACAGTGATATCACATATAAGGTTCAGGAAATTGCATCTGTTAAAGAAGGTAAAAAGACAAAGGGCAAGGCGCCCAAGCACTATGACCCTGTTGATCTTAATCAGATGTCATTGTTTGATAGTATAAGCGATGAGGATGTGCTAAATGAATTAAAAGAGCTTGATGTCAGCAATATGACGCCGCTCGATGCACTTAATACTTTGTACAAACTTCAAAATGATTTGAAGAATAGATGGAGAGGAAGCGCGGTTTAAGCTGCCTTGAATCTTGAGGAAAGTCTTGCAAATGATGTTTGAAATTTGGCTGTTACCCTAAGGGAGGATAGATATGGCAAAGATAAATATTCTTGATAAAAATACTATAGATCAAATCGCTGCCGGTGAAGTTGTTGAAAGACCGAGCAGCGTAGTAAAAGAGCTTGTCGAAAATGCCATGGACTCCGGGGCAAGTGCTATTACTGTTGAAATACACGGCGGCGGTATAGACCTTATCAGAATAACGGATAATGGATGCGGTATCGAGAAGTCTGAGATTAGAAAGGCATTTCTTAGGCATGCAACGAGTAAGCTAAACGATATAAGTGATTTGTTTACTTTGTCGACGCTTGGATTTAGAGGTGAGGCTCTTTCAAGTATAAGCGCTGTATCGCAGGTTGAGCTGATAACCAAAACGGAGAGCGATTTGACAGGCATAAGATATGTCATTGAAGGCGGCGAGGAAAAGGCTTTTGAAGAAATAGGTGCTCCAAGCGGAACAACTATTGTAATCAGAAATTTGTTTTTTAACACGCCGGCAAGGCGCAAATTTCTTAAATCTCCAAGAACAGAAGGTTCATATGTTGCAGATCTTATGGAACATCTTGCTTTGGACAATCCGAGCGTGTCATTTAGATTTATCAATAATAAAGATGACAGATTTCATACATCGGGAAATGGCGATTTGAAAGAGCTTGTATATAGGATATACGGAAGAGATGTTTCGATGGCTATTATTCCTATAAAGTGCGAGGCAGAAGGCATAAAAATGGAAGGATATCTTGGAGAACCGTCCATTAATCGTTCAAATAGGAATTTCGAAATATTTTTTATCAACGGAAGATATATAAAAGATAAGGTTATATCGAAGGCTATCGAAGAGGGATACAAACAGTATCTTATGCAGCATAAGTTCCCGTTTTGCATATTGCATTTTGAGATGGACAAGGATCTTGTTGATGTGAATGTTCACCCGTCCAAGATGGAAGTAAAGTTTCAAAATCAGCATACGCTTTTTGAATTTATAAGAACGCATATAGAGCATACTCTTAGAGATAACGAGATGATTCCTGAAGCTTTAAGGAGCGAGGAAGACGATTTAAAGATGGCTGTTACAAGCAGTGATAATGACAGTGATATTGATGTTTTCGATGTGTCAAAAAATATGACGGGTTCTTTTCACGGAAGGTTTGAAGCTGACGGAACTCAGATTGGAAGCACGGTATTTTTCAATGAAACCGAAATGCCGGATGAAAAGATTGGAGTCAAAGAAGCAAAGAGACAACGGGCAGCAGAACCATTTGAAAAGACAAGGTTCGAAAAAGAAAACGACAAAAATAAGGCTGTATATGCCCAAAATGTTGCTACAACTCCTGTCAGAATAAAAGATGATGATGACAGCCCTATTTGGTCGACGCATAAGGAAGATGACGAAAATCAGATAAGGCATAATGAAAAGCTGGTAAGTAAGATTCTGGGTGATAACTCTGAGAAAAAGACTTACGAGTCTCCCATAATAAAGAAAAACGAGACGACTATTGTTGAGCAACCAAGACAAATGGAAATGTTCGAAGACAAAATGCTCTCTGTAAATAATAGAGATGAATATAAGATAATTGGTCAAGTATTCGGAACATATTGGATTTTTGAGTTTAAAGACAAGCTATATGTCTTGGACCAGCATGCTGCACATGAAAAAGTCAATTTCGAAAGAATGATGGCACACTTTAAAAATAAACAAGTCACATCGCAGATGATTAGCCCGCCGATTATTCTTACTCTTAGTTCAAGCGAGATGGAACTTTATCATCAGTTTAATGAATATTTTGAGAACTTGGGATTCCAAATAGATGATTTTGGCGGAAGTGAAATAGCTCTTCGTGCCATACCGCAGGATTTGTATGGATGTGACAATGCCAAACAGATGTTTGAGGAAATTCTGGATGAACTAAGCCAAGATTCCGGTCACAGAGAGCCTGATGTTATCTACTATAAGATCGCAAGTATGGCGTGTAAGGCATCAGTTAAGGGCAATACAAGGCTATCGCTTGAAGAAGTGAAGGCACTTATAGATAAGCTTCTAACACTTGAGAATCCATATAATTGTCCGCACGGAAGACCTACTATCATATCAATGAGCAAATACGAAATAGATAAGAGATTTAAACGAGTTGTTGATTAAAGCAAAGGTTAGATATGAAAAAACTAATTATTTTGACAGGACCTACAGCGGTAGGAAAATCAAAACTTTCAATTGAACTTGCAAAACAAATCGGCGGAGAAATCATCTCCGCTGATTCTATGCAGGTCTATAAACATATGGACATCGGAACTGACAAGATAAAAACCGAAAATATGGGCGGCGTATGTCATTATATGATTGATATACTTGAACCCACGCAGGATTTTAATGTTGTTTTGTTCAAGGAAAAAGCCATGGAAGCCATGGATATTATTTATTCCAAAAATAAAATCCCGATTATAGTCGGCGGCACGGGCTTTTATATCCAAGCACTACTTTATGATATAGATTTTACGGATACGGACGCTGATATGTCATATAGGCATGAGCTTGAAAATATCGCGAAGGAAAAAGGCGATTTGTTTTTGCATAATATGTTAAAGGAAATTGACGAGGAGTCGGCTTTGGCTATTCCAAAAGAAAATATTAAAAGAGTCGTAAGGGCACTTGAATATTATAAAAAAACAGGACAAAAAATATCGGAGCATAATAAAGAACAAAGAGAAAAGAAATCACCATATGATTTTAGGTACTTTGTTTTGACAGATGATAGAAAAGTTCTCTATGACCGTATTGAAAAAAGAATCGATAATATGATAGATGAAGGTCTTGTTGAAGAATGCAAGAAACTTAAAAATCTTGGCATAGATAAAAATGCAACTTCTATGCAAGGGCTCGGCTATAGAGAAATTTTTGGCTATTTGGACGGCGAATATGACCTTGAAAGAGCGATTTATCTTATAAAAAGAAACACAAGACATTTTGCAAAAAGGCAGCTTACATGGTTCAAAAGAGAAAAAGATGTAATTTGGCTTGACAAGTCGGCTTATAATAGAGAGGACGCCAAAATACTTGAAGAAATAAAAAGAAATATTTGATGGAGGAATTTATGTCAGATTTTAATAAATATGAAATGTACGAGAAGCTTGGCATTTCAAAGGAAGTTTATGAATATTGTGAAAGAGTTGCAACATCACTGAAACCTAGATTTGATAAAATAGATGAAGTTGCAGAATATAATCAGTTAAAAGTATTAAATGCTATGCAAAAGGCAAAAGTTCAGGAAGCTTGCCTTCTTGGAACAACAGGTTATGGTTATAACGATATAGGAAGAGATACTTTGGAAGAGGTTTATGCCAATATTTTCCATACAGAAGATGCACTTGTAAGGCCTCAGATTACATGCGGAACTCATGCACTTGCTCTTGCTCTTATGAGTAATTTGCGCCCAGGCGATAAGCTCCTTTCACCTGTAGGTAAGCCTTACGATACGCTTGAAGAAGTCATCGGCATCAGACCATCCAAGGGCTCACTTGCAGAATATGGTATTTCTTACGAACAGGTTGACCTTTTGGATGACGGGGCATTTGATTATGAAAATATAGAAAAGGCTCTTGACGATAAATCAATAAGACTTGCTACAATCCAAAGATCGAAGGGATATCAAACAAGACCTACTTTGTCGGTTGAGCGAATCGGTGAACTTATATCTTTTATCAAAAATAAAAGACCTGACATAATATGCATGGTTGATAACTGTTATGGAGAGTTTGTAGAGACTATAGAGCCAAGTGATGTGGGAGCAGATATGGTTGTTGGCTCTCTTATCAAGAATCCGGGTGGTGGACTTGCACCTATAGGCGGTTATATTGCAGGTAAAAAAGAATGCGTTGAAAATGCAGCATTTCGTTTGACGAGTCCTGGACTCGGCAAGGAAGTCGGCGCATCACTTGGAGTTCTTACGAATTTTTATCAGGGACTATTCCTTGCACCGACTGTTACGGCCAGTGCATTGAAGGGAGCTATATTTGCGGCTAATCTTTATGAACATTTTGGATTTGCTACAATTCCTAATGCTACGGAAGATAGATTTGATATTATTCAGGCTATTACATTCGGAAAACCTGAAGGAGTTATAGCGTTTTGCGAAGGCGTTCAAGCAGCAGCTCCTGTTGATAGTTTTCTTGCTCCTGAGCCATGGGATATGCCGGGATATGACAGTAAAGTAATAATGGCTGCCGGTGCTTTTGTATCAGGCTCATCAATAGAGCTTTCAGCCGATGGCCCAATTGCTCCGCCTTATGCTGTATATTTCCAAGGCGGACTTACTTTCCCTCATGCAAAGTTTGGAATAACCAAGACAGTGCAGACTATGCTCGATAAGGGACTTATTACTAAGGAAAATTTGAACTAAAACTATACACCTTAATTTTTTTGTAGTAAAATTATAAAGGCTCATACTTTCAGTCTGCTTTGAGAGGTCTGACGGAGAGATATATGAGTGAAGATAAAAAAACAAATAGATCATTGGCTGCGATGAAAAAGTTTGAGGATTTTGATTCGCAGATGCTTCCTTTTGAAAGATTTAAAGAGTTTGGCGCAAGGTCGCTTACCGATGCCGAGCTTTTGGCTATTCTTATCAGATGCGGTACCAAGGATAAGACGCCCATCCAGATAGGAAAAGAAATTTTAAAAGAGGGAGCACATTATGAAAGAGGACTTTCGGGGATAACGCATTTATCTGTTGATGAACTTCTGAAAATAAGTGGTATAGGCGAAGTGAAGGCCATTCAAATAAATTGCATAGGGGAACTTTCGAGGAGAATATCAATGCAAAAGGCAAAGCCAAGTCTTGATTTTTCCAATCCCGGTACCATTGCTTTTTATTATATGGAACAGCTACGGCACGAAGAAACAGAAGTTTTTATGTTGATATCACTTAACAGAAAGCTTAGACTTATCAATGATAAAATTTTGTATAGAGGTTTTGTTGATAAGATTGAGTTTTCTCCAAAAGATATTTTCAGACAAGCACTTAGATCCGAAGCATCTTACATAGTGATACTTCATAATCATCCAAGCGGTGATGCGAGAGCATCACTTGCCGACAAGAGAACTACCGCAAATCTTTATGAAATGGGCAAAAGTCTTGGAATAGAGCTATATGATCATGTGATTATAGGTGATAACACTTATACGAGTTTCAGAGAACTTGATTTATTAAAATAAGAATATGGCGCGTTCAATGCGCAAGAAAGAGGTTTACGTTTTGAACAATATTTTCGGTATCGATCTTGGAACAAGCACTATTAAAATTTATAACAAATCGACAGATTCAACTATGGTTGAAAAAAATATGATTGCCATCCAGAACAAGAAAAATGTTCTTGCATATGGTGATGATGCTTATGATATGTATGAAAAGGCACCAAGTAACATAAAGGTTACATATCCTCTTAATAATGGCGTTATTGCAGATATCAACAATATGGAAACTCTTGTCAGACTTTTCATTACAGATGAGATGAAGGGCAATGTAAAGCCTGCAGATTATTATATTGCAATTCCATATGATATCACAGAAGTTGAAAAGAGAGCTTTTACAGATCTTATACATGATAGCGGCGTAAAGGCAAAGAAAGTACATGTAGTTTATAAGGCTGTTGCAGATGGACTTGGAATGGACGTTGATGTCAAAAATTCAAACGGTGTCCTTGTTGTAAACGTTGGTTATGATACAACAGAGATTTCAGTACTTTCTCTTGGCGGTATAGTACTTAGTAAACTCATAAAGGTTGGCGGACGTAAGTTTGATGAGTCAATTCGCAGTGCTATCAGAAAAGAGTATAGTCTTATTATCGGTAGTAAGACTTCCGAAAATGTAAAGAAAGAACTCAGAAACCTTGAAAAAGAAGGAAAACCTGCTGTTGTATACGGAAGAGATATTGTTACGGGACTTCCTATCGAAAGAGAGATTCCAACTGATATTATCAACAATGCTCTTGTTGAGAACTTTGACAATATTCTTGATAATGTAAAAGCTACACTTGAGAGAACTCCACCGGAACTTGCTGCAGATATTTATAGAAACGGCTTGTATCTTACAGGCGGTGCATCACAGGTATGCCATCTTGCACAGCGCTTGTCAAACGGATGCGGTCTAAATGTTAATATTTCCGAAGAACCTGTAGAGTCTGTTACACTCGGACTTTCAAAAATCATTAAAGACGAACAATACAAATCACTTGCAATTGTAGAGGGAAGCGGTAAATGAGTCCAATAACCAAAAGACAAGGAGATAAATTTACCCTTCCGGGTAAATATCTCCTTCTTATTTTATCTATAGTGGCAGTTCTTTTGATGATTATAACCTTTAATACTAATCTTTTTTCCGGAATATTAAATTCGGTTGCCGGTGTTGTGGTTGTGCCTTTTCAAAAAGGCATAACGGTTGTAAGCACGACTCTTTATGATAAAGCAAAAATCTTGGAAGATATTGAAGATTTGAGATCTGAAAATGAAGAACTTACAAATGAAATTGCCGAACTAAAAGAGGAAAATTCTCTTCTTACTCAGGATAAGTACGAACTTGAAACGCTCAGAAAGTTGTATGAGCTCGATTCTGAGTATGATTCATATGAAAAAATCGGAGCAAAAGTCATAGCAAAAGATGCCGGTAACTGGTATCACAGTTTTGTTATAAATAAAGGCACAGATGATGGACTTCTTGTTGATATGAATGTTATTGCTGACGGAGGACTTGTAGGAAGAATAACATCAATCGGTCCTAACTGGGCAAAAGTTACCACGATCATCTCCGATAATATTTCAACCAGCTGCATGGTTCTTGCAACATCAGACAATTTGATTGTTACAGGTGATCTTGAACTTTATGCGGATGGTGTTATTTCCTTTTCCAAATTACAAGATGAGTCGGATAGTGTCACGGTAGGTGATAAGGTTGTAACAAGCAATATTTCCGACAAATATTTACCGGGTATATTGGTTGGTTATATTACAACGATTGAATCCGATTCAAACAACTTGACAAAATCAGGTACGCTCACACCAGCAGTTGATTTTTCACATCTTGATGAAGTTCTTGTTATTACAACATTAAAGCAGACTGTTGATGAGTCAACAGCTACAAGCACGTCAACTGAAAGTGATAGTGCTACATCTGATGCTAGTACAGATGATAGTGATACTGCAAGTACTGAGCAATCAAATGACTAAATGAGGATGAACACATGCGAAGATTTCTAGTTACCTTTTTGATGATAATTGCATGTTATATATTACAAACAACAGTGTTCGGATATTTCAATATGGGCGGGATTGTACCGAACTGTCTTATAATTGTTGTTGTATCTTGCGG
>Ga0065711_1014977_pt1 | contig 11552 bp, 10 predicted proteins | sample Hoacrofraction12_FD_59098 | JGI IMG/M metagenome (GOLD analysis project Ga0065711, IMG submission 59098) | Hoatzin crop microbial communities from Cojedes, Venezuela - Epithelial fraction 12 v2 (version 2) | ecosystem: Host-associated > Birds > Digestive system > Esophagus > Crop | place... | reverse complement strand
AATAAGACACAAAAAGGCAAGCGTTGTACAGTGAAACAGAAGAAGTGCGTGTAGCTGCGGTCCAGAAGGGCAAGTTTGGCCATGGGGTTTGGGGAATTGGTTTCCCAAAGCAGATCAGCTCTGAAGGCTCTGGCAGGGTTTCACTGACTGGCCAGGAGTCAGCCAGTTTCTACCCAAAGCTGAAGTTGAGCCTCTGAACGTTCCGTGCTCGGGGATGTGACCCAGTGGTGCTTACGCCTCTTGAGATGGCGGGGTTGCGTGCAGCGGGGTGGCACGGAGCGGTAGCAGTAGTATTAGAATGTAGAAGATGACTCTGTCAACCCCTTTGCTTTGTTTGTAGTGTCCAAAATGATCATCTGTTTGGGTTCTTTTGCAGACAGCAATACGTTGCTGTCTCTAACTTAGGGGAAATCAATTCCAAGTGATCCAAAATTCATGCCAGAAGTGTTTACAAAATGAGAATGGTAGTATTCCACACTGGTAAGAAGAATACATATTTCAAATCCAGACTGGTAAGAAGGAGAATGCATATTTCAAATCCCTCTTTTAGAGTTTTTGCCCATCTTTGGTCCACTGGTAACTATTAATTGTGATGCTTTGTTGTTTTTTGCTCTTTAGGCCGTAAGATTACCTAGGCTGAAGCAAGTTGGTACTTCCAACGCTGTAAAAAAGCCCAACGATTGCTGTGTTAGAACACATTCTAAAGAGTTTTTCCTAATACTTCAAAATGTTTTTTTCTCAGAATCTTTATTTTTTTTCCCCAACAGTCGAAACATTCTGATTCCCAGGAGAGACATGAGCAGAATAGCCCTAGCAACCTAGAAATAACAGATCTGGCAGTATTCATAACAAAATATTACTCATGTGGCATGTGAACTGGGCAGCCCTGTAGACAGGAACCAATTGTATACTTTCTTAGATATGTTCTTTTTAAAAGGGGGTTAGGGTGTGTATTGCACACGTGTTAGATTCGGTGAAACTGTCATGCTGGGCTGTGAAGACCTAAGTTTATTGGTAAATACGCTTAGTAAATTCTTTTGGATACTAGCTGCTTTCCCAGAATTCTGCGTATGGAGACATAGAGACACCAGGAGTTCGTTTCTTACATATCTTAGGAAAAAAGTTAGGAGGTCAGTGGGATTATGCCTAAATTTTAAATATGCCTGTGTATGTATGCAGACATACAAGTATATACATACGAATATATCTTCTTTTACTCCTTAAATACTAGTTTTAAGAATCCCTCTCTAGTGATATGAGATCATATTAAAACATAGAAATCTAAATCTTGTTTATTGTTACGTCTCCATTCCTCTTTGTAGAAGTGTGAGAGACTAGAATTTAGTTTTCTTCCCCACGCAGAAAACTTGCTGAGCCCTCTCCCTAAACTTAGCGCATCTTAAAGCCAGGCACGGAAAGCCCTGCGTGCCTGTCCTAGCTGGTGTCCTCCAAACGAACGCCCCGTTCCGGGGTTACCTTGTCGGAAGCTCCGCGCTGCCAGGCTGGCCGGGGGTGCAGCCGCCAGGCTCTCGCAGCCTCAGGCGACGAGGTTGCTTTCGCGAGGTGCTTCCTTTGGGCCACGTTCTGCCGTGTCTTCCCGGAGTATTTGGAGGTTCCTGCAGGTGGCTGGAGACGGCGGCCGGCAGAAAGGGCAGAGTCTAGCTTACGTTTCGCTAGATGGAATTCTGAGGTTTTGTATTTTCACGCTGCAGCGGTTTGGGGTGGGAAGTGTCTTTACAAGAGTTTCAGTTGTTGCGTGGAAGGTCTTTTGTTCGTTAAAGGATACGATGATGTGGCGGGAGGAGAAGATCCCAAAGTCAGTTCCGTGCAGGTATTGTTTGAAGAGGGCTAGCTGTTGTGGGGGATGATACTGCAGCTTTGATTTCCTCTTCCTTTTTGAGGCATATACAATATTTAGTAATTTGCAATTTAAAAAGAAGCCCGTATTTGGTCTCATTAACCCATGAACAGCTTTTTCAGTTGTGAGTAGATCGCCCTTCCTGAAATGCATCTTACAAAGCTTTTACTACATTGAATGTAATCTTACACAAACACCTGCCGTGTTTGCATGTTAGTAAACTATTTTTTTCTTGTTTCTATAAAATTATGTGTCGAGAACAAACTGCACATTATTGTAAAAAAAAACGCAGTCTTTTTTCCTTCATTTTAACTGTGTTCTGAAATTCTCCTACTATCCATATATTTATAGTTTATGTGCGTGTGCATATATATTGCTATAGAACTACAAGAAGTAGTTTTATGTGCGTGTGCATATATATTGCTATAGAAGTACAAGAATCAGGCTCAAACTTTGTTTAAAATTACAAGCACAAAAGGCTACTAAAATGTCAGGAAGAAAACTGTAACTGAGTTTTTATTTTCTCTAGGATTAACGTATGCACAAAACCAATTTAATACACAGTTTGCAATGATACACGATAGCGGAATATATTTTGCCTGCACAGAAATTTATTTAGAAACAAATCTGAAATGACTAACCATGTCTTGGCAGCAACGTTTCTTCATTCTTGTCACTCATTTTTAAATGTGACAAAATGTTAGACTCTCCCACAACAGCAGGCTATCAGGGTACAAGTAAATCATGCAGAAATGTTCTAATTCAGTCAACAAACTCAGATTTTTTGATTATTTTGAAGCGGAACACTTTTCACTTTAAGATTGTCCGGACTAGTCCTCTGAGCCTCGCCGTAGCTGTGGAACTGGCAGTGTTTCAGGCTTCTAAGTCAGCGCTGAACATGACCATAAGAAGCAGATTTCCAGGTTTTTTTTTAAATTCAGAAATTCATCGTCAAAAGTTGGAAATTCATCTGTATGTTCCTTATAATGAAAGCTTGTCAGTGATTTTCATAGAAAAATCTCAAGAATTTTCTTTTAATTATTTTGCTGAATGTAATTACAATTTCCCTTCAGTGCTTTATCACAGAATCGCAGCATGGTGGGGGCTGAGGGGGACCTCTGGGGATCGTCCAGTCCAGCCCCCTGCCAGAGCAGTTTTTGACACTTAGCTTTAACAGAGAAAAGGTTTCTTGTTTCATGGAAGGGTTTCATTTTTAAGATAGCATCACTTACAAAGAATCATTTTAATCTGAGCAATGAAGAGATCTGTACCTTAAGTTTCTAGAAGGGAGGGCAACTACCTTTAATATCATCAGTTATTCAGATTTGAAGACTTCCCAATTAGAATTCCCCTCAACTAATATTTAGCTCCACCACTATGATATGTTCTTGCAGGATAAAAAAAGAACTGTTTCCTCCTTATCTGTATATGCATTGATGCAATGGTCGTGGGTTTGGTTTGAGACCGAAAGTCTTATTCACAGGAAATCACTTGAAAACATGAATAACCTTAATATTTAAGTCCCATTAAATTAATGTATCTGCTTAAGTAAGTTACAAGCTCGCTTCCTGAATAAGATATTTTCGGTTTGTGGTCAGCCATTTTTGCTGCACTGGAATGGAATTTACATGTACAACATCAAGGCCTTACATAATTTATTCGTTCCACTTTACTAGAGGTTGCATTGGACTGAATCGTCCTGGCCAAAAGTGAAATGGGAGAAGATATTTTTCTACAGAATCACAGGGTACTCTCTGTTTTTCTTTCTTGGTTGGCTAAGGTGATTTATCCTCTTTACTCCAAAAACCCCAGGGACGTTTTTGGGACATTTTACAAGATGTTGGTGTAAGGTTGAAGCTGGGGACAGGACACCAGTAGGCCAGTTCCCAGTTTTTCCCTGTGCTGTGCCATGACTCAAGCAGCAGTGCTGATTTTGCCTATTTGACTTGTTGGCTTTTGGTTTAGAACATTGGATTCTGTGCAGCAGTTTAACAAGTTCACATTTCATTGTTCAAATGTTGTCAAGCCAAAGATACTTTGCCTCTTTCATTTTGTGTGGGCACTTCCTCTGCAGTGTCTGAAGTATGGAATCCTGCGTGTGAGTAACGGATACCAAAGGAAATCGCGTTCCCAGCCATTTCTTCAGAATCCTGTGATGCTTACAATGGAGTTATTGGGGTGTTGCTGATGATAACAATCAAGAAATCACATATAGGAGGGTAAAACTGGACACCTAAAAATTGAACTACAAGTAGTTAGAGCAGTGTTAAAGCTCTGTGTCCAGATCTTGCATTTTTTTCTTGCTTTCTTTTTGTTAATTTTTACAGGTCTCTTGGTTTTTTGCTTAGATTTTTAGGCTTTAAAAGCTCAAGAACCTAAAGCAAATCCTGATTGAATGTCCAGAGTTTCTCTGGATTTTCTGACCTACCTGACTGAATGTCCAGAGTTTCTCTGGATTTTCTGACCTACCTGACTGAATGTCCAGAGTTTCTCTGGATTTTCTGACCTACCTGACTGAATGTCCAGAGTTTCTCTGGTTTTTCTGACCTACCTGACTGAATGTCCAGAGTTTCTCTGGATTTTCTGACCTACCTGACTGAATGTCCAGAGTTTCTCTGGTTTTTCTGACCTGAAACCCAAGTAACCTNGAATTACAAGTGACCCGAATGTTGCTGTCCTCTGCATGCTTTACAGCCGGACCCAAACCTCAGGTATATAACGCAGTTCGAGCCCATGCGTGCTAACGTGGTTTCATAAACAGCTGCTGCAGTGCTGGCAAGAAATTCAGTTTTGTGCAGGCAATGGAAATGCCGTGTTTGCTACATTCCTAGGAGGGATGTCTGGAAACACTAAGCATTTGTGCTGTATGACTTCATGCAGCTTTATCTCAGCAGAGTCGCTTATCATGCCAAAAGTGTCTGTATAGCTTGAAGTAGGTGCCGTTTGAAAATCGTTAATTCTTGTGCTCTTGCAGGGTGAAGCTGGCAGCAGTTTGTAGAGGCCTGGCTGCCTGCCAGCCATCCCCCCGTGTGGGCAGTGCCGTCCCCAGAGAGCAGGGCTTCCCAATCAATCGGTCAGACCTTGCTGATGAGGTGGAAGATCCCCAGTGCACGGGAAATGCGCTGCGTGCTTCCACCTCATCTGGCCCGAGCTGCTGTCACTAGTCAGGGGTAGGATCTTACTGGGTTTCCAAGCCAAGCTCAGCTGTAAGAGGTGGGAAACTATGCTATGGATAGTACTAAAGTCTTTAACAAATTAAATTATATGTCTAGGCCTGTCATGCTGGTCTTCATTGCAAAAGGGATCTTCATTTCTGTCTTCAGTTCTTAAGAATGTCGGTTCACAGGACCTGTGCGTGCTGAGACCCAATCTCGGTGTTGACCTTTGTGGTCGATTGGGTGCGTCCGTTCTCCCATCTTGGTTTAGCTCACCGTATGTTGCGTTTGGCTAGTGGCAGCCCTGCTTAACAAGAGGAGATTTCTTTTGAATTTACACCTGTTTTGTTTCACAGGGTTTTTCCACCAGAAATTCCAGCCCTACTGTCTTATTTTATCCATGGCTTCTGCGCCAGTCTGCCATAGACTGAGCCGTCAGTGCCTGCCTGTAGCTGGAGCTTGTAGGTGAAAATGAAACAGTACATGAGGAAGGAAACGTGTTGATATTACATCTTTTCAGTTCATCAGTACAAATTTACCTCCTGCTTACAAAGCTGTGTTTGGCTTAGCAATAGGGCATCGTCACCAAGATGCTGGTTTACTAGGTGTTAGTAGTTTCAAAGACCTGGTCATCCTTGGAGGATTCCTAATGCGCATACGTGTGTGTGTGTGTGTGTATGTGGGGGGGAATTGTAATTTCCGTGTGTTTTACAGTTGCTAATGTATTACTGTAAGAGGAATTCCTCCAGAAAGCCATCATTTTGGAGTTTCTAGGTAGCAGAAAGAATATGTAACGGTAACATTTCTACCCTTTCCTCTGTATTCCCTTTGTGTGAGGCCATCAAAAAGGTCATGGTCTCTTTCAAGGCTCCAGAGTCAACTTTCCTTTCAGCTGACCTGGACCTGGAAGTGAATATCATTTGCATCATATATTTTGTCATCCACCTTCAAGACTGATTTATAAAAAACCCATCCTGTTGCATGGTTGCTGAGCTCTGATCATTTCTCCTCTACCTCTGCTTTCACCTTTTATTTCCATGGTACCTGCTGCGACTTTTTCTTCATCTTCACATCCTCCCTTCCTTCCTTGTCCCTGGGAATTTCTCCATTAAGTTTGAACTCTCCTGTTCACCATAAAGAGTCTAGTACTATGGTTGAACAATCCTTCAGCACCAAGAGATCTTTTTAACCTTCCTCCACCTCCCTTTGAAACCACTTTTACACTTACTTTTCCCCCAGAATAATTTTAACAATTGTTTTCATATCATCATATCTTCCTTGGTCAAGTGACCAGCTGGAAAAAATACATTTGCATCACAAAGTTATGTTACCTTGAGGAGCAGGGCAAGGCAGTAATTAGTACCTCTGAAGCCAGAATATACTTGTGCTAATTGTTGGCTTAGAGGTCCCTATATCTTTTAATTAGTTGTCCTATTATTACCCTAGAGTGCTTTAATTTTAAATGAAAGATAATAGCTGCCTTATCTCTAAGGAAACTGGTCTTGGTTTTATTAACTTACAGGACAGAAGAATAATTGGCACATATCATTGTCCAGAAATGTATTCAACAAAGGTATCTTTCATTGTTTTCTAATGCTTTTATCGTCAGAGACTTAAAATCCAGGTCCTGACCACTTACGGTCACTAAAGATCCCATGGCACTTTTTTATAGCGTGCTCATCTCAACCCCAAGCACCTGGCCAAATACCAATTTGTGTAACCGTGCAGCTTACCTGACATTCCCCCCGCCACCCCCCCACCCCATAGTCTCAATTGGCAACGGCATTCTCCATTTCCTCGACCAAAGCGTGGTGTGTTGTTCTGCGCTGCCAGGCCCCACGTTGCCCTCAGAGGTGACGGCGCTTCGCTGCGAAGCGATTCTGCTTTCTAAAGCTCCTAAAGCGCTTTGGGATCCTTTCCATGGGCGGTGCTGCCTACAGCAAAACTGTAATGCGTTGTTATTCTGCCTCAGGCTTCATGCAGTTACAAAAGCAGGTTTTGTTTAGAGTTGGGCGAACCTGCTTGGTGGAAATAACGCTCCCAGCTCTCCGTAATCTGCCAAGGAGCCTTTTGTCAAAGGTTGAAAAGTGAGGGTAATTTCTTTCCGGGGTTTGTTTCTGTTGTTGTTGTCGTTTGTTCCTTTGTTTCTTGTATTTTCCCCATTCATTTGTACTTCTGGATTGGAACTTTGGGAGTTCTTCAGATTGGGGGATTCAAAATACCATGAAAAATGCAGTTCTTGTTATGGTCAGGGCACCGTTCCAGGTGCGGGAGGGTCAAATGAGTGTTCGAGAAGCACTTGAACTTTGCGGTGCTTCCCGGGCTCTTCTAACACTTGAAGGTTCGCCCATCACTAATTTTTACTGTATTTTGCATTATTTCTTCTGAAAAAATCTTGGAATATTGAAAAATGCTGCGCTCCAACTCTGTTATCAGTGTGAGATGTGCAGAAGACGACACTTTGCCCTAGAAGGTAGTTGAGGATATTGCTGAATGTTTTTTCTGCGCAGCATCACTAATCTGACTAACCACTGGCAAGATCACCAGGTATCTGCAGCAGTTTGCTGCGTTAAGAAATCGACTGAAAAGGAAACAGAAGTGACAAAAGAATCAAAGCAAAAAGTTAGAGGAGTGAGAGCACGGCGCTAAAGCGTGTCTGTGTGGAACTCCAGTAGACTGAAAGAACTTTTCCTGCGTTTGTGTTGCATGGAAAGTATGCGAGTGTGTAAAGAACACGCAAATTTCCAACATCATTGCAGGTCAGAAGGATAAAATGCTTAAAGTAGGTTCATCCTAAGAAGGTTTAAGATGCGAACAAATTTGTTGACATAAATCTTTCTGAAGATAGTATCTTAGCATGCACAACACTGAGGTGACGAGAACGCAGGCTGTGGGCTAGGGGGTAAACCCCTTGCATTAGTGGGTGTTACGTCAAACTGCCCCTCGTGTCATCTAACTAAAACTTCTCTTCTTTCCTTGAGGCTGTGTGAAACTAGGGAAAATGGGGTTTCCAAATGGCTTTGCACCCCTCTTGTAAGATACTTGCTCTATTTGGTTTTTAGACGTCCTTGTGATCAGTTAATGCCAAGTGCCTATAATTGCTTTTATTTTCAGGATACTGAAAGTCTTACTATTCTTCTGAGATCTTATAACAAAAATGATCACTAATTTTGTCTTACCCCAAAAATCACAGAATTTTCTAAATGACTGCAGTCATTATAAAAAAATGTTTGAAAGCTCCCTTGAGAAGTTTCATAGATCTATTGGAAAGCATTTGCATACGTTTGCTTTTGTTCGCATTACAGTAGCAGAATACTCTTTTTGCCTGAGTTTTGCCTAAATTTGAAAGCTTTTGCATATGTTTGCTTTTGTTTATATTACAATAGCAGAATACTCTTTTTGCCTGAGTTTTGTCTAAGGCAGATGAGAATTGATTTGGCGGCCTTCCTGGCACAGTGTTTCCTCGAAGTGCTCAGTATCGTGCTACAGGGTCCTTAAAGGAATTTTTCATGAGTTCCAGCTCAACTTTCCCATTTTTCCAGTGCTTCTCAGAAGAGATTGACTTCCCTAACACACAAGAAAATTCAAAGATTTCATATGGCTTCGATGGTAAGCAAGCAAAAGTAGATGATTTTGGCTGCTTCACATGGAGTCATTACATTTGATCTAAAAGTAATATATAACGAAACTAGAGGGGTGCAAACTCCCATAGATTAAAAAAAAAAAAAAAGGGGGAAGCCTGGCATCTCAGCAATGCCCGTTTTGATGCATCACTTGAACAGATGCAGTCACTCAAACGGCCGTGTTCCGGTAGGTCCAAAGTACTTTTGTGAGTGTCTGACCTCCCGGGTGATAAGACCGTGCAGCGGATGCGACTCAAACGCCGCTGTTTTCACCCCAGTTCTCTCACCGCGCCGTGTCAGGTATCACCTGCAGCGGTTCTTTAATCATGGCAGCCACGGTGCTGTCCTGGGCAGCGCGGCGAGCTACCTGCTGCTGACTGCTGGCTTCTCAATATCGCAGAACAGGCTCATGCCAGATTATTGTTTAGAAATCCACAAAAGTCACAGTTTGTGCACTTTCAGTAAGAACTGTAGTGTGTATCATGTACTTTATAAATGAATAATGTGGATAAGTTATTCTTCAAGGAGCTCTGGGACAGTTTTGTCTCTTATTTGGCCTGCAGTATATCTGCATTACCATCACTAGGTCAGTGTACTTAATTAGCTGCTTATTACCTATTATTGCTTTTAAAGTATTTTTATGGAATTATGCTCTGTAATAGCAGAATTCAAAACATACACTTAGAGGGAAGGCTGAGGAGAAAAAGAACTTCCTAAATAACCTTATATTTGTTTTCTCTAAATGGGTTATTTTGGAGTTCTCTTGCCATTCTTCAGATCTACTCCAGATTGCCCGGTTCCTCATCTTTGAAACCCTCTTAATTGTCAAAAGGGTTTTTTCACAACATTGCATTAATATTTTTTTCACTGAACTGCCTTTAAAAAAAAAAAACCAGAGTAGCTGAGACCACCCTCTGAGACAGCAGTGGGACGTACGCTGGCTGTGGTTACGCTCCGTGTCGGCTTCTCCTTGCTCTGCAGCGCGGATCCCTGCGTTCCAGCGCCCAGGTCCCCGCCGCACGCGCGCTGTTTCTGGAAGCCGTTGGCGCCGGGGATGGGCTTTCCCCGTAGCTGCAGTCAGACCGTGTCGGTGCCTTCCCCCGCAGCCAGCGGTCCGGTCCGGACCACGGGCACGGAAAGCTCGCCCGCTCTTGGGGAGTGCTGGGGGCCTCGCTTTGCAGAGGCAGAGACGCCTGCTGAGGACCTGCAGGTTTTCTCAGAGAAGGAGCTTTCACTTGCAAGAAGCAAAACCAAACCAAAGCAGACCCTTTCCATCTGATTTCCCTCCAAAATCCCCGAGAAGTTCACCCCAGATGTCCAACCCGGTGGCCGAAGCCCACTGCCAGGAGCTGAGCACGCACTGCCGTTCCAGGTACTGCTTTTGCTCCCTGGACACGGGGCCTGGGGAAATACCATTTATGCCATTAAACTGTGCTGGCCTTACTGCTCCTGGAGTCCACAAATAAACGACAATAAATATAGTTACGGCCGTGCTTAAAGCCTTTAGACAGGCTGATGCCCAATGACTTAGTAAGGTTAGCCCTGGCCCTCGTCAGCATGGCTTCAGCTTGCGACCGAGCGGGCTTCCTTTCTCCCCCGTTAAATCTGCTTTCTCCTTTTTTCCAGATGGACCCACATGAAAATATTTTGTTGAGCACGCTTGAAATTAAGAACGAGATGGCTGCCTCCGAGGCTGTGATGGGGCTTGGGGACCCTAGGAGCACGATGCTGGCCTACGACGCCTCGAGCATCCAGTACCGCAAAGCTGGCTTGCCCCGACACAGCTTTGGCCGCAACGCGCTGGAGCGGCACGTGGCACAAAAGAAGAGCAGGCTACGGAGACGTGCGTCGCAGCTGAAAATTACCATTCCCGACTTGACTGATGTGAATGCCATAGATCGGTGGTCGCGCATATTCTTCCCTGTGGTTTTTTCCTTCTTCAACATCGTCTATTGGCTTTACTATGTGAACTAAGAAACGAAGCCACACAGGAAGCACGAACTGGGTTTCTCTTCAAATCGGTTGTACAGCCAAAAGTGGGACTTAGAAAAATTCTATTCAGGACAAAAAGTTACGTTAAAACACCTTAGTTGCTGGCCCACTCTCTGGTCTGTTTTTACAATGTTTTGGTTGTATCTGCTAAATCATAACGATGTTAAGCTGCAGTACGGACATACCCCTTATCAAAATAGAAGTGCATTTCGAGTGTGAAGGCAAATTGGACTTTGACAATCACTTCTGTCTCATGGGCCCTCACGCTCTCTTTGTTTTTTCCTTTTTTTTTTTTAATGGCCATTTGAGTTTAGTGATACAAATTCTAGAGCGGCATTTGAGAAACGAGTTCTGGTTGTCACAGCAGGACATTCCCAGGGACACCGCGCCTCCGGGGCATGCGTCAGAGCGGGTACCGAGCTGTCCCCGTGCTGATGAAACTTTACCTTTGAAATGTGTAAACTTGAAAACAAGTAGTGCCTGTCATCTTTCGAAGATGATGATGGTCAGAGGTTTCCCAGCCCCGTTCAGGTATTTCCCGTTACTGACAGAACGGAACCTGTGACCGATGATACTCGGGCTGGGTGGCTGCGGAGAAGCTGAAGCGAGGAGCACTGGTTTTGTTCGGGTTTTGCAGGGAGAACGTGCGCGTGCAAGCACGGTGACCGCAGCTGGGGTCGGCAGAGGAACGTGGCGACGCTCTGAAGACGCGCCGGCTCGGACTGGGCAACTGCTGGGCCACATAGCGATGCTCCCGGTGGCTGACGGAAACCAGGGGCACCCGGCCTTTCTCCGGGGCAGGGAGGAGCTACAAAATACAGGGCCCGGGAGAGGGAAGGCTGCGTGTGTGTGCGCGTGCGAGGGTTGTCAGCCATAGGGGTGAAGCACTCGGCTGGAGCCGTTTGGTTTCTTCCAAGCTTGCAG
>Ga0065711_1009144_pt1 | contig 11552 bp, 4 predicted proteins | sample Hoacrofraction12_FD_59098 | JGI IMG/M metagenome (GOLD analysis project Ga0065711, IMG submission 59098) | Hoatzin crop microbial communities from Cojedes, Venezuela - Epithelial fraction 12 v2 (version 2) | ecosystem: Host-associated > Birds > Digestive system > Esophagus > Crop | place... | reverse complement strand
CACCACTTGCATCAGAAAGTTATCATCGATGATCTGTAGGAACCTCCTGGATTGCGCCTGCCTAGCTGTATGGTCTTCCCAGCTGATGTCAGGGTGGTTGAAGTCCCCCATGAGAACCAGGGCCTGTGATTGTGAGGCTGCTTGTAGCTGCCTCTCCTACCATTTAGTAAAAGTTTAAGTAGAGACAGGATCATGTGAAAGACAAGAAAAGGATTGGGTCTCAAACCACAAAATTATGAGACAGCTTAAATCAAAGAAAGTGAAAATCAGTATTGACACTCAATGGGTGTGATGTTGCCGTCTGTAAAATAAATTTTCCAACATATGGACTGTTTATCTTCAGCAACATCTACAAAACACAGACCTGCGTTGCAAATTGTGGACATGTGACAAGCAGTGAGCTTTAGACTGATTAAACAACTTCTTCAAAGATAAGCATTATTATTGTACTAAGACACAATTAGATGGAAAGGAACAAGATGAATATATAACTGCCAAGAAAATCCAGAAAAGAGATGTAATTAAAAATGAGGAGAAGCAATCAAAACAGGCACATGAGTTCCTCAGGAAACATAGCCATGTGTTTTACTACTTATCTACTCTACATAAATAATTTAGATCACAAAACTAAATAGTTGTTCTATAATATATTGTTCAAATGCCACCATTAACTAGAAAGCAGAAATAGGCTATGTTCTTCTAAAGTTAATGAGTAGATGACATTTGCAGATAAGTAAAATACATGCTTATCAGGTGAAAATACCAAACTGAATTATGAAATTATTTCAGTCTAGTCTAATTTCAGAGACTGAAATTTATGTGGACATCAGAACCTTTTGAATACAATGACTTTTCTGAGCAGCAACATTGATGTTGGCTTCCCTCTCCTCATAACATCCAGTACAGCTAGCGAAAATCTTCCTTTTGAGACACAGATTCCACAAATTTCTATGCTATTGACTACAGAAATACTTGAAGATGAGAGTGACTTTATTAAATGAGACAGTACTTTCTGAGCAGTAGCTAGAACAAATCTCCCTCTTCTCCCTTGTGCATATTGTAACTGGTTAGTCTGGGCTTTGGACCTGAGAAATGTAGGGGGAAAATTGTTTTGGAGAGAAAAGAAGTGGGCTTATGAGGCATGATTTAACATAGCAGAAGACTTGCTTGCAGGCATTTAGCGTTTGTTATTGTCACTCCAAGCTGTCTGACTTTCTCCTAGCACTTCCAATCTGTTTCAGTCCTCATCTAGTCAATCTCAACACTCACTCAGCTCTCATCCAGCTCATCCCTGTCTCTGCTTTGGCCTTCCCTTATCTCCTCATCTTGCTCTTAGTGTAGTTACGCCCACTATCCAGGCACCATTCCCCACCAGACTCTTTGATCTAAGTATTTGTATTGATATTTTTGGGTTTTCCCACCTCATCTCTACCACTAACTTCTCGAATGTGTCCTCAGTGGCAGTGCCATGGTCACTGGTGTCTTGTGAGACACAGTCTCCCCTGCCTCATCTGATTAATCATCTGATTAATCATTCCTGTAGCTACGTGGCTCTAAGCATCCACTATTACCTCTCTCACTCATAAGTCTCCTTGCTCCCTCATTCCTGGCCTTGACTTTCGTTTGTTATGTCTCAAATACCCTTCCCCATGCCTGAAGAATCCTTCTCACATTCCCCCTTTCCTTACCTTATCAATTTGGACAGTACTGAAAAGGCAGGAGGGACAATGTCACTGCCCAGCTCCATCCCACCTGCAGAGGTCTTTCAGGGTCAGCTCATTCCTGTAGCCTGGAAGCATCATTCTCCATCTCATGTCAGCACGTGTGGGCTGAATCACTTAGAGATAGGAAAAGTTTGAGAGCTTCCAGCAAGGGTGCTGTCTTCAGAAACAATATACATTAGAGTCAACGAATGTTGGACATACTGAAACAGTAGACTTTTAAAATGCATATAGTGGTACTGAGATGGTTTCTCCCCAAATCTGCGAGACACTCAGAATATCCCATGTTCTGGGAACACTAAAGAGGCAGGAATGTTATAGAAAAGATTAGACAAAATTTTAGAAGAGTCGCTGTTTTGTGTTCTGGTATACTACTTATAGATATATGTTCATATAACTAACTTGTTTAGCGTTAGTGGCCAACTTCACTGAAGCTTTAGGCTGCACACTGTGAATTTGCCACTTGGCTACAGTGAACTTTCATTGAACCCTTGTGTTGTGGTTTAGCCTCAACTGGCAACAAAGAACCATGCAGTTGCTTTCTCACTCCTTCCCCCTCCCCGGTGGGATGGGGAGGAGAATCAGAAGGGAAAGGCAAAACTCACGGGTTGTGATAAAAAAAGTTTAACAAAATGGCAAAGGGAGAAGAAAACAGCAATAATACATATAAAAGGAACATATAGCATGCAATGTTCTCACCACCCAACGCTCAGCTTGCTCCTGAGTAGCAAATCCCCTTCCTTCAGCCATGTCCCCACTTAAATACTGAGCATGACCTCACATGGTATAGAATATCCCATCTGACTGGCTGTTTGAGACTGCCCAACCAGCTTCTTGTGAAAATGAACCCTATCCCAGCTGAACCCAGAACACCTTGCCAAGCTCAGTGAAGGAGGGCCCCAAGGATTCAGTTGCAGCTACAAGATATGGAAGTTATCAGCTGACAGCAGCAGGGCCTCTTTGAAGATAAGGAAAGAATGTTCAGCCTGCCCAGAGACAATGAAGGGGCTCAATGAGGAAGAAAAGCCCCCAGACCCAAATAACACCATCGGATCAGCTGCTGCTTGGATACCACATGGAGTACTTGTTCAGGGTGGGAACTTAGATTCTAAGGGTATAATTGCCCAGGAATTTCTTTGTTTGGGGTCTCTCTCCAGGGAGAGAGCTGTTTTACACCTCTGTACTACTCAGTAAATTCTTCTGGCATATGTTGTGTCGGAGACTCTGCTTTTGGAAATCTATTGTCAAGCCTGAGGGGTGAGGAAGCACCCGAGGGGGTGGGGGGGGGTGAGTCGAAAAGGGGCACCCGTCGGCTCACTGGAGTCGCCTGCTGTGAAGGGACTCCGGTCCCAGAAGCTGAAGTCTCGGGTGGTGTGTGTGCGACTCCTTGAATGGTGCATGAACACTCGGGCAGCGACTTCTCCCTTAACAGGAAAGTGGTCTGGAAACCTCAGTGAACAGATGTAACTCTGAGAGTCACTTGTATTTACTGCTCTCATGGAAGTGCTGTCCAACTTCACATAGGAAAAAAAAGCTATCATTTTTATATTCACAGTGGGAAAAAAAATGTGGTTTCATTATATTTTGGAAGTATTTTTCACTGCAGTTATTAAAATTGAAGATCAAGTTGGAACTTTTTTTTCCCCTGTTTGTTTTCACAATGTTTGTATTTCTCCTGCAGAGAATGCCAAGATAATATAATATAAGAAAGGTCTCTGGTTCTAACATCTGTTTTATCTGGTGTGCCTCAGATTTAGTAGTAGCAGACTAGGCACACTGTTTCTGTCTGTCAGTGCAAATAGAATAACTTCTGTAAGAATTTTGATCTCCTGAGGGTAGCAAAATCTCTGTCTTTCGGAGGGTGAAACTGAGACAGAGAGGTGATTTTTGCAAGACTACACCATTCTTCTGTGGTAAAATCAATAAAGGAATTCATGTTCCCTCTGTTCAGGATTAGTATTATACCCATTAGTCCATGTTATTTCTGGATGGGTTCACTGAGAAGAATCATCTAGATAGTTCAGTTACATTTCCTGCACATTTTGCCAACCTTAAATGAAGGCTACAGGTTACTACAACAGCTTCTTTCCACCATAATTTACATAAGCTAGAAATCCAGAACTTGGATTTTAATAATTACAACATTCAGAGAGATAAAGAAAGGTAAAATACAACCTTAGTAGCTGACTTTTTTTTTGTCTCAAACCATACATATCCCTTCTTTCTCCATCATTCCAACTTTGTAAATTAGAACACATATAGCTCAATTTAGTTAAGAAGCCAATAATTATAAAGCAAAATAAAATAAACAAGCTAACAGGGAAAAAATATATTTTAAATCCAAGAAATTAAACCCCTTCTTAATCTAGCTGAGTTTTTTTCACAGTGCTTTTTGTCAGCCCAAAAGGAGACAAAACCTAAAAAACAGTGGCAAACACTATTAGCAAATTCTTCATTCAGACAGCACAAAGGAAATGAGCACATTCTGAAATGACAATGGGTTGAATGTAAAGGTCAGCAGAGTGGCTTCTCATGGGAGAGGAAGCTAGAGAAAGTCTTATCCAGAAATATCAGGACATTGTGGAGAAATGACTCAGCTTTCTTCTGGTATTTGAAAAAAGGAATTCTGTTAGGATACAAAACTGCTGAGGCTTAGGCAGATCCTCCTGACCAGGCATGTGTCCTGGAGCAAGTGATGTTGTTTCATGGTACTGGCCATGTTATAGCTCAGGAAGAGGAACACCTGCTCTGTATTTGCTTCTCAATTTTTAACATTTAGGAAGGATGAGATTAGATTAGGTTTTTAAAAAACCTAAGTGGCTAAAGCTGCTGAGATGATAGAAAACATTTACTCTTCTGTAAGACCATGCGACTCTAACATAGCTGCAGTCACAGTGAGTTCTCAGAGATTACTCTGAAAACTTGCTTTAGATTTAGCATTTTCAGGCACTGTTATCTTTCAAGCCACAAATCGAACCAAGGACTGAAACATAATCAAGCTGGCAAATCAACTTTCCACTTTTTTTTTTTAGTGAAGACTCTTTTGAAGCACAAGATTATTTTGTATCCCTGGAATAATTCTCAGATCTTTGTAGTGTCTTAAGCACTCCTCTGATACACAGCATAATGCTACCAGCATAATAGATTCAGCCAAAAGCCATGTTACACACAGAAGTGACACAAGAGTTAAGAGTTAAGTACAACAAACATCCATGTCAATCAAAATTCGTGTTGAAACGGGCGATCATGTCAATGCTGTTATACCTTCCTGACAGCTGAATACAGACAGAAAATTTTACAAGCCTGAGTACATCTATGAAATGGATTGCTCTGCTATTGCTTTCAGTTATCAACACCTGCTAAAACTGTCCTAACAGTTCCTGTTTCCCTTGGAAGCCATCGGCTTAAAGGCCTCTCTAGCTTCTTTCTCCTTCTGTGAGATAATATTTTACAGGAAGCTCACTGTCTGAAATATATCTATGCTCTAGTTCTTTCAGAGGATGTGGAGTTTGATTCAAGAATTAGTCCATGGAACTCAGAAAAAAATTATGAAAATGTCTCTTTTGGCCTTAAACGCTGCAAAAATCTGCCTTCACTTATTCATATAAAGAAATTTTACTTTGCATGGCAGCTCTTCTACCACTGTCTAATAATAAATCATCACTGCACAATCAGTTTGAGTTATGAATGTTCACATTAACTCCACACAGGTTAGTTTAAATGGAGTGCTGTGTTTTAACCCAGCAGCTGGCAACTAGGACCTGATAGCTGCTCGCTCACCCCTTCCCTTCCCCCCCAGAGGGATGGGGAGGAGAAATGGACAAAAGGGGAAATTTGTGGGCTGAGGTAAAGACAGTTTAATAAGACAACAAAGAAAATACTACTACTAATAATAATAATAGTTATAACAATAATGATAATAATGCATATGCAAAACAAACTATATCCAAGACAATTTTCTCACCACCCGATTCACAGTCAGTCTCCAAGCAGCAACTGCCAAACTCGGAAAACTGCAAAATTTTCAAATTTCGCGAAACTCCTGAAAAAGACCTAACTCCCAGAAAAGTTCGAACTCCTGGCCAAGAGAGGATTTGAACTCAAGAAAAAGAGAGAAGAAAGATTCCTGCCCCCTGGCCAGCCCCCATGCATAAATTGAGCATGATGTCTATGATATGGAATATTTCCACTGGCCATCTTGGGCTATCCGTCTGGCTGTGCTCCCTCCCAGCTCCTCCACACCTGCTCTTTGGTAGAATATGAGAAACTGGAAAAGAGTCCTCAAGTTCATAGAAACAGCTGAAAACATCGGTGTTATCAACATTCTTTTCATACTAAATCCAAAATACAGCACCTACGGAGCAGAAAATCAACTCTATCCCAGTCGAAACCAGGACATGGATTTAGAAAAAGATACTGAGTTACAGGTACTAGTGGTGGTGGCTGGGGAACTATGCATAGGCTATTTCCCAGAGACAGGCCAACCGCTGCATAGACATTGATACACTTTAATTACTCATTTTGGCATGAGGAGAGGACAGAAGTTGGGTGCAACACATACATACCTAGTAGATAATAAAAGCGTTTTATTCATTTTACCTCTGCAGTGCAGACAAATCCTAAGCATACCGTATCACCTACAGAGCTGCACCATGAAGGAATATTTCCCAGTATGGCAGAGAGATAAACTTCAGGAGCAGTACAAAATGCTGGGACAAGTAACCCCTGCCTTTTCCCTTGTTTCCACTAGAAAACACGCTACAGGTGAAGTTAGCAAATAGTCCCCTTCTCCCCACTAGGGTTGTATGGCTCTGTTGCCACTGCTTTTTTGTGCTCACCCAGACATCCACGCTGTCATAGAGCTGGTCCTGGCAAGATGTTTATTGAACGGGAGACCCGCATGTCCACCTGTTCAAAGCCTTTAAGTAAAGTGGCAGCAAAGTCAGCATGTCCTTTGAAGGGATGCCACACACGAGCATATGTTACTGAAGTTCACTGCTTGCCTCACCCACTGTCCAGAAATCAGAGGTGCAGGCAGCCAGCTGAGCAGCTGACACAAACCTGGAGGAGGCTACATAGAGGTAAGCCCCGGGTGCCATCATTGTCTCACTACGGCTTTGTCTGTGGATGACATTTTGGGGCAGCTGCTAGCAAAGGATGAATTTCAGTAGGGGAAACTCATGCCAAGGTAAGCGTATTCATTTTACCGAAAGCCAAAATGAAACTTTATACACTCTCGTGCTGGAGAAGGAGATCAAAATTTGGGGAGGTATTTTGCTGCTATAATGCCTTTTCTCAGTCTGCTACAAACTGTGTGCACCCGTCTGCAGAGCCTAGCCATGTGTAGACTGTTCTGGCCACATAGCTGATTTGCTCCAGAACCTCTTCCTCTGCGTTTCTGATCTTGTCCCTAATGAATGTTTCTGAAACAATAATTTATGTCCTGTACCTCAGCGTATCACATCCATCATTGTAAACAACAGAACTGAAAATTACACTAACTCTGCGTTTACATCCAACACGTCTGGATCATTTTATACACAAGAAATAATTAATCTTCCAGGGAGCTTTTCCATCAACCTAATGGTTGCTTTGAGAATTAAATTCCCCTTACCTCCTTCTAGCAAGTCGTTAGAGATTAGTGAGGTGAGAGAATAAAGTTAACAAGAATCTTGCCTTTCACTTCAGCCACATTAGGTTAGGTCTGTACATGATCAGTGAAGTCCCCTGAAAGAATTTATGTGTGAAAAGCTGAGTTTCACATGAAATTCAAAGCTTTTGTGAGCTGAAGAACTTGAGTGATTTTTCCTTTTGTTTTGAACCAACTTTTCTCATAATAAGTTCAAAAAAGTTAGTTATAATTATCTGCAGAAAATAATGCTAAATTAATTCCATAAATTTTATGAGCAAAATTATACAAAGTAGTAATGAAATGCAAATATCCTCATTCATTAGGCTCATCCATTTCAATTGTACCTATGGTAAATGTCTCAGCGGGGGCTGTTAATCATGCAGCAGCAAGCAGAAAAGAATATATTATATTAATTAAATAGCCACATTATGCAGCTGGGTGCTGAATCATGCCCGTGAAATTCAACATAGCATACATTATTATTATTTTTATTAGAGCAACAGAATCTTCTGTTTACTGAATTGGGGGGAACACGATATCATTTTGGTGTGCATCACAAGCAACAAATGAAGAACAGTCCAGTATTTCTAATTATAAGAGTATTCTCCAAAAGAAACATCTGCATGAAATTCACAAAACTATGATCCTTCAAAGAGCTATTCACAGTCTCATGGAGCAGTCCATGCAGACCTCACTAAATGGCTGAAACACACCAGATTAGAGGGCTGGAGAGAATAGAAAGGATTGGCAGAATTGAACCGTCAAATTCAAATGTTCAGCCAACAATTACTCAAGTTTATCCAAGACTGCATACAGTTTATTTGGAAAGGTCTCTTGGTTATCTTACCCACTACACTGTGCCTTCAAGGACCTTGAGCGCTTTGAAGACTAAGCTACTAGTATGGACATTTCAAAATCTTATCATAAAGGCAGTGTGTGGTATAGAATTATGGAATCATAGAATCATAGAATGGTAAGGGTTGGAAGGGACCTTATAGATCATCTGTTTCCAACCTCCCTGCCATGAGCAGGGACATCTTTCACTAGACCAGGCTGCTCAGAGCGCCATCCAACCTGGCCTTGAACTCTTCCAGGGAGGGGGCAGCCACAACATCTCTGGGCAACCTGTGCCAGTGTCTCACCACCCTCATGGGGAAAAATTTCTTCCTAATATCTAATCTAAATCTGCCCTCCTTTAGTTTAGAGCCATTCCACCTTTTCCTATCACTTCACACCCTTGTGAAAAGTCCCTCTCCAGCCTTCCTGTAGGCCCCCTTCAGGTACTGGAAGGCTGCTATAAGGTCACCCTGGAGCCTTCTCCAGGCTGAACAGCCCCAACTCTCTCAGCCAGTCCTCGGAGGAGAGGTACTCTAGCCCTCTGATGATCTTCGTGGCCCTCCTCTGGACCCACTCCAACACATCCATGTCCTTCCTATGTTGGGGGCTCCAGAGCTGGACACAGGACTCCGGGTGGGGTCTCACGAGAGCAGAGTAAAGCGGCAGAATCACCTCCTTTGACCTGCTGGCCACGCTTCTCTTGATGCAGCCCGGGATACAGTCGGCTTTCTGGGCTGCAAGCGCACATTGCCGGCTCATGTTGAGCTTCTCATCTACCAGTACCCCTGAGTCCTTCTCCTCAGGGCTGCCCTTGAGCCGCTCTCTGCCCAGCCTGTACTTATGTTCACATTCACAGAAAAAGACACTGCTTACTGTTACATAAGGAAGACCAAAAAGAGCTTGTGTAACTTTCTGATTCTGTCGTTACAATATGCATATCCTTTACGATGCCTCAAAGCCAGTTTCTCACTAGGATTTTGAACATTTAAAGTTAACACAGGATTAGATCTGGAATCAGAGGTTAATGTCCCCGCATCTGTCTTAAAAATACTGGAACCGATGGCATAACTGAAGCAGAGAAAAGTCCACTTCAACAAACCTACCCAATGTAAAATATCATTTTTCCATTACATGTAAACTATAGCACTTCACACCGTAGATTGTGCTACAAAGAGGAAGAATGAAACTTATGCAGGATGGGGAAAATTAATATCTTACAACATGGTCTCAGGCTACTGAAAACTTAGGTTGCCCTCTGAGACACCATGATGCAAGAACTGTTAATCACTAATACTTGAAGAAAAAGCAGCTTTTGTATTTACATACTATTAAGGATTTCAGGCTTATAGATTTATGGCGGTGGCATCAGAATACAGAGAAAATAGGCATCAAGCCCTGACAGGACACTAGATTGCAGGCTTTTTATGTGGCCAATGGCTAGAAATATGCATCAATGAAATTAATTGTTTATAAAGGCCTGGCCTAAAGAGAGGAAGGAAGGGGGGTGGTCTCTTCTACCCAGACTGTTCTGGGGCTGGGTGATTCTGCAAGAGAACGTGCTTCAGTTTCTGTATTTGGAGGAGACATGGGGACTTGTGTTTGCCAGTTCCAAAAGGGCTTTAACCAGTGATCTGTCAAACAAAAGGCTGATACTCATACATTCCCATCCATCTTTTGATTATGCCTACAGGGTCAGGCCCTCTGGGCTACAGAATTGGGTTCCTCTTTGTATCTGCTAGATCATTAGGCCTTCCTTGCTCTGTGAACATCAGGTCACAGACTCCTATGCAGTCTTACTAAATTCAGTCTATCACTTTGGCCCTCGAAGGATTTATGTTGCATCTAGATGACATTCATGTTTCCCCACTAGATGCAAAGATACATAGCTCCTGTACAGGAAGACACGTAGGCATGTGTAAAAACACAGTGCGTGTATAGTGCCACTAAGGGAACCACCCCCCTGCCATTAAGAGATCACTTCAGCAATCTGGACGCCCACCAATCCATGGACCCCAATGGAATGCACCCATGAGTGCTGAGGGAGCTGGCAGATGTGATTGCTGAGCCACTCTCCATCATCTTTGAAAGGTTCTGGAGAACAGGAAAGGTGCCCGAAGACTGGAGAAAAGTCAATGTCACTCCAATCTTCAAAAATGGGGGAGAAGGAGAACCCAGGGAACTATAGGCCAGTCATCCTTACCTCCATCCCTGGAAAGATGATGGAGCAACTCATTCTAGAGGTCATCATCAAGCAAGTGGAGGAAAAGAAGGTTATCGGGGATAGTCAGCATGGATTCACCAAGGGGAAGTCATGCCTGACCAATCTGATAGCTTTCTACAATGGCATGAATGGCTGGGTAGATGAGAGGAGAGCAGTAGATGTTGTCTGTCTCGACTTCAGCAGGCTTCTGGCACTGGCTTCCATAACATCCTCATTGGGAAGCTCAGGAAGTGTGGGCTGGATGAGTGGTCAGTGAGGCGGATCGAGAACTGGCTGAATGGCAGAGCTCAGAGGGTTGTCATCAGCGGCACTGAGTCTAGTTGAAGGCCTGTAACTAGAGGTGTCCCCCAGAGGTCAGTACTCAGCCTAAGCCTGTTCAACTTCTTCATCAATGACCTGGATGAAGAGTTAGACTATACCCTCAGCAAGTTTGCTGATGACACAAAACTGAGAGGAGTGGTGGATACACCGGAAGGCTGTGCTGCCATTCAGCGTGACCTGGACAGGCTGGTAAGTTGGGCAGAGAGCAACCTGATGAGGTTCAACAAGGAGAAGTTCAGGTTCCCTTACCTGGGGAGAAACAACCTAGTGCACCAGTACAGGTTTGGGGCGGACCTGCTGGAGAGCAGCTCTGTGGAGAGGGACTTGGGTGTCCTTGGTGGACGACAGGTTAACCATGAGCCAGCAGTGTGTCCTGGTTGCCAAGAAGGCCAATGGTATCCTCAGGTACATTAAGAAGAGTGTGGCCAGCAGGTGGAGGGAGGTTCTCCTTCCCCTCTGCTCAGCACTGGTGAGGCCCCATCTGGAGTACTCTGTCCAGTTCTGGGCTCCCCAGTTCAAGAAAGATGAGGAGCTACTGGAGAGAGTCCAATGGAGGGCTACAAGGATAATGAGGGGACTGGAGCATCTCTCCTATGAGGAAAGGCTGAGGGAGCTGGGCTTGTTTAACCTGAAGAAGAGAAGGCTGCGAGGGGACCTAATAAATGCCTATAAATATCCTAAGTGTGGGTGTCAAGGGGATGGGGCCAGACTCTTTTCAGTGGTGCCCAGCAACAGGACAAGGGGCAATGGGCACAAACTGAAGCACAGGAAGTTCCGTCTGAACATGAGGAAGAACTTCTTCACCCTTGAGGGTGACGGA
>Ga0065711_1048940_pt1 | contig 11553 bp, 6 predicted proteins | sample Hoacrofraction12_FD_59098 | JGI IMG/M metagenome (GOLD analysis project Ga0065711, IMG submission 59098) | Hoatzin crop microbial communities from Cojedes, Venezuela - Epithelial fraction 12 v2 (version 2) | ecosystem: Host-associated > Birds > Digestive system > Esophagus > Crop | place... | reverse complement strand
AAAAAAAAAAAAAAAAAAAAAAAAAAAAAAAAAAAAAATCCTCTCTAGACCGAGAATCTTTTTGCTAGTTTATTGCCTAACCCGTTTTCAACCTGACAATACTAAACCCTCAAAACAGTTTTTAATTGGCACACTTGTTGTGCTCTGGGTAAAATGAAGTTGAATTGTTATGATTTCATTATATGAGAACATGTTCATAAAGATGTTTTTAATCTCTAACAATGCTTCATGAAAGGCTAACTATGTAAGGATTTTATAATCCAAAAATCCGCTAACCAGAACAAAGATAATACTACCAGAACAAAGATAATACTAATCTTTCTTGGTGAGATATGAGCTGGGCTGTTTCAGATACTAATGCTGCTGCTGTTTTCAAATAGAGCATTATCATGCGGAAATCTCAGCTTATAATTTTTTATTCAGTAAGTAATGTGAAGTTAGGCCAGGAATTTTATATATCCCGTGCAAAAAATTGCAGTATAAAACTTCTACCAAGGGTCTACGTGTGCTTTGTGGATAAAGTAAATACAAAATTTTCAAGTGTCTTCTGCATGTGTATTAAGCGTATGTTGCTCCGGGGAGGAGTAACTAGTTCACAGAATGGCTGAGATTGGAAGATCCCTTCCAATCTGGAAGGGAATGGAAATGGTCTAGTCAACCTATCTACTCTCAATGTCACTGTTTGTACATGCACTGAGACTGAAAGATAATGAAGAAAGGTCATGAGCCATATTAGGATAGGGCTACTGGGTGTCTAGTAGTACATATTTACACTTGTCATTAGTTCTTTTCAACACTGGCTTAAGAAAATAATCTTGAAGCTAATAGTAATAGGCTTATCTGAACAGATTAAGCTCAGGTGTGTTTTATAGAGCATGACAGTTCAGGTGAGTGTTTCCAAAGGCTCCTCAAGTAAGGGACCTGTTTTAAAAATGTTGCATCTTCAAACTGATAGATATACATCATGTGGCTTAAGAAAAGATGTATGTGAACAGGATTTAACCCTTTTAACTTACAGTGGAGGAGGTGAAAAGTAACCTCTATTTGCATTAATCCACTCAAAGTAAACAGGAACTCCATCTTTCTCAGAAATGCGTTTCAGATGTGTTAGTCAAGAGATGGAATAATACTGTGTAATTGAATAAACACTATTCCCAATATGGTCATTATGCTGAAGATTTTACAATTGAAGTACATGAACCAAAACAGGGAGAAAAGTGCTATAGCTAGAAACTGAGGCCAAGATAGGTAAAAGGACTTGATAAGGACCACGCAGAAATGATGTGGAGCTGGGTGACAATACAGATCATCTTTTTAAAGCTAGACAATAGACAAACATACCTTGTTTATGCTGGTTTTGATTTGCATCACAGTAAGCATTTTCAGATAAATACTTTGGACCAAGCTGAAGTTTAAATTTAGCATGGGTCACTAGGTAAACACTGATTAGACTCTTAACATAAGCTCTCGTAGGTGTATCGAGAGTGCTTTATCTGAAGCTGAGATTTTTATGATAGCAATTATTTTGCTACATGTCTGTTTTTCTAATTAGTTAACTTGATTGTTTCCAATTAAAACATCTTCAAATGTCACATGTTCAGCTAGGTCTAATGCTGTCTTTCTATGCCAAAATTTTAGTACTAAAAAAAAGTGGGGGGGTGAAGAGTTATTAATAAACAATAAATTTGTGTGCACTTAAAGTTGCAAGTCTTCTACCAAGAAATCAGGCTGTGGCCCTGCAAATATTTTTAAAATGTTCAAATGTATGAGACAGACTGCCTTGGACTCTGAATCATACTGTAGCTTCATACTGTACATGTGTCAATGTATCCTTGAATGCTATGAAAAATAGCTACTGTAGTAAATACTCTGTGCCTTATTTGGCTATGTGATTCAAAGTTTGAAAATACTGTGTTTACAACCTGTCTTATGTTGAGCACTAGCACATGATGTGCACAATTGCACATATTTCTGGAACTGTTTATATAAAATGAAGAAAAAATCATAAATTTTAGTTCGGGAAAACTAAAGTGGAAAAATCATTAGTCAGAAACAGCTTGCTATAAGCTAATTGCTAAGCTCTTTACTGATTTCTGGTGGTTAATTTTCTTATGTTGTTTTGCTTTGGGAATCTAGAAACCTAATGTACCAGAACATTTACAATGTGTTTTCTTTTTGATTCCCACTTCTTAGTTTAAACGCATAAATGTAGATAGTTTTCTTCTTGAAAACCAATCATTCAATTCACAGGTGGTTTTTCTGTTGTAATCATTTAAAGCTTAATTCTGAGGACACTGTAATGCTTGATGTCTGACTGATTATATTCTTGGTGAGTTTCCTCTTGATGGAAGCTGGTAGCCTCTTTGCATGTAATATTATCATCAAAGCTTATTGTATGCAATAGATCTGCATTTATTCTCTATTAAAATAACCAGGCTCATTATGTTTGCAAACAAATTATCTGGCCTTTTAAAACTTATCCTGAGTGGCGTTTTAAAACTGGGGGTGTGTGCATATGTACATGAAGTGAAATTGTTCTCTTTGGTTTTGCCTCCCTCCCTTATTTTTTCTTCCCAGAACAAATACTCAGTAATGCCATGTTACAGTTTCATTCATTCAACGGGTACATTGTTTAATTTCTTAACTGTTTTAAGCTCTGATAACAGAGCTTACCTGAGAGTTTACAGCAAATAATAGGGGCAAAAAATATGTAATGTAAGATACACAGGATGTATTTTGGGGGACCTCAATCTATGTCTGTAAAGTTTTGTTTGATTTTTATTACTTTTAGTATTCACAGATTTGTTATCTCTAACGAAAAATGCTCAGTGTGACACAATCTCCCACTACCTCCATTCCTCCACTGGCTCCTGCACAGTGTTCAATACCACAGGGAGTTGCTGCTCATGAGATGAAACCAGAGTTGCTCAGATCAGCTGCATCTGCTGCTGCTGACATTGGTCTACTTCTGCCAGTGCCACTTTTCTTGCTCATAGCTTACCTCAAAAAGAATTAAATAATGAGTAGAGATCTTTAGAGAAAAAGAAATAGCAATTTTAACTTATGTTTTTCCTAATCTTTCTACAAGAACCCATCACCTGTGCTATCTGCTTAGCAGTTTTACTTTTAAAATTGCCATTATGAAGTGTCTCAAAAGCTATTCCTTTTGAAATTTTTAATTACATACTGATATAATTATATACACTGGAGGGTACTAATATATTTTATGGGAATAAATAATATAGGTGAGAAGTAAATTGGTTCTACCCCAAACAGCATTTTGTTGAGAAAGCATGAATGTGAAAATGGGTTCAGAAAGCACTCTTAACACTGAGTGGTCATCTTCTGTTGCTTGAAACAGTATTCTTGCCTTTATTCTGAAAATGAACAGAATTTTCTGTCTGAAAACTCATGTTTGAAGTGCTAAAAAACAGAGGAATGGTCCCACCTGCTCTGCATATTCAGAAGAATAACTAGTTGGCATAAATCTAATTTAAAAGTTTTCTATTTAAGTGATGCTTTTAAATTAATATATATTGATTTTTTCTGTAGTAATTTTTAATAATTAAAGGTATTTTAGTGCTTAATTATGTTGTTTATAATGGTTTATCATCTGCTTTACTAAATAGTTCCAATAAACACTTACTACATTTTGAAAGACCCATTTGAAAAGCAGGATAAATTCACAGCTTTTTTTATTAGAAGCACGTTTCTTAGAGATTTGCAAATGCAAGTTAGCTTGTTTGGAACATGAAGTGCTTTTGTTTTGCTTAAATTTTTCAGAGGAGGAAGTCACTGGAAGGAGTGTTTCCTTAACTTACTGTTTCATGTGACTAACACCAAAAATGCATGACAAGTACCAACCTAATGAGTTTGCAGTTAACTTGTACTCACATCTATATTGTAAAAGCTGAATTGCAGTAGGTAGGCAGTAGATGTAGTCCATTTTCTCTACTAATGCCAACTTGACAAACAAATCTGAATTCCAAATGATAGAGGGTTTCTCTACCTGAATGAAAAAATGATGAAGCACAAAACTTGTCAAGTTTGGTGTTCCGTTTCCATGCAGTAAAGCAATAAAACTGGCTATATCTAACTTTTTTGTAGAAAATTAGGTTTGTGCATATTAAAAGTATTGAACAAAGTAAGTTGTGTAAGTACAATTAAAAAAATTGTGAATAACATTTTTAATTTTTTTTAAATGCCTTTTTTTCCTATTGGTGGATCAAACTGTAATGTAAACAGAGGAAAATTTGTAATGTAAATATAGGAATGTTATCTTTTACTTGTCATTAGGTATTATGGCATTTAATGATTTTAATACGTTTGTCACCTTACCCATTCTGTCAACACACTGCAAAGCAGATGTTTAGGTCAGCACATTATTTGCATACACCAGTACATACAAGCAGACATGTTCATATCCACAAGTAACTTCTGGATGAAGAATACACAGACACACACCTGTTCTTCCACACAAATGAAAAATTTTTTAGGTATGTTTGGAGTGTACACTTCTGTGTTCTAATTGGATAATACCCTGTGTGTTTTGCTAGTGTTTAAAAACGGGGGCTTTTATTCCTTGGTTAACTTAAACTTCTGAAGTAAATGTGAAATCAAGCTGTAACTTAAGAATGTTGCTTGTGCCCTGGTGGCCTCTGAAGACAGCCGTAGATGCTGAGAGTTTTCATTCTGGAATAAAGCCCTCTGACATTCAACAGAAAGGTCAAATCAGTCATTAGTGAAATGAATGCTACATCTATAAATAGTTCTGTTTTTATAACACTCAAAAGTGAAGGAAATAACAAGGATAATCAGAAGTGAACTTGGAGCAGACTCTGCATAGTTATATTTTATTGCAATTTCCTAGTAGTCCTAATAAGAAAAAGCAATGTTTGGAAGTGGGCTTTATAATACTCTCTGCTTTATTTAATAGGATTGTCTGCAGTTTTCCAGTTGGGCTGAAGTCTTCTAAGCTCTCTGCCTACCTCCGCGTTGAACTTTTACTAACCTTCAGTTATACTTTCGCAACTGAGGCTGTGGTGGAGCTGGTTTGGGATTTGATAACTTAGGGCAATTTTTTCCTTAGTGACCTAGCACTTGCTTTTGAAACATCCTTCCTGAAAGATAGCAAGGTCTCTCTTCTTTTGCTCTTCTAATTACGAGATCTATCCAAATGTAGCCAGTTTGAAGCAGGTTTTAGAAATATCAGCTGGGGGTTGTCTGTTGCTTTCCTTAACTGCTATTACTGCCTCTCTAAAACAGCCATCAGTAGTGGACGTACCATAGGCAGGGATTATGGAAGCCTTCCCTTCCATTGCGGCTCTGGGTATTGCCAGCGTTTGGATGCATAACTGAGAGCAGGGGGCAAAAGGCAGAGAGGACGTGCAGGAAGTGGGAACAGAAGTTGGTAAGTGGGTAAGAAATCCAGGCTGGAGGTAAGGAATTTAGATGGAAATGATGAGGAGCAAACACTGGATGAATTTCTGAAACAGGAGGATGTTAACGGATGGACTTGAAGTTACTGCAGGAGGACTGACCTAGTGGTGCGTGGAATAATAGAAGCGTAGTTGCCTAAGAAAGGGTTGAGAGAAGACTAGGATTGTCTGTGTGAAGAATGCTGTGGGCTAAGGATTGGACGTGGACCTGCTGTTGGACGTACAGCTGTTTGTTTGGAAACTGCCTATATGATTATTTCTGTATCTGCAGCAAAAATTGTAAGATGCGTGGTGTAAGGAGCTAGAGATTACAGGAAGAGTAGAAATGCTTTCAGGTTCAAGGTGTCTGAATGCTGTCCTGCATTTTAATCATCTTTTCTGTGGAATTCCTTTGTCATGACAGATAACCTGTTGAAAGTACATGTTGAGCTCTCAGTAGGTGATAATCTCTTGGGCATCTTTATTGTGAGTGCCTGGTTTCTGAGTCCCTGTAGCAAGAATGCCATGCTTTTCTTGCCTGAGATGGGCCACCAGAAACATTAGTAGTTATATAATGCTCCATTAGCTGTATTACACAGAAATGGTCAGAAATGGGTCTAGCCAAGATATGGGTGCTCTGTGTTCAAATTATTATTTCAGTGTTTGTAGATGTATGTGGGATGACGTTGGCATTGATACAAGATCAATCTAAAGGCACTAGGCTCAATGCAGTCTAGCCGTACAAGTTTCACGTAGCTCTGGGGAGATTTTTCAGTCCTCACTGAGCCATATGTTGATACTGTATCAAAATTAGCTGATCCCATCAAGTAAAGATGGATGGAACTGCTGTAGTTCCTCTGTAATGAGCTTTAGGTTACTGGAACTTGCAATACAGTACTTCAATGTTCTTCCCTTTTTCAAGCTGAAACATAAATTCTAATAATCTCCGTTTCCTTTTTTTGTAAGAATGAATGCTGAATTCAGCGCTTTTCAGTATACTTATTTACTGTTCATAAGATGTAGTAGAAAATGGATAGCATCATTTTATTACTAAGCCAATTAATTCAAATTAAGAATAGCCAAATTTACTCACCAACTCACTTTTTAGGGAAAGTAAATTTACGAGTAAAATGCTAACATGCTGTGACACAAAACCACAGTGTGTGTTGGACATCTGTACGAAGTGTTTGGTATATATTTAGGTTATTTTTCAGTCTTGTGGATCTAAAATGCTGGGTAACCTCCTTAATTCTTGATCTTATTCCTAGGCTCTTGAATTTTGTTTATGAATTTTCCTATTGCTTATGTTGCTTTTATGTTAATTGCTGCCTGTTAAATCAAAAACAGGAAAACATACTTAAATGTGAACACGCTTCACTTTGCATTTGTTTAAGAGAAACATTTCCTCTCAGACAGTATTGCTTTTTTTTTATTTCTAGCCATTCTCTTAGGCTGTGGGTCTTTTCAGGAAATCTGCCCGAGTCTGACATGATGTTCCCCTCATCCCAGCTATCAAGGATTTTACTTGTCTTTACTACATAAAGTCACAAATTAAAAACGTAAGAAATGCCCTGCAGGCTTAGTCTAGTGGTCCATCCAGCTAATCCAATATTCTTTCTCTGGCAGTGGCATAGGAAAGTGGCCAGGCTGATTGTTCCTCCTCCCATTGCCTATTTCTATTGTATATCCAGAACCCGCAAGTGGCATAGCGTTGTTAAAGGTACATCCTTGCCTGTTGTTTTTAGTATCCCTTTATGTACCTATTGCCTAGTAAAAGCATCCAGAGTATCACCATTGTATTCTGTAAATAATTAGGATTGTTGTTAAGATTATTTGATTTTATAACCTCAGGTTGTAAATATCTTACATGGTGCTGTTAGGTTCATCGGTGTTTGAGCATAGCACTCTGTTCTTTTTCTTTTTTCTATCTGTGCTTTTTAAACTTGGAGATCTGTGTGCAAATGATTTTGTTTTCTACAGCTGAAATTGCAACCAGAACTGACTTCCAAAGGTGATGCGGCAGCATGTCTTTAGACAAGTGACTTTTCCTGAGCGTATGTAATACGATAGGCATTCCTTGTAGGAAAGAGGGGTTGAGTTTTCTTGATATAGCAAGAAGCAAAGCAAAAATGTGGCCATTTTCAAGATGTTTAGTGTATTAAAATACAAAAAGTGTGGAAATGAATTTATGTCTTCGTTGTTGTGTAATCCAAGTATTGAACGTATAGATCTTAATGCATTTTTGGCTCCATTGTTTTACCTGCAGTCCTTTTATATTAAAAAAATCTAGTAATAGTAGTCATGGAAAGCTATAGCAATAGTGGCATCTGCCATGAACACTGATCCTTTGGGAAGGAGGTGCTTGCAAGGAGTTTTTTCAGTAGCTGTATAGAAAATGATATTTATGAATTGCACAGATTCTTGACTGTTTCCTCTCTCATGCTTTTGGCTCGTAAGGACAAAAACTTAAATAATAAAGCCAGATAGAATCATAGAATAAGTTAGGTTGGAAGTAACCTTTGGAAATCATCTGATCTAAAACATTGTACGAGGCAGGGCTTGGCTTTCCTTACAGATTTCTTTCCTACAAACTTGAAGAAAACATTTGTAATTCTGAACTGTAGAGATTCATAAACAGTTACTTGGAGTGTCTAAATTACATTGTGTTTTTATGCTGCTGCTGCAAAGTTTGGGGGTTTTTTGTTTGCTTGCTTTGAAGTCTCTGACATTCCTGATTGAAATTGAAAATTACTTGTAAACATTAAGCATTCGATTTTATTTCAGTGCAAGAGGGCTTAACCACAAAAACACCCATGAGCACTTGAGGCATGTAGCTTCTAAGGTGGCTTAAGGATAAAAAGGGGGAAAAGTGGCAGTGAGGTAGCAGCTGAGTTGGTTCAGCTGGCTCTACAGCTCAAGATGGTGTTGCTGTACCTGTACGCAGCTATGGGAAATCACAGCTTGTTGCTTTAACTTCGGAGAAGCGGGGCACAAGCCTCTCCATGCTATTTCTGGAACAGTGTCTGCTGTGTTTGCCTGCCTCTGCATTTTACCAGTCCAGTGCAATATTACAGGCGCCTTGGAGCTGCTTTGGTGTGTCAGTTCCATTTATTGTATATAATGTTATGTGCCTTAAGTTAGGAAAAAAGGAGAGACAGAGGAGTACACGAAGAGGAACAAAAGGCAAAAGTGATTTACTAACTTTGAAGAGAAGCTGTTTTGGGTGTGGGAGGGAGTTCGGTGCAAAACAGGCACGTTGCTGAACTGAATCATCTTTGAGCTATTGTGGAGGGCCACGTTCAGCACTGATCTCTTGCAAACCAAAGACATGTGTGGTAGATTTTCTCCTCTGAAAACATGGCTCTCTTTTCCCACTCTCAAAATGTGGAACATGTGTTCACATTAAAATAACTGGTTTGTACAGTGGCTGAACAAAGACTTTAAATCTGTAAGCACCTCCCCATTTTTAACATAGTAAACATTTTTGGTGTTTTAATTTATCATCTTTCTACTAGCTCTTTGTAGTTTGACTTGCATTTAGTATCCTGATTTATTCCTCCTACGCTGCAGATAGCTAAATGTATTCTTTGATTTTATGAAGTTGTGTGACATCCCAGCCACCGTGGTTCTCTCATCACTCTTTTTCTCATGGAGCTTAATGTTTATTTTAGAACTACTTTTGATTCTGGTCCTAACATCTGGGATTTTATATGCCCATTGTTCCTTGCCTTCCTGTATGACTTCAGTTCCCTGTGTAGAAATATTCAGAAATATGACTATGTGCTTAATATGAAATCAGATTAAATGAGGAGGGAAAAACTACTATAATATGCTTCAGACTAAGAATGGGAAAAAAAATTTTTTTTTCAATGCATAAGAAAAATCCATTGCAAATCTGTTACATGCTTTTACAAAATAGGTGTATACGTGTAATATAGAGTACGCATACATACTCTGTTACAAATAATTCGCTAATACTTGAGTGAGTTGGTAATGGTTGTGTCTCAAAAGTAGGGTTGGTGTACTTTTGTGTTTTACTCTGCTGTCATTGTTGCCCAGTCATGTTGAGTGGCTGACTTTCTGTGGCCTGTTGTAACTCTGTCTGGGATGAACAGTGTGGAATGTCTTTTGAGTCAAACATGGCCATTATCTCTGAGGAGCTGTAACTGATGCATTTAGTCTATAAAGCTCAAATGAAAACAAGATATATTACTACTTACAGATAGTTCAATTCATAGTAGTGCTTATATGACTTCCCATTAAGACATTAAGGACATCAATTTCTCTTTATTTGAAAAGCTCTATTGTAAGGATACTATAGGTAGTACTACATTTTCCCACTGAAGAAAAGATATTTTAAAATTTTTTTTACTGAGAAGTTCTCATAGTATGCTGCATTAGTATAGGTTTTAAAATTAAGAATAATTGTTAAATGACATTCCATAGCATATTGAATTAGTCAAGACATAGTGCTGTTGTATTTTTTGCTGGTTTTGTTTTTAATCTTAAATGATTTGGAGCTAAGGATTTTGTAATACCCCCAGCCTTTTGTATTTGTTTCCCCATCCACCTCCAGAAGCATAACTGTGCTGCATAAAAACTTGATGCATTTACTTAACCTAGTAACAACCAACTATTCAGAGCTGAATTTCTAGCATAATAATACCGGGTGAATTATGTCTTATGTTGGCAGCTATACCATTTTGTCTAATTCTGGGACAGTCACAAAACATGTATAAACATAGCATTGCCGGAGAGAATGCTGAGTTCATGCTCCCCGGGATCAGTCCTTGCACGGAGGGCTGGGCAGAGGGAGGATTGCCTTAGCAGGTGAAGGTGAGAGCTCAGCTCTGCGGTGAGTGAAACTGAGTCGGAGACGGGGTGGGAAACCAGTTGGAGTGCCAGCCAGCATCTCTGCTGAAGGTTACACAACCTGTTATACTTGCTAATCAAATGCTAGTCGTTTGCTGTGTATTTAAATACAGCACTTAGAGATTATGCCACAGTAGGCTCTTTATGAGACATGGCACATAACTAGTTGCAAATTGCAGCACAAATTACAGGATGACTATACTACAACCCTACCTGAAATACTTATTTGAACCTCAGAAACTCTTTTCAAAGATTTAAATCATGGAATCATAGGTTGGAAAAGACCTTTAAGATCATCAAGTCCAACCGTCACCGCAACACCACCACTCCTGCTAAACCGTATCCTGAAGTGCCACATCTACATGTTTTTTGAGCACCTCCAGGGATGGGGACTCAACCACCTCCCTGGGCAGCCTGTTCCAATGTCTGACCACTCTTTCAGTACAGAAATTTTTCCTAACATCCAGTCTAAACCTCCCCTGATGCAACTTGAGGCCATCCGATCACTAGTTACCTGGGGAGAAGAGACCAACACCTGCCTCACTACAACCTCCTTTCAGGTAGTTGTAGAGGGCAATAAGGTCCCCCCTCAGCCTCCTCTTCTCCAGGCTGAACAGCCCCAGTTCCCTCAGCCGCTCCTCATAAGACTCGTTCTCTAGACCCCTCACCAGCCTCGCTGCCCTTCTCTGGACACGCTCCAGCACCTCAATGTCTGTCTTGTAGTGAGGCGCCCAAAACCACACACAGTACTCTAGTGGCATTTTGGCCTGTAGGAAAGTGAGTTAAGGCTTATATTGTTCCATGTTTCTCTTTTTCACTGTGAATGTATTGGAATTTTTTAATATTTGTCTGGTTTATATCTGATAGTCATGAACAATATTGCACAAACTTCCTGCAAAGTTAAAAATTGAAAGTTTATATATGTTTTCCAAGTTACATCTGATATCTTCAGATTGTTTTTATTACTCCTGTCTCTTGCCTTCAGAAAATACTTAAATATCAATATAATTAATTCCAGTGAAGCACGGTATAATGCTTCTCATGTGAAGTTGCTTCTTCAACTACATCAGCAGCAAAAGGAAGGCTAGGGACAACGTGGGGCTGCTGCTGAATGAGGCGGGCGTCCTGGTGACGGAGAATGCGGAGAAGGCAGAGCTACTGAATGCCTTCTTTGCTTCAGTCTTCAGTGCTAAGACTGGCCCTCAGGAATCCCAGGCCCCGGAGGTAAGAGAAGAAGCCTACAAAGAGGACGACTTTCCCTTGG
>Ga0065711_1048939_pt1 | contig 11553 bp, 7 predicted proteins | sample Hoacrofraction12_FD_59098 | JGI IMG/M metagenome (GOLD analysis project Ga0065711, IMG submission 59098) | Hoatzin crop microbial communities from Cojedes, Venezuela - Epithelial fraction 12 v2 (version 2) | ecosystem: Host-associated > Birds > Digestive system > Esophagus > Crop | place... | reverse complement strand
CAGGCCACTTGGGAAGAGTACAGGAATGTGGTCAGAGCGTGCAGGGATGCGACGAGGAAGGTCAAAGCCCACCTGGAATTGAAGCTGGCAAGGGATGTCAAAAACAACAAGAAGGGCTTCTTCAACTACATCAGCAGCAAAAGGAAGGCTTGGGAAAATGTGGGGCCGCTGCTGAATGAGGCGGGTGTCCTGGTGACAGAGGGTGCAGAGAAGGCAGAGCTACTGAATGCCTTCTTTGCTTCAGTCTTCAGTGCTAAGGTAGGCCCTCAGGAATCCCAGGCCCCGGAGGTAAGAGAAGAAGCCTACAGAGAGGACGACTTTCCGTTTGTCGAGGAGGACTGTGTGAGGGATCGCTTAAGCAATCTGGACGTCCACAAATCCATGGGCCCCGATGGAATGCACCCACAAGTGCTGAGGGAGCTGGTGGATGTCATTGCTGAGCCACTCTCCATCATCTTTGAAAGGTCCTGGAGGACAGGAGAGGTGCCCAAGGACTGGAGAAAGGCCAATGTCACTCCAATCTTCAAAAAGGGCAAGAAGGAGGACCCAGGGAACTACAGGCCGGTCAGTCCATCTACACCACCCCCAAGTCCCCCATTTTCCAGCTAATCACCACCACTTTTCCTGTCTTTAATGCATACACACAGGTATCATTCCCTTAGTCTGTGGATCATCGATCTAAAATATCCATGGAATTCATTTAATCCATGCTGTTGGGCTCTGTCTGTTGTAACAGTCTTTCAGGGCTGGAGAGATGACGTGTGGTATTGGATGGTCACAGGCTGAATTCAGAGCTTGCAACTGGTGTATCTGGTGCGGCCCGTGCCCACTGTCTGCGGACTGAAGATGTCGATCTTGATATAGTTGCCGGGTGTCAGTTGTCAAAGTCAGATCCAGTCCCACCACTGCTGAAGTTTGCTAGGTTACATCAAAGTCGATCCTTCATTAATCTGGAGGATTCATACTGTAATACCATCGATACAACCTATAGAAACTATAGAAGTGTTGTCAGACAGTGACAGGTTTATTCAGAAATTAATGTTATACAAACTATTTATTGACTCTTCTCACCCAAAATCAAATCCCCATGAGGTACACATCGGACTTCCCCATCCTTTCGCAGCACCCACCAAGTACACCCAGGTCCTTGAGCAAAAGAAATCCCTTGGATGGATTGACCTTTGCCCGAGGACTAACCCAGACTGTTCTCCCTAACATATTCCTCATGTACACTACAGGGACTTTATTCAATTCTACAGGGCATGGAAGTTTTGATTGGGCAGGGCCAGCCTGGTTAGTGGCTCCTCTGGTTAACCATGAGCCAGCACTGTGCCCTTGTTGCCAAGTAGGCCAATGGTATCCTGGGGTGCATTAAGAAGAGTGTGGCCAGTAGGTCGAGGGATGTTCTCCTTCCCCTCTACTCTGCCCTAGGGAGGCCCCATCTGGAGTACTGCATCCAGTTCTGGGCTCCCCACTTCAAGAAAGATGAGGAGCTACTGGAGAGAGTCCAGCGGAGGGCTAGAAAGATGATGAGGGGACTGGAACATCTCTCCTACGTGGAAAGGCTGAGGGAGCTGGGCTTGTTTAGCCTGAAGAAGAGAAGGCTGCGAGGGGACCTTATAAATGCCTATAAATATTTTAAGGGTGGGTGTCAGGAGGACGGGGCCAAGCTCTTTTCAGTGGTGTCCGGAGACAGGACAAGGGGCAATGGGCACAAATTGAAGCATAGGAAGTTCCATCTGAACATGAGGAAGAACTTCTTCCCTCTGAGGGTGACGGAGAACTGGAACAAGTTGCCCAGGGAGGTTGTGGAGTCTCTTTCTCTGGAGACATTGAAGACCCACCTGGAGGAGGTCCTGTGCAGCCTGCTCTAGGTGGCCCTTCTTTGGGAGGTGTGTTGGACTAGATGACCCACAGAGGTCCCTTCCAACCACTAACATTCTCTGATTCTGTGATTCTAATCCTGGTGAGAGAATTTGTTACTCACTTCCTCTAAAACACACTTGGAGGTTCCTTCAAGAGAATCGGAAAGAAGATCAAACTGTCTACCTTGTCTGGAGAGCTGGCTGCTGCAAACTGGCGTGGCATTTTTCCTAGAAGAATCGCCTTTTGTGATTGTCTTTCCTTGCAACTCGCACACTTGTGCCTCTAGGGTTGAGGTAGATTTTCCTTCCCACTTCCTCATGTTCTCTCCCTGCTCATGCAGGTAGAATCACAGGGTTCCCCATGGTGTGTAGCCTCCGTATCCTGTCTCTAGAACAGAGAATCACTTGCTCCTAATAGCTGAGATGCTGCCACCTGTGGGGATTAGGACCTATTGTGTTTGATTCGGTGGACCTTCTGAGACAATTTTCCATGGCTGAGATGAGGGAGGAATCACAGAATCACAGAATCACAGAATGGTAGGGGTTGGAAGGGACCTCTGTGAGTCATCTAGTCCAACTCCCTGCCAAAGCAGGGTCACCTACAGTAGGTTGTAGAGGACCTTGCCCAGGCGGGTCCTGAATATCTCCAGAGAAGGAGACTCCACAGCCTCACTGGGAAGAGAGGCTTTCGTCATATTGCTGGACTCGGACAGCCACTTCATCCACCCTTGGTGCCTCTTCACCTTTCCAGTCCGTTATTGCCAATGAGTTGGCATATGAGAATGGTGCGCTCCGTACAAACTTCCTCCACACAGATCATGTGCACTGGACTTCAGCTGGGTCTGGGGGTAACTGAGAATTGTCCACATCCTAATTAACCAGCTCCCACACCACTAATTCCCTCAGGTACTGGATACCGCTCTCCATATTGGTCCATTTGCCTAGATAGCATACAACATCCTTGCTTAAGGTATGCCTTTCCCTCACACATGAAAGGTGTTGCCTCCAGAGGCTGAGGGCTTGGGCCTTTTTTCCATTTGTCTGTTCATTGCCCCCTTCTCTGGCCAGGACTCCCAGCTGCCTGGCTTCCCTGTCCTCTAGTTCTATGCTACTGCCCCCTTTATCCCAGCTCCGGAGCAGCCAGGTGACAATGTGCTCGCCTGTGTGGCGGCTGAAATCTTTCTGCATATCACACAGCTCGCTCAGGGACAGGGACTGGGTGATGATCTCTAACTCTGCCTCCTTCTCCTGCTCTTGTGATGACCCTGTTTCACTTTGATCCCTTACAGGCTGAACCGACTTCTTTGCATATTTCTTTTTCTCTATAGGGGCGACTGATACTGACATGGGTTGGTTTTCTGTTCCAGTCACTGTGCCTTCCACCGTGGCTGGATCAGCTGCCTTGACACAGGGTCTGAGGCAGCCGTGGGGGTCTGTAAGAAAAAAAAAAAGGATCACAAATTTAAATGAATTGTGGAGGAGACAGAATGTAGAGGAATATATGCTCGGCATGACATTATAGACCTTAAGAAGTGGGGAGACAGGATGTGATGTAGAGCAGCAGAGGCATGGGATGAAAACAGATGGGACACTGGCTTGGCACTGGAGACCTCACATGTGTGATAAACTTGCCCATGGTCAGTTAAAAAAGTGAAGACAAGGAGTTGAGGAAAACTTATTCTAGAGAGAACAAGGGGAGTAAAGAATTAGTATCCAGTGTATATAAAAGCCACCATATGTGGCTCAGCATCCACCTGGAAACAGTAATGAGTGATATTCCTCAAAGGTCCATACTGGGACCAATATTATTTAGTGACATCATCATCAGTTTCATAGACAGTGAGGTTGAATGCATCCTCAGCAAGTTTGCAGGTACACCAATTTGAGTGGTGCCGTTGATACATTAGAGGGCATGGATGCCATCCAGAGGGACTTTGGCAGGCTTGCTGGATGGGTCTACCCAAACATCAAAGTCAAGTACAAGGTCTTGCACCTCCATCAGGGCAGTTCCCAGTATCGATACAAACTGGAAGATGAACAAATTAAGAGCAGCCCCACGAAGAAGGACTTGGGATGTTGGTGGATGAAAAATTGGACACGATTCGGCAATTTGCGCTTGCAGAAAGCAAATTGCATCTTGGGCTACATCAAAAGAAGCATAGTCAACAGGTCGAGGGAGGTGATTCTTCTTCTCTACTCTGCACTGGTGAGAGACCAGCTGGAGCACAGTGTCCAGTTCTGGGGTTCCCAGTGCAAGGAAGACATGTACCTCTTTGACTGTGCCCAGAGAAGGGCAAGAAAAATGATCAGAGGGCTGAAACATCTCTCCTACGAAGAAAGACTGAAAGAGTTTTTGTTGTATAGCCTGGAGAAGAGAAGGTTCTGGGGACACCTTAATGCAGCCTTTCAATATAGAAAGGAGACTTACAAGAAAGAGGGAGAGAGACTTCTTACCAGGGCCTGTAATGATAGGACAAGGGGCAATGGTTTTAAACTGAAAGACAGTAGGTTTAGATTGGATATAAGGAAGAAATTTCATACAGTGAAGGTGGTGAGACACTGGACCAGGTTACCCAGAGAAGTTTTGGATTCCCCGTCTTAGAATTGTTCAAAATTACATTGGATGGGGCTTTGAACAACCTGACCTAGTGAAAGATTTCTGTGCCAATGGCAGGGGAGTAGGACTAGATGATCTTTAAATACTCCTTCCAATCAAAATCATGCCATGATTCCATGACATACAGTGCATTTGGATCTAATTTGGAGCTTCAGAACAATGAAGGTATAAAGGTAAAGTGTAAAAATGTGTTAACAAACATTAAAATTGCCTCAAGTGGATCCTAGAATGAGGCAAAGGAAACCATCCACATCATATTCTTCCTGGATGAATTAATGATACTGATGACTCACCTTAACACAACCAGTGCTAGCCTGAACCTTAGGACCCAGAGGAGACATGATAGGGTGGCCATAATATCAGGCAAAGAAACAGAAATAAAGGAAGTGCATGTGTATAAATTTTATCTGCGTTATTATTATTGAGAATACTTATATATAAGTATTCATTTTTATTTTATTTTATTTTTCTGATATTTAGACCTGGACTAATGATTCTTGGATGAAGCTGTTAAAATACATTAATTTTAGCCTAGATGATTAATATGGATACCCAATACTGAATGTTATGGATGTTTGTATGTATGATGAGTATACCTATAACCCATGAGCAAATTTGCTTACTTTATATCATTGATCCACCATTATTTTGACCTCTGATATGGTGGGATGCATCCCCTCCAATTGGTAATAATGATATGTTGTGGTCAGGAGGTGCTTGGGTCCCACCATCCACACAGAAAGAAAATTGGATGCAAGTAAATCGATCTACCCCCATATGTTAGGTAACAGATTTGCCATTAATATGTACCATTCTCAGGCTAATTTGACCCTTCTTTACACCCAGCAGGTTATGGTTGGCACTCCACATCTATATGTCTTTTTATTAGCATTTGTGTTCTTATATTTGTTTTTAGTGTTGCAGTGTAGCGGGACTGTTACTGGACCATAATGCCAAAAGTGATGCTTACGCACGTCGATGTACTGCTTGCTTTAAATTTATTAAATATGAATGAGGGAGATGTAGAGGACGGGGACAAAAGCACATTGCTGTAACAAGCAGAAGGGAAAAATGCTGAAGTAAACAGGACTTGTGGATGTGCTGAAGGAGCCGAGTACGTGATAAGGAGTTAAAAAACAGCGGTGGTGTACTGTCAGCCAGCGCATGGACAGCGTATGATCAGCAACCTTATTGGCTGACCTGGCGTGTGACAAGGCTATGGATTGGACAGAAGAAGAATAGAGAACCTCGTACAAATAGCTGCCCTATTGGGATAGAACGTTCCCAGGGAACTAACATCCGGGTAAAGATGTGTAAAGCACTTGCTTGTAAAAAAACCCCACAAGTTTCTGTCTTTTTGTTTCCATTCTCCTCCTCACCCCAGTTGGGGGAGAGGCGATAGAGGGACCGCATGGTCCTTTGTTACCGGGCAGGGCCAAATTACTACAAGATAGATGAATATATATCATCACACCTCTGTTTAATTTTCTCTGTTGTGTTCTTCGTAAGAAAGGACGTGGAAGTAATCATTCTTGACTAGTCAAAAAGGGTAGGTATATAACAGAGACCTAGATAGACTTTGTGCAGTTAATTTTTATGGAAAAAAAGGAAAATAAATTCTGCAACTTGATGTGTATTTTTTAAAAGATCTTTACTTGTCTTTACTTGTCTTCTGAAGATTGTACTGGTTTATACTGTGCAAACTGGTGACCAATCCAAAGGAAATCTGGTCACTTCAATAGAATTCAAGAAAACTGAGAATTTTTTGCTAATCAAATTAGGCAATAGTTGGTACCACTGACACAAGAAGAACACTTTTTGATTGGCAAACTGAGGAAGTCAACAGACTGCGATCAATAAATTAATGGGGAATAAGTGTTCTTTCATTCTGCTTAAGAGTTAGTGAAGTTACTGTCATGTTTGGGACAATGTGAAGAGAATGATATGGAAGGTGTGCCTAGGATGTTGCATAGGGTTCATAAACACAAAGCAGAGTTGTGGAGGCTCCTTCACAGGATACTTTGGGTGCAAGTTGCAGAGAAATCTAGAAAAAATTATGAAGGAGAAATTTGTTGAGAATTGTTCAACACTTGGAAAGAGTCTTAAATTTTAGAAGTTACTGGTCAATTTAGGAAGAATTGGGAGGAAATACATATGCTTGTACTGTTCTTATACTCTTCCACAGGCATTTGCTACTTCTAGAGTCAGGATACAAAGCTGGATGGATCTTTGATCTAACTCTATAAGGTTCTTCTGATCTTCTTTCTTCTTTCTGCCTCACACTAGTCTTCTTTGGTTTTAATTGTTTTAACTTCCTGGTTACTGGCAGTACTACAGTAGTTCAATGCTGTGATCACAATTACCCTTGGTGATAATTATCTTTTTAGTGTAATCTTTTCCTGAAAGTGTCATGTATTTAAGGAGATAGCTTTCCCATCACATGTAGCTACATTTGAATTATTTTTTAAAGACGAAAAAGCATTGGTGTTTGATAGTAATGAATTTGTAATGATAATGAGATTTGGGGTTGAAGTTTTCAGTTAAAACTATTAAAAAAAAAAACCAGCAGAAATGTGGTGTTTATACTTCTCCTAAAATTCACCCCATTCTAAAAAATTTATTGACTTAAGTAGTTGTAGTGTTGAGTCATGCAAGAAACAAATTCGAAAACCTGCAGAAATGTGTAATCACGAATTTTTTCCATGAGTGATTCCAAAGATGATATCCGGTGTACAATAATTAGCTAACTAATAAATTAATATGTTGAACAAATTATTTAGAACAAAATAGGCAAAAAGAAGGTTTTAACAGAAGGGCACAGTAGCCCAGACAAATGATCAACATAATGATATCAGAGACCTACAGGCAGTGCAGAAGATGCCAATGCCACTGCCTGAAGAGTCTGCCAATGAACCAGATGCTGCTGCAGGAAAAAAATCTTTCTCAGCTGGCATCTGGGTAGCGTTTGTCATCTGAAACAGAAAATGGCATATGATTATATTGTAGTGGGGTAAACAGTACTATTCCACCACTGTACAGTCGTCTTTATTAAGTGTCTTTGGAAATCCGTTCTGTATGCGGATTTCACATTTCATATTTCACTTGTGGACCTCATCTAAGTAACTAGGTGAAAAGTATTTACATGTCTGATAGATAAATGATAGCACAGATAAAAAATGTTTTCTATTTTATCCATAGAAAGAACTGCACTATCCCTTTACTCTTTGCATTTCAATGCATGTTTTTTCAGACTGTTTGAGAATAATAATTAATATTTTTTCTCTTGAGAATGCACAAAAAAGAAGTTAAACTGGCATCAACAACATCGAGATTCAGAGCAGTTTTTATCTAGCTGAAAAATTCTGAATGGATACTTCATAGATTTTTTATATTTCTCTCTGTATAGATAGATCACACATATCTATACAGATATATCTATATATATATAAAAAAACAGACAGAGCAAACCAAACTCCTTCTTACACTATATGTAAAACAATCAGCCTTAACCTTTCAACCTTTCTCCCACTAAAAGACCCTCAAAACAGAATTATCAATGATCCAGGTGGTGCTTTACTGCTGAATATATGAAGGGTCTGGAACTCTGCAGACTTCAGCAGTCTTCATGAGTTGGTAAGGGATTAAGAATGTAAAAAGGTCAAAAAATGTGGCGTAATGATATATCAAATTGTTATAAGAGTTATTTCTTTTTAATCTCAGTACATTTAAATTTAAGTTTATATTCTTTGCGCATTCACTGTAAAGAGATCTAGTGATAAATTGCAAGTGAAAAAGTCAATAGACAGTGAAATAGCTGGTTTTCCTACTGGATGAAGTGTGACAAGTGAATGCACGGTATATAATCAATTTATAAAAACACTACAGTTCTTACACAGCTAAGACATTTTAAGAAGCTAAGTGCATAGTGCAGAATAGGCCATGGGTTTCTTTGGGAGTATTTTGTTTGAAAGAATGCCTCACATCCCTAGTTAGGGTGCATCCTCTGTGTCTCTGTGTTTGTCTGTTTGTTCCAGTGTAAGTGATGATAGCTTTTGTACTTCCCTAACACTGGGTTTCTGTGGAGCACCAGTAAAGCTAGAGTACCTTGTTTCACAACAGAGAGTCTGGAATTGGAATACGCCATGTCATCAGTGGGCATTGTCAATACCTTGGCCGAATGGTGCTTCTCCTAGCCAGCCTATCTATGTTAAATATAGAAACAGAAAGGACAACAGGACACCTGGCAGCCTTAGCTGCTGTCATAGTTTAACCTGACTGTTGGCAACTAAGCGCTAGAGAGCTGCTCGCTCACCCCTCCCCTTTCCCCACAGTGGCATGGGGAGGAGAAATGGACAAAAAGGGGAAACCCATGGGTTGAGATAAAGACAGTTTAATAAGGCAGCAAAGGAAATATTACTCCTACTGATAATAATTATAATAATAATTATTATTATAATGAATATGCAACACAAATCATATACAATACCATTTTTCTCACCACCCAGTGATGGATTCGCGGTCAGTCTCTGAGCAGCAATTACAGAATCCTGAAATCATGAATTTTGCAAAATTCACCATAAAATTTGAACTCTCAGACAAAAGCATGTTCAAACTCACAGTAACGAGAAAATACAGACAGGTTCCTGCCCTCTGGCCAACCTCCATTCCTAAACTGACCATGACTTCTATGGTATGGAATACTTCCACTGGTCAGCTTGGCTATCTGTCTGGCCATGCCCCCTCCCAGCTCCTGCACACCTGCTCATTGGGTGAACATGAGAAACTGGGAAAAGTCCTTGATTTCACAGCAACAACTGAAAACATCAATGTTAACAACATTCTTCTCATACTAATCCAAAACACAACAGATACTGGGAGGAAAACTGACTGTATTGCACATGAAACCAGGACCGCTGCACTGGGACCACTCATTATTTGGACAATCTTTCAGTGGTTTTAGGGATTTTCTGCACTTGAAAAAAGACTGTAGGGGAGAACCATATCCCCTAGCATAGAAAGCCAAAACGAAATTCATGAAGGTAAATGTCACACCGTACTTTATTTCTATTTTGAAAAGATACATACAATAAATTTAATGTCTGAGAGATTCAGCAAATTAGATATGTTTCATACTTCTAAAACAAAGTGTAATAAAAATCCTACCTTCCAGAACAATATACAGCAGGTCAGAATTAGAATTACCTTGGTACTACATCACATAATTATAGAATCGTAGAATCACAGAATCATAGAATAGCCCAGGCTGTAAGGGACCTTGAAAGCTCATCTGGTACAACCTTTCATGGGAAAGGGAAGTGAGATGGGATTATCTAGTAACCTGTCCAGTCATATCTTGAAAACCTGAGGTATTGGGGGCTTCACCACAATCCTGGGGAGGTAGTTACAGTGGTTGATTGTTCTCACTGTAAGAAAATTCTGGTTTTTATCAAGATAAAATTTCTCCAAGTGTAACTTTGCACTCATTACTCCTTGTCATCTCCAAACGATGATCAGAAGTAGAAGATCAGACGTAGGACTTGTGCTAAGACAAATGCATATAGCATGTGCAACAAACAGGAGGAGTTGGAAGCTGCCATGCTACTAGAAAACTATGAACTAGTTGCCATTACTGAAACTTGGTGGGAAGAATCCCATGACTGGAGTGTGGCTATCGATGGCTACAAGCTATTCAGAATCATAGAATCATAGAAACACAGAATGCTTTGGTTTGGAAGGGACCTTTAAAGGTCATCTAGTCCAAACCCCCTGCAGGGAGGAGGGACACCCTTAACTAGACCAGGTTGCTCAGAGTTCCATCCAAACTGACCTTGAATGTTTCTAGGGATGGTGCATCCGCTACCTCTCTTGGCAACCTGCTCCAGTGTTTCACTACCCTCACTGTAAGAACTTTCTTCCTTACATCCAGTCTAAATCTACCCTCCCTTAGTTTAAAGCCATTACTCCTGGTCCTGTCACAACAGGCCTCGCTGAAAAAATTGTCACCATCTTTCCTATAGGCCTCCTTTACATACTGAGAGGCCACAGTAAGGTCTCCCTGCAGCCCTCTCTTCTTCAGGCTGAACAGCCCCAGCCCTCTCAGCCTTTCCTCATAGGAGAGGTGTTCTAGCCCACGGATCATTTTTGTGGCCCGCCTCTGGACCTGCTCCAACAGGTCTGTGTCCCTCTTGTGCTGAGGGCTCCAGAGCTGGAAGCAGTACTCCATGGGAGGTCTCACCAGAGCAGAGTAGAGGGGCAGAATCACCTCCCTCGACATACTGGCCACATTTCTCTTGATGCAGCCCAGGATATGGTTGGCCTTCAGGGCTGTGAGCAAACATTGGTGTCTCGTGTTCACCTTTTGATCCACAATACCCCCAAGTCTTTCTTGGCAGGGCTGCTCTTAATCCCTAACGCGGTGTCTAATATTATTTGCTAGAGTTCACTCAGTTGACAAGAAACCACACACGCAACAGATAGACCTTCTAAGACTGTGGGGCTGTAAATAATGTCCTGATACAGTAGTTTCTTATGGGAAACTCATATTCCTTTATAGACGCAGGTTAAGCTCAGGAAGTGTGGGCTAGATGAATGGACATTGAGGTGGATTGAGAACTGGCTGAATGGCAGAACTCAGAGGGTTGTCATCAGCGGCGCTGAGTCTTGTTGGAGGCCAGTAACTAGTGGTGTCCCCCAGGGGTCAGTACTGGGCCCAGTCTTGTTGAACTTCTTCATCAACGACCTGGATGAAGAGTTAGAATGTACCCTCACGAAGTTTGCTGATGACACCAAACTGGGAGGAGTGGTGGATACACCAGAAGGCTCTGCTGCCATTCAGAGTGACCTGGACTGGCTGGAGAGTTGGGCAGAGAGGAACCTGATGAGGTTCAACAAGGGCAAATGCAGGGTCCTGCACCTGGGGAGGAACAACCTCATGCACCAGTACAGGCTTGGGGTGGACCTACTGGAGAGCAGCTCTGTGGAGAGGGACCTGGGAGTGCTGGTGGATGACAGGTTGACCATGAGCCAGCAGTGTGCCCTGGCTGCCAAGAAAGCTAATGGGATCCTGGGATG
>Ga0065711_1048933_pt1 | contig 11554 bp, 5 predicted proteins | sample Hoacrofraction12_FD_59098 | JGI IMG/M metagenome (GOLD analysis project Ga0065711, IMG submission 59098) | Hoatzin crop microbial communities from Cojedes, Venezuela - Epithelial fraction 12 v2 (version 2) | ecosystem: Host-associated > Birds > Digestive system > Esophagus > Crop | place... | reverse complement strand
TCTGGAGATATTCAAGACCCGCCTGGACAAGGTCCTGTGCAGCCTGCTGTAGGTGACCCTGCCTCGGCAGCGGGGTTGGACTAGATGACCCACAGAGGTCCCTTCCAACCCCTACCATTCTGTGATTCTGTGATACTTAAATTTATAGGAGTTTGTGATGTGCTGATATGTGGAGCAGCTCTTCAGCAGTCTGTGAGCTGCCAGGTTGCACTGGTAAGTACCAGGAGTCCACTTCTCTGTGACATTACGAGTCAAAACAGACACCTTCCCGTAAAGCTCAGAAGCCTTTCGAAGACAAATGTGAAGTTTTAACTGCAAAAATAAATTCCCAGCATGAACACACAAATTAGTAGAATAGCAACAGCGCGAAGTAGCAAGTAACGTGAAGGAAGAATTAGACCTTCAGGAAAATGGAAGTCATTTAAGATCAGAGTTTGCAAATGCTTACAGCACAAGCTTACCTTTAAGTGCATAATGGTCCCACTGGTGTTAACAGGGCAATTTATGTGCTTAAAGCGTACAGGTACGTGGTTTGCAGTGCTGTGCCAGTGTCGGCTGTCTCAGCATGTTTAACACACGTGTTATCGGACAGATAGGCAAGAAGCCAAAACCGTACGGAGAATACGTGAATGCTTGTGATTGCTGTGGAAGGACTAACTACGCTCTCGTACCTTTTTTTAGTGAAAAGTATGGCTCCATGTTAGATTTACAAAGGATTAAGTTGTGTACAATTACTGCCAAAGGAGTAAATGGGAGACAATTTAAAGAAAGAAAAACACTTTGCTAAACTTTATGTTATCAACGGCATTTTAGCTATAGCCAGGAAAAAGTATGAAAGATAAAGTATTCTACTTCCGTGTGCCCAATGCTAGTCCCCGAGGTAAGAAACGCTTCTTGAATGAAAACTTGCAAAAGCTGAGACTGCCAGTCCTATATGTGTAGTAGTTAGGACTACATTGCAAATGAAATATTTTGAGATTCATCATAGATTACATAGTCTAATATATGATTAAGCAAAAACAGGAAGAAAAATGAATCAGAAAACCTTAAAGCACATTTATAGGAGAAAATCTTTTCGGGTCTTCGCTGTAAACTAAATACACAGAAATAACTAAACAGAACTGTGTAATATTTGGCAGGGCAAGAGGACTTCTAAATAACATAATCCTGTCTAGTGCCTTAGATTCCTTAACAAATGTCCACAAAGAGGCAGTAGAGGAGAGGTGGTGGCCCGATTCATTTGAATCCTTAGGATTGTGGAACACGAGACTTAATTTGTGAATCTGGTGGGGTTTTTTTGCAAACATACTGAAATATTTAGAAAAGTATACTAGTTTTATAAAGCAACTGCTTGAACTGAAAAGTTGGTGTTTTATAAATGCATACCCTGCAATTTCTTAATGAAGCCTTCTTCAACACAAGTATCATATAAACATTATTTCAACTAAAATATTTTTATAATTTTCACCCATGCTTGAGTATGGTGTTCTAGTTCCCTGTATTTTATAAAGGATATTGAAGAATATGTAGTTATTTAAATGTTTGAGGTAATTCCTTTGAGAAGATGCCTGTTCCTTGGCACCAAAATTCTCATGTCTACTCTTTCTTCCTTGCACACTGCCCATGTTATGTGACTTTGTTTGGATTTTAATCCTTTCAAGGTAAGAAAGGAGGAGAACTTATTTACATACTTGTATCCCTTATATATAGTTTTTGACTGTCACAGCTGAAATATTCACTGCTTACCAAAAAAGCTCAAAAAATGTTTATTCTACCTGGCTTTAGTCTGTAAAGATGCAAAACAAACACTTTTACTATGCCAGTAAGATAGACTGGAGACGTATAGGAAATGAGATGTGCACATACAGATGTAGCTTTACAGAAACAAGAGCAGCAACACGAAGCCAGAGCACATTTGTCATTTTAGCATCATGGCACGTGAACATCAGCTAAGAAGCCAGCTGTGCCAAAATAATTACGGCAATGAGAGAACTGAAGAATGACAAGCAGCGCACATGGAGTCCAGGGACTGCAGCAAAAAGGCAACTGAATGTATCATGCATGCACAAGCGCCATCGCGTGGTCAGGAGGTGACAGGGCCTGGAAAACAGCAGCTTGTGCAATAGTAGTAGAAGAAGTAGTATGGGAAGGCAGCAGTCTGACACTTTGTAAGTGTTTAGCCCTGGCCTTGCAGCAGGAAGCGTCCCAGGACAGCAGGGGTGCGCGCAGCCGGGGCACTGCGCTGCCGGTACCACCGATGTTCGCCAGCACGTGAACAGACAGGGCGGCCAGAAGTTTAAATCTTTCACGTAGGCAATACTGAGGCCATCGCCAAGATGACTCGGCATCGAAAAACAGCAGAAACCCCTTTTTTAGCAGTGAGCTGGAAGAAACTTTGGAAAGTGCTCCAAAACTGGTGCAACAAAATAATTTTAAAATGCTTTTAGATTTCGTATATACTGGAACAAAATCAGCAAAGATGTTGATTGAAAATTCATGCGTCACCCCTTCAGAACAAAATTTGAGGTTTGGTTGGAAATGGCATTTCCTAAATAAATACTGAAGTCTCAGGAATAATTACTGACACAGCGCCTTAACTTTGTACCATTGCACAAGATATCTACTTATCTGTAATAAAATCTGCCTTCTTAAATATTGAAGTAATGCAGCCTGGCACCGCAGTGTCTTCAGCCAGCACTGTATCCTTTAACAATGCCGTAGTTCAGCCGGAGCCAGTACAAAATACTGGACGACAGGTCAGACCTCCTTCCTTGTTACGCTGTTCAAAACCCCTCGGTGCCTCAGCAGGAAAACGGAGTGAGGCAGAAGCTAAGGCAATGACTGTTAAACTAGCAGAACTGCTAATCACCCCCATTTTTTCCCCCACCCTATTTTGTTTTAGCTAGTTTGAGTTCCCCATAAGACACTGGGAGAGTGCTCTTCCTTGAACAATGAACTGTGAAACCGCCCTCTCACCCAAACAGCTACATGCTCCACCATTAGTTATATTTAACTCCTACAACAACAAACTTCATACATCAGTATATAACCACAGGGTTCTGGGGATTACATACAGCTTAAACTTACCTTTAGGAACTAGTCCTGCACATTAGAGCCAAGGTGGTTAAAGAAGCAATGTCTTTTTGCCTTTACAAGTATGATTAAAAATCAAAATTTCCTAAAATCTCTTAAGGTATGCAATGCAACAAAATAAAACATCATCCTACATTTTTGTTGAGTCTAAGCCTACCTGTCCTTTTAAGAGTTTATATCTTTCTCAGTGCTCTACAGCTGTTTCTTCAAAGAATGAACATCAATAAGCATCACGCACAAATACAAGCTCTTTGCTTTAGCTCTTTCCTGCGTCACACAATTACTCTTTAGTTTCTGTACAGCCATTCATGGATCTTTTTTCCAGTGAGGTAGCGTTACTTATACGCAATAGCATAAGTAATGTAAATATGTAGGTACTAATGCCTTAGAGAAAACTTCAGTATGAAATTAAGATGAGGATGCTTTCTCCTCACATTTTTGTGAAACCACGGCTTTGATGACCAACCTGTCAGCAGCAGCAGCACCACCACAGCTCTGGGAAACGCTCTCTTTGTGTAACCCTCCTTGTTATACAACCAACCAAAATGCAGGTACTCCACAAATACTCCCAGGTGTGCCTCCTCTCTTTAATCAGCTCACCAGAGTAATTCATCAAAATAATTAAGCAGTAGAAGCCACTAGAATTTGGGGGAAGGAAAAAGAGAGATTATTTCTGTTTATTTTGCCCATCATTCCCTTGCATTTTTACTACCTGGAATTACTATACTACAGTTATAATATCCTGGCTCAGACTGTGTTATTGGTGTGACTTAATAGATCTATCGATAGAAGGGATCATAAGAAATGTGAAACTATAACAAAGTAGCTTTAATGATATTTTCTGGTTGTTAGCAGTTTTTATCACTATAGAACAGATACGTGCACACAGGCTGGGGTGTAGTACTAGTTTAATGGAGATAGAGTGCAAAGTTGTATGTATAAAGCCTTAAGTTACATTTGGTATCTGAGGAAACATAAAGGTTTTAGCTGGGCTTGTTCAGCCTGAAGAAGAGAAGGCTGCGAGGGGACCTAATATATACTTACAAATATCTGAAGGGTGGGTGTCAGGATGATGGGGCCAGACTCTTTTCAGTAGTGCCCAGCGACAGGACAGGTTATTTTCTACCCAGGGAAAGCAAAATAGAATTTCCCATATTCCCCATCACATGAAACCTTATATTTTAAATCCAAGCTGCCAACAGAAAAGACTTTCTTTCATCTGCTTCTCTCATTTCTTAAAAAAAAAAAAAGTTTCTCAAACCCATTCCCTCATCCGATTTGCTGCCCATCTGTACAAGCACTGGAGCTGTCACAACAGGTGTGAGGAACAAGCACCCGGGAGCAGGACAGGTCCCAGCTTCAACAGCAGCCCACACCACAGCTGCCATTAATCCGACATTTCCCTATTTTAGCAGGTTAGTGTTTCTGCAGCAGTCACTAAGGTGACTGACCTCCATTTTGAAGATTCCAGTAAATGTGTTTTTTTAGCAGGTGATTCTCTTGCCTGTTATGCAGCAGCAGAGAACTTGGAACAGGGCACTGGGAAAACACCTGTACATCTTTTGTCACCGTTAGCAACTCCACGCTAGTCTGTAAGACAGTGAGACCTTCTGTACAAACAAGTGGGCAGTAAAGGGATCACTTTTACCCTTCCTTTTCACAGAGAGAACTGCTGGGAGGGAGGGCAGGGAGAACAGAAAGAGGAATAAACTGAGCAAGCTCTCCTATGGCTGTGTATTCCGCTTTGGAGTAAGTTGAGTTTCCACTTGGAGCTAACTAGAATCACAGTTCTGAGCACCGTTCCTCCAAATCCCCATTGTGTCCCAACAGCTGTTGCAGGTCCCGTGCCATGAAGCGCGTACACACAGAGGATTAAAATCCACCCGTGGTACCTGAGTGACAAGGGCTTCAGCATTCTGTGCGCATGCATTAGAGAGGTGCAAGTCCTCCCTGTGAGAGATGTGACCCTTGGTATCTGGAATAGGATGTTTCTGCTCTCTTAAGAAATACTTTGCTCCATTAATAAGGTTTTCACACTCATCTGGATGGGAAGCAGAAACATTAAAAAACCTCCCAGAGGACTGTCTTGAGTGGAAGAACTGCTTCTGGACAACCTCTAGCCCCCAAAGGCTCAGATACACGGCAGTGCTGGAGAGCAACTCTAGCTCAGGGGCTGCACGCAGCCCCTGGAGAACAACCACTCTTTCCTCTCAGAGCTTCCACTTTGTTTTAAACTTGACTTCAGGTTCATCAGGGACAACAGGAAACCAGTATCCACTTTTATTAAGAATAACCTCATTTCCATGCATAAAATCAAGCGAAGGAGCAGTCATTGCTTTGGCATTTACGAGAAGTTAAGGTGAAGAACTACTTGAAGTTTTGTCTACCTTTGCTTCCTTAGGATCTAATTTCTTGTACTTAAACTAGGTAACCAACTTGAATATTAACTGTCCTGGCAGCACAGTATTTGTGATAAGGAACAACATAATGGAGAACTCAGTTTCTTAAGCAGCTTGTTTCACTTGAGCTAACCAGCAAAAAGTGTTACCAAACCTTGGCATGACACAACAGTCAGTGTCTCTTATTAGTTTGAATATAGAACTAATCACAGGTTATAAAAACAAAACAGGTAATAGTTCAGTTAACTTGCACAGGTTTCTTAGACACCAGAAGTCTTTTGCAAAATATTTATTGAGGTGATATATTTTCTTCAATATGGAGACCACTGTTCTAGAACCCTCCTAAAACCAGGTTCTGACAGATAACTGGAAGAGATTCAGTTACCTCAGTGTAGGTACTGGTGCCATCTCAGATGCCCCGCTATATCCAGCTGCCGCTCCAGAATGTGGCAGACAGCTGCCAATTCCACACTTGTGCCCTGGCTAGCCAACCCATGTGAAAGGCAACTGCGCACCTAAGTTGAGGTAGCTACATTTGAACTATGAAGGGTAAAAAATAAAACAACCACTCAAATCCTTGGTAAAGTCAGAAAGCTCGCAATCTGTCACTATTTTCATCCCGGCCAAGAAAATCCAAGTAGTTTTCCACCCCCTTAGCTTTACATGGCACCTCTTCCTCTCCTCTCATTCGTCTACATCTCAGCATCACAATTCAGTGAATGCAGAGTGGGTGGATACAGGCACATCCACACATAATATATTTACACTTACACTGTCCGTACTTGGCTCTCGTGCTGCAGGGTCATGTGCTTCTTGCATTCAAGTCTCAAAATGTTCCCATTCTTCTTTACCCATGCCAGCACAGTCAAAGTTTTCCAGTTAGAGGAAATGTAACATTTTGGTGGCAAAAAAGCACTTTGCACTTCACGCCTTCACGCCACCGCCACAATGTGACAGGACATACAGCAGGCTGTTTATGTCGTCGGCCAGACACACTACTCTGCAACCACCCCACCCGCAGGCAACTCTTCTCTGCACCACACAGCATACACCCACAAATAACGAACCGAAGCCCACCATCAGAAGGACACGGAGAACAGTTCAGAATAAAAGAAACTGCCTTGGGAGAGGCCTGCAGCTGCTAAAACCACCTAGCCCAGCCTGGAACAGCCCTTGTGAAAGCCAGCTGATGCAAGAATGGGCCAGAGGCAAAATTCACTGCCCTGGCATTTCATTGCCTCTGTTCTCTCTCTAGTTCCCACCAGCTCCTGTGCATGCCATCGGAAAATCAAAATATTGCTTTGTATTTCACAAGGAACAAGACAAAATTTCATAACACATTTCTTAATGTTACTGATAACATATACCTACCTAAGAAATCTGGTCTCAACTACAGCATGTTTTAGACCTAAATTAAGTAATGACCTACGGTTATTTAGTGAGAAGGATGTAAGGCTGGCTACTAATCCTAGCACTGAGACAATACTAGTACTTTGCATTTATTACCTACCCAAGTGAAGGAGTACATCAAGGTTTTGTAAAGTTTACGGCACTTCTGTTTTTTGAATTTCAGATCAAGATATTGAGGCCTAACCTACATATCTGGATACCTAAAAATGCCTATGGGTGCTTAACCAATTTGTCAGAAGCATTTCAGCATTTTTTTATCATTAGACCCACACATTCAGTGCATTTACAAAGAACTCTTTGGACTAGATTTCACCCTGGTGGTGGTGCCATCCTAGCACTCTGCAGAAAATTACTTTCTCTTTTGTGCTCACCCTCGTGCTCCCAAGCTAGCTAAGACAGAAGTTTATCCAAATTCCTACAATTCAAAGTTACAGAAATGAGCTTCCAAAGCGTGGAAGATGCAGTCTTTGAAACAGACACATTTAAGACTGAATACTGGTCAAGTACTAGGAGAATCAGGAGGAACTACAGCTGACTCTCTTTTAAAAAGGAGAAGCACTATACAAAAACTAATGTATTTACTCTCAACACCATGCGAGGTAGAAGTACTTCACAAACAGAGAAACTGAGTACAGGAAGGTACCAGGAGTAAGGGAACACAAAATACAATGCAAAATCAGGACAAAACTCAAGCTGCTTCATCAAAGTCCATTTTGAGGAGTGAAACGGTATTTACCCTTAGAATGCCCTTGAAGATATTACATAAAAGTGAAACCAGGCTTTGAAAATGAACACAGTACTTTGTATGAAAACATGGAAAGTAATGTGACTTGCTAAATAGTCTAATATATAAAATACCTAGAACTATGTACATTAGTACAAATGAAGAAGTCAAAGCTCAATGGATGAAATTATTAGCACCCTATAGTATGTTTTCTCCAAAGGAGTGCAATTCAGGCTAGCTTAGCAAAAGTGGTTTTACACCTTTTTCCTCATCTCATTCTGAATTCCACCCCCCCTAATCATTCCCTGCTACAGCCTTTTCCAGATACTCTATAGTTCAAGATCATAGCTAATATTTGCTCAACATAGTTTTGAGATAAACAGTTTACTCCTACGGTATAAAGAGCTCCTAGGTCACCCACACAGAGTTCCACGATTACAAACAGTTACATTTCATATTAATCACATTCTTTTCATAAATCCATTCTAAAATAAGGTCAAAACCAGTACTGTCAGTTCAGATCCAGTCTACTTGTAGTTCTTCACTGGGGGTTTAACCAAAACTCACTGTAATATTGGAAGTGACAAATTCAAGTCAGTCAACATTACCATCCTAATTACAAAGTGTAATATGGCTGGAATCCTAAAGTCAGAACCATACAAACTAAGGAAGAAAGTTTTTGCTGTAAACAGCTGTCTAAACAAAACAAGATGTTGTGCAGAAAGGGTACTAGTGTTCAAGAAGTTTGTTTTTTGTTTTTAGTTCTTCTACTGGTTGAACAATCACTGCAGTCTTTTGTTACTCAGAAAAATTGTATGAATTAATGAAAATAAGCAGTATTTTATTTCAATACCAGATTTATGGTTTGTGTTACACTGGGGCCGGCTTGACTGAATTAAACAGGTATGTCTGAAACACAAAATAACATAAATTAGACATGCCATGAGACATGTACAATTAATTTCTACTAAAATGTGGATAGCTAAACCCACTTCTACGCCAATTCTTTTACACTTTTAATGGTGATAGTGACTAGTATTTTACTAAGAGGGTAAAATTCAATAAAATGTACAAGGACAGTCATAGAATTCAAAGATACTGTTTGCACAGCTTCCAATTCCACTGTGAAAATATACCCCCTCCAAAACAGAAACAGGCACTTCATCTTTAAAAATGAAGCACTCTCTTTTGTTCTTCAGTCATCATCCACAGTTGGCTTGATTGTCACTCCTCTCCTGATTTGACCCCATCCAATTAAACTGCAAAAAGAAAAACAGTTTATATTACTTTTAATAGTAGTCAGAAGTATCCTGGATAAAGTAACAGCCTTCTGTTATTCTTATGCCTTCAGTTCTCACATTTTGAATCTTCTCCACTTGTCTCCCACTCAAAACACCCTACAAGATCTATGACTGGTTAGTGGAAACACGGAATAAAAAAGGATGAGGGGCAGAGAACATTTGTATGTTTGTAATCAGCTAAGGATGTACCTTTGAACAGTAAACTAAATATCTGAAAGTGTTGTAACTTATATTGTACTGATGGACGGTACATCTATTCACAGCTTGATCTCTTTCACATATGCCTGAAGTGCTGCATTACTTTCAAATAGAAATAAAAATGTGAAAATTCAGACAAGATGACAGTAGGATTATAAACAGAGCTGTAACTCTCAATGAATATGTAACCTATATATGTAATAACTCTCAGGTAAGTTTTATTATTTGTATTCAGTAAAATTTAAGCCCCTTTTATAGGCCACTGTTGCCTCAGAAATACATGCTTTTTTAAAAGGAAATTAAGATTATGTCCATTTCCACAGTCAGCAGGCAGTACATGTTAGTAATACAACTGTCTAAAACATTTCCAATTTCTGGCAAGGAGATACACAGAAATCACATGTGCATCTCAATTTAATTTGTGAAGCAGTAAAGCCTGTCTCTGGACACCTGAAAAGGAACTGAACTATATTAGCCCAGCACTTCCCACTTTTTAGGACCTCATCCATAGGTTATAACTAGTCCACCTTCGAATTCGCTGTTCCTTGGAATCACTAGTGTGTCCTGCTTGCTCGGCCATTTGCTGTTTAACCTCTATATATTTACTTTCTATGTTATAGCTCCTTTTTGTCTCTTGCTTTCTCACTTTATTCCATCTTTTCAGCACTCTGTTGCCTCAGGCTGCAAGTTTCTTTTCGCAGTACCAACCATACACTATCTTTACTCCAGCTGGGTTTCATTATGCTGCTCTTCCCAGTTCCCTCCTTTCCCTTTTCTCAACTTTCAGTTTCCTTATGTTGTCTCTTTGTCCTTTTAATACAGCACAGAAAGCAACTTTTTAATAACAGGATCTTTATAGCAGGCTGCTACTGCTTGCCCACTCTGTAGTCCAGAGATAAGTGGGCTTTTTCACAAAATTTGGTCATGTTTTTCAAGTGGGAAGTAATCTACAGAAGCAACAAAACTCACATTAGAATTTGCACAGGCTATCAGTCTATAGCTCAAAAAAAAGCATTGTTTCCAATAGTTTCTCCTATTCCTTCTGCTTTCCCTCACTTAATTTGGGTCCTGTCTTCCCCCCCCCTCCCCGTTCAGGACATGTTATCTTTTTCCCTGTTTTTTTCAGGGAATAATCTCTTCCCTAATTTGTCAGCTAGCGCCGAATTCCAGTCTACACTTTCTTGTTGATCCGAGAAAGAAACATGCACCCATGAATTTTTAAAGCTTGGTACTTTTTCCTACAGTAGAGACTTCTTGTAAAAATGGCTATGTTCCCTTATACTACAAAAGCTGTGCAGTGTCAATGAATGTAAATACACTTATGTTCCTACGATATTCATGGAACACGTAACAGGTACAGTGTGCACAATCATTTAAAAACAAGTATGGCACTAAGATTAAAATGGATCACCAACCAATTCTGCTCATCGTTTTCTTCCTCCAGATGCCTCTGTGCAGTCAGACGTTTTATATTTGTAATTTGAATGGGTCAATCCAGTTGATACTTTTTTCTTTACTCTCTGCTTACAGTACATAAGATACTCGAACCTTAGAATGTCCCTCCTCCATTCCCCTGCTATTACTTCAAGGTTGCACTAGAAGTCACATACAGCTCCACAGGTAGAACACCCTTGACTTAGGTGTGTATAAAGACAGGCTTTGGCTTAAGACTGCTAGAATTTCCCAACCACTCTGCCAAGACTGCCTACTGTTAGCTCAATTTACAGCAGAGCAGTTTTGGCAACAAACCATGAACCTCAGATGTTTCCTTGTCTGTTAACTGGTAAGTATCTACCCAATTAGAATGCTTCTTTAAAAAAAGAGGCTAGTAATGAAATGAAGCATTCCACAATAATGGTGTCAATGTGCTAGGAGAATCCAGAGGAATTTTTCAAACGATATACTTACCTATTCTAGAACAAAATCAGACCCATGTACGTTTTTATTAACAATATAACAACCAGGTACTCTACCAATTTAGCCCCAACTTACCGCCAGTGTTTCTCAACTCTTCGACTCAGGGCAATTTTTTCTCCCACTTCTGTGCATACTGGGTTAGTTAGCACGATCTTCCCCAAATCAGCTTTTACTGCACTGACTCTCCCTCCAGTAGATAAGGATCCTATATTTACCATTAAAACTTCATTCTTCGACAATTTTTGCACCTGAAGACAGATATACAAAACTCTGAAACATAAGCTTTAATATTTTTAAAAAATACTACAGAAAATATTGAGTAGCTTCTGTTACCTACCTGCCACAAAAAAAAAAAGATATAGCTGAGAAATGCAAAGACTCTAAATATCCCCCCCCACAAACCATGCACAAGTGTCAGTGGATAAAGTTTATATGTGAAAGGACAAATTCATAAATATGTTGTGCATGTAGTGCTGCAGGTTCTTGGCATGATATACTGCCTTGAAATTTCT
>Ga0065711_1048927_pt1 | contig 11554 bp, 10 predicted proteins | sample Hoacrofraction12_FD_59098 | JGI IMG/M metagenome (GOLD analysis project Ga0065711, IMG submission 59098) | Hoatzin crop microbial communities from Cojedes, Venezuela - Epithelial fraction 12 v2 (version 2) | ecosystem: Host-associated > Birds > Digestive system > Esophagus > Crop | place... | reverse complement strand
CCCCCCCCCAACATGAATCCCATCAGAACAGCGATAGTACAGAACTAATTGATAGGCGTATTTTTATTATTGGATTGGGAGAGCAAAAAAAGCACCACCTTTTATTTTACCTATTTTGTTTCATGCGAGGCTGTAACTGACCCTCTCCTGGCCCATCCGTATCTGGTTTTTCAGACGGGTGGGCGCTCCTCTTCCCTCCCCTGCTCCTCCCTTCCAAGCGGTGAGCTTTGATTTGGGCAGTTTACTCCTGACTGAGACCTGGCAATGGTTTGAATTGAAATGGTTATTGTAAGTGGGCTGGTGTGGGGTTTTTTTTTCCCTCGCTCAGTGTCGGGACAGCCTGTGCAATGTGTTTCATGAAGTCAACAGCTGAATCTTTTAAATTACACCCTCTTGTCCCTTGCTCTTTCTTTCTCCCTCCTCCTTTGGCTGCAGAGTCTGCTGGAGGGGCGGAAAACAAGTTTGGCACCCACATGGTAGGGAGCACTGATTAGTTCCTAAACGAAGCAGCAAGTTGATTGCTTGCAGAGATGATGTAAGCCATTGCTCTGGGGTACATCAGGTTGGATTTCTCATGCTTTATCTTATAAAGTCTAAATTAACAGCTGGTTTGGTTTGAGTTCTCCGGGATCTGACTAAAGGATTACAGTCCGTTCTCAAGTGAGTCAATCTAGTTTAATTTATTTCAGGTCTATCAAAAAAGATCAATCAAAGCTCTTTTGAAAGTAAAGCTGTAATCGGCCTGTGTGCTTAGATGTCACTGTTGTTGTATTTGCGTTGCTTCTCTGGTGGAAAAATGTTCAGGCTAGAGCTAAGACTGTATGGCAGTGATGTTTTTTGTTTTTAAATACAGTTAGATTTTTTAGAAGGTTACTTGCGTTTTGAGAACTGTTGCAGCCTGCAGATGTGTCTAACCAAGCCTGCTCACAGTTTTTTTCCTGTGAATCCTTGAACTTGAAACTGTACTTGAACTGGGAAGGATCGTGGTTTAGTGGTTAAAAAATACAAGTAGGAGTCGGGAATCCAGATTCCTCTGCAGATTGCTAGACCTAAGACATGACCTCAGGCATCTCCTCTAATTGCTGTTTGTCTCAGTTTCCCGGTCTGTACAATAGGAGCAACAGCACTCAGACCTGATCTAGACACAAAGTAGCTTGTGTTTACATAAGGGCACGATTTAGAAACAGCCTGTTCAGCTGAGTGCGACTCTGTACACTTTCTTCAATCAGTGGTCTATATTGTTGTCTTGATGCGTGTAGAGCTGGAAAGACAGTACAGCTGATGCTAAACGGAGGTTTTGGCTCGATAGACTGGCTAATCAGATTTTAGGGAACCAGGTTGCTGCAGCCTCGGGAAGCAAAGTATTGAACTAGTGTAAAACCGCTCTACCAGTTTCTGTTTTTTAAAATCTTCTGGAGCCTAAGCGTCCCGGCAGACTTCGTGCCAGATCAGGTATCAGCTGGCCTCCTGCCACTGACATAAACTCCATACCATGGTCTCTTGTTAATTTGACAAGAACATAATTGAGTGCCCACACCCTGACTGGATAGATGCTGGATGATCTGGTACTGCAGACGCGTGATAAACATCGTGGAAACGCGGCCTGATTTTAGCAATTGCGCAAGAGTTTGTATGAGTTTGGTTTAATTAATTCTAGAACTGATTTTTAACGTGCACACTTCTACGTGCAGTCAAGGTAGAAGCATGCATTAAAAGATTAGAAAAATATACTACCAAGGCTTCAGCCGGAGGTTGCTCACCTCAGTTCTGCATTCCTTTCGTTGCATGGACCGAACGTGAAGTTGTTCGTTTGGTGACGCGCAGCTTGGTCACTCTGAATCCCACTGAGGTCCTTGCTGGCCCTTTGGGAAGGAGGGGTGGCTCTGTTGGCCAAGCCGATGTCGTGCCACAGTAGATGTGCTTCACCATCAGAGAAACCCTCTTAGAGCATACCAGTCCCTCTTGCCGCCAGTCCCCAGTACCTCCCGCTGCCTTCCATGGAAGTTTGAGAGAGGCTAATGGGAGTGAGACGTTATGAAGCAATACTTTGCAATATAGAATGGGTGTCTTGCAAACGTCTTCAGCAGCAGAGAGGTTTGCACGGTGAAGTGTTTGTTTAATACTTGGTGCATTCTCTTTCAAGCAGGGATATCTTAAACTTTTTTTGTGATTGAGCAGGCCATTTCTTGTTCATTTTTACCTCTCCCCTGCTTCAGGTTTAAAAAAAAAAAAAAAAAAGTCAGATTCTCTGTGAAGCTGGTAGATTCCTGAACACGCTTGCAAACTGCCAATTCAGCTCCTTCATGTTGTTCTTACCTGCATTATTTTTCATGTAGCCATGAGTTAGAAATATGTGACTGCATTTTCAGCCACTAGAAGTTGGTCTTTGGAGTATGCTGAACTACTAGTGACAGTTTTGGTGGGCACCTTCGCAGTGGGGGTGTCTCACATGGCCTTGTCTGTCTCTGGTCCATGTGACAAATCTCTGCTATGACCTGTTCAGGTTCTTGCTTATGAAAAGCTTCAATATATATTTTAAATACCAAAGATAAATGGCTTAAGTTCCTTTCCTGTACCATCTGGCTGTTTGAGTCTTTTTGTTCTAGTCCACTTCCCAGCGACCAAGCGATTCTCCTCAGTCTCTCACCTGAACAAGTGAAATGACTGCCACCCCTCTTGCAGATAAAGAGTGGTTTTAAGATCTTCCCTCCACTTCTTTTAAGCGCCAGCAGTTCTTTGGCCAGCTGCTCTTCTGTACAGGTACTTAAAAAGAAGCGTCAGCAGATAGTCTGCAAGCACCTGAATATTCTTGGAGTGGCTTAGCATCAGTTTTTTTAAATAACATTCATCATACCAAGACAGATCAGTCAGGATGCCGCTTGTTGTATCACTAGGTGATAAAACTGAGTGGTGGTCAGGCGGAGTCCTCCTGTATGAGTTATGATGGTCTTTGGAGTGCTTTGTACTCCTTCTGGAGATGGAAGCAGGTGTGTTCTCCCACCTGAGCGTTACTCTTGGGAATATGATTAGTGATCTGATAATTTCCAGTAGCTGGTTGTTTTACTCGCTCAAATGTGAGGAGGTTTACCAAGTGTTTGAGATGTGAAGACTCACTATCTACTCTGTGGTGGCAAATTGAGGACTACAGCAGTGGTTATCGATGTATATTTTCCACTCTATTTAAAAGCAAACTGACAATTAGTGAGTACCTTCCTGTTCCCATCCAGTTTAGCAGCCTCCCCCTGTAACGCCTCTCGGTGAAGTCTCCCCTTTGAAAAGCCAAGTCGCTGGGATTGCCTCCGTTTGATCCTCCCCTGCACCTGAACCTTGCGTAGGGCTACCCCCACCTCTGCCGTTCGTACCTGGGTGAAAAAAACAAGAAAGGAGGTTCGGAGTAAACGCTAATAATTGTGCATGTAATGTAATTGGAAGCGTTTCATTGACATGCTGATGTGAGCTGCTTCTTCATCTTAGTGCTTGAATATACCACTAGACTTGCATTTAGCTTCTTGTGGCTGCTCTTTGATGCAGGTAGGCCATATTATAAATAGGCTTGTTGCTATGGTGAAAATAGGAGTCCTTGTCTGCTGAGTGTAACCTTTCCTACTTTCCTGGACACTGTAATATTTTTCCCCCCCCCTTACTCTTTTTGAATATGCCGTAGTAGAACAGAATCATGTTAGCTTTTAGTCGATGGGTTGGGTTGGAGGCCAGTACTTTGAAGGTGTCTTCAAGAAGTTATGGGTCGTTTTTGGGAGGTGAGGTGAGAGATTGGAAATCCCTTTTCCGATGACTCGGAACTGCTGGGAGATCTGTGGCTTCTCCCCTCCTCCCCGTCTTCAGGGAGAGAGAGATGAAAAAGCTTTCCCCTGCTCTTTCCATTACCTGGCTTCCCTCAGTTATTTTTACAAGGTTAATGCATTGTGCTCAAAGTTTGCATTGTTGTGCCAATAAAACTTTAATAATGATGAGAAGATTGACGTGCGCACGGCCAGAAGATGAATCTTCGGGATTTAGTGGAAGAAAGGAAGGTGCGTGTTTGTCAGTAGCTGCCTTGCAAGGTCCAAGGACTGCTGAGGCTCATTTCAAAGGCTCCGGGGAAGGGAGTGCTCTTCAGGGCTGATGGCTATAAAAGCTGAAGATGGCTGCACCTGTCCATTAATCTGTTGAACTCATTGTTCTCCATATCCCTGTTTTATTTTGTTATTATACTGTGTTTTGTGCAAAAAGGAACTGGAAAAATCAAGTGCGACTAAGGGCTTTGTGAGGCAGCAAGCTCTTAAGGAGAAGGGAGAAAAAAAAAGGGTGAGACTCTTCTTTCTGCTGCTCTGCTGTCGAGGACAGCAGTGGCTGCCGCCATCCCCAAGCACGCCTTACGTATCCCCTGGGATAGGACCTCTGAGGGGTATGTCTGCCAAAGCCCTGGGGACTTGCCCTCTCCTGGCCCAGATGTCGGCTGCGGTGGTCACCCTGTCCCCCGTCCCTGGCTCTGCTGGGAGCTGGTGCTGGGGGCCGCAGCTTGGCCAGAAACCCACCGCTGCGAAGCTCTTGGCTTTCTGCTGCGGGTTTCCCCTGGAGATTTGAGGTAACCCGCTCCCCACACCGTCCACCTTCGCTTCAACTTCCCAGCAACGAATCTGTTTCTCATTTAAAGTGTATTTTTCCTAACTGCACTGAAGTCTTGGAAGAAGGAAAACTGACTGTGCTTAATTCAAGTTCAGTTCTTTCCTCCTTTTGACCTCTGTTAGTATTTTTAAATGAAGATGATTAATCTTATTTAAAAAAAAAAATAACCTACGTCATCCATGAGCTGTTCTGGGGAAGTTCAGTTGTAGTTGAAAATAAAACCAAAGGCCAGGATGTAGGACATCCCATGCACCTAATTTTAGGGGAGCTAAATCAGAAATTTGTATTTCTCTCCTCTGAAATGCTGCTTAGGAACGTTCACTCATGGCTTGACCTTGTGCGTAAGGGTTTTAGCTTCCTCTTCTTTGCGTTGACCTGAAAAAGGACCAAGTCACTGCAAGTGTAGGGTGGCATCAGAGGAGCGGGAGGGCTGTGACGATGTTTGCTGCTGTTGCATGAAGCAACCCACAGTAAAATGAGGGCCGGTCCTTTCACTGTGTACTAGTATCTGGTAACGTGGACTTGGGACTTCTGTCCGCTTTCCTTTTTCCTACACCTGCTGTAATCAAAGTGTGTGGGCAGATACACCCTCAGCAGAGCGTTGGCTTCTTCCCTTTTGCTTTCTCAGTCACCCAGGAGTGTTTATCCAGAAAAATATCTTTAGAGAGTGACCTCCCTCTGAAGAAGGGCCCTGCTGCTCCAGCATGGCTCTCCCCATCCCAGGGGTCCAGGTTCCATGAAGCGGGGTGTGGGGAGCTGTGCCCGGGAGGGTGCGGGTGCTGCTGGGCATGGCAAGCCCCCTGGCTGCCTCATGCCCCCGTGAAGCAGCTTTAGCTGAGGTGCAGTCTCTCCACCCCAAAACGCTGTGGAGGAAGAGCAGTTGCACGGCGGTACGAGGACGTGGGTTGGGATGGGGAGTGAGATGGTGAGTGAGAAGATGTCATGTTCCCTACTCCTCCCCATCCGCATCCCGCTTTTCTGTGCTGACAGGGCTTCACGCTGCGGCTACGCTGCTGTGGGTCATTTCAATAGCTAAAAAAAAAAAAAAGTAAACCAAGGGATAACTTGGGTGAATGACCTGCCTGTCCTAGCATATAGAGTTTAATTTAGAAGTTTAAAAATGGCCCTGTTACCCGCTAATATTAGCGCTTTGTGTGACCTGACGTGTTACGTTTGTGACCCGAGCAGTGAGGAGAGGGGAAGCGATGCTGAATGGGGCTGCTGTACTGGAGGCTGTTTTTCTCGCAGCCTCAGAAGGAGAACAACGTCCCAGAACAGCAAGTGGTGGCGAAGTCACGCTGGAGCGGGGACAGCCTGCCGTGCCCAGGACGGCTGCGGCGCTGCCTCCTCCACGGGACGTAGACCTGAGACCGCGCTCGTTTGTCGCGGCCGGTCCGGCGGCTGCTGGTGCCACCCTCGCTGCCGGGACCCTCGCTCCCACCCAAAGCCCCGTGGGGTGACGGGGTGGCCTCTGCAGCCCCGCAGAGCATCACCCCACCGCAGGAGCTAGGCTGGGGGCGGCGTGGGGTCACGCGCGTGATGGGGAGCTGTGATGTGGGATCTGTTTCCAGCTCTGCCACAAACTTCCCCTTTTCATTTTTGGAGCAAATCACTGAAAACTCCCTCTCCCCCATCCTGCCCGTATGCAAAATGGAGCTGAGCGCACTGTCCTCATAGGAGTGGTCTTTAAATAGACCTTTGCTTAGAGAGTGCTGTGGAGGGCAGGCTGCTGAATGGGGGCAACAAAATATCAAAGTATGACTGGAGAAGGAGATGGTGCGGGAAGAAATGTTTGAAAAAGTTAAATCAAAGTACTATGCAGAGTTTTTTTAAAAGATAAGAAATCTTCCAAGTCTTCCATGCCTGGCTTTTCATCATGAGATTAAAAATGAGCGTAAGAGGAGGACTGGAACTAAGAAGTTACTACAGCTGTCTTTGGAGTATTGGAAATGTTGAGAGAATGAGGAGGACGAGCTTTGGCAGGTTGGCTGATCTTCCTGGCCAGGTCTGACTGCTTTCCTCGGCTGGGTGAAGAACTCAAACTTTCCCAGCTCCCAGCAGCGCAGGTGACATTGACAGCTGAGTTAAATGTGTCCCTTGGTCAAAGAGGAAGCTTTTGCTCGCCAGTGAAATACTCTGCATTTTCAAAATCCCGTCTGCTCACCCATTTCGTGTTACTGACTCAAGCACAAGGTTGATCAGCAGGTACCCTGCTGCTCCCCGTCCCTGCACACACGCTGGGTAGGGTTTGGTGGAGTGGATGATGACTGAGTTGTTTCTTTACTGCATTCAGCAGAGCAGCCCACATGCTGTAAGTTTAGATTTGGATAAGTTTGGTGGGTTTTGATTTTTACATACCAGGGTAGGGTCAAGCATGTGAGAGGGATTTTCTTTACATTAGTCACCATGTCATTAGCCTTTTTGACTGAAATGCTTGTGATTTCACACTGGGAAGAAGAGAGATTTGGATCCAGCTAAATTATGTGATTAGGTGTGATATTGACTACCCTGAGCAAGGGTCCAACAAAATATTTTTCTTTATTCTCAACCTGGGTACCAGCAATATGGGTCTTTCTTGGGTTTGGTGTCACTTGCTTGTAGGATAGCTCTTCACTTCTTTGAGGGAAGAGTTGTGATGCTGCAGAGAGCCAGTACCAGCCGTCAGATCACTAAGGAAAGCGTTTTCAAAACACATGAATTTGGCGTATTTGTTGCCTCTATGTGCTGTATCTGTGTCTGGATGGACAGTATCTGATAGTTCCTCGCCAGGTATACTTGCATCTATTCGCACTATTTGTAGATCACCTTGGCATTCACCATCTGCCTGAAGGGTGTTAAATAAATGCGAGATCCCTGTCAAAATGCAGTCGTCGGAGTAAATCAGGCTAGATTTTTGGGGGATGGTTTCATCATTAGCATTACTTCTGCCAGTAATTTTAACCATTATTGGAAAGGAGGAATTAAAATCATAGAATCGAATCAGAATTGAAACCAGTTGACGGCAGCTGCGGGCAACCGTGTGATATGGGGAAATGGGCTTAAAGCTGATGAGGCAGAGTCACAGCACAAAGAAAGCTTTTGCTTTCTCCGTTTTTTTGCTCCAGTATAACTAACTTTTTATGCTGCTTTCTAAAGTGTCTGCTGCCAATTGATTTATCCCCTGAGATAATAGTCTTAAGTTGTTTAGTTTGTCTTCTGGAAATATATGCACAAGTTATAACAAGAGGCGAGCAGGGTTTCTGCCATGTCTGTGAAGACCGGCTGTGTGTCGTGGGGGAGCAGGAGCAAAAGGTCTCTGCTGTGTGGCTCTGGGGTCGGAGTGTCTGCCTGGGAAATGGCAGGGAAGGGTTTGCCTCTTCGAGAGGCTACGGGGTGGGTTTGCCGAGAGTATATAGTGAGTGTTAGCGAAGTTGATCTTCAGCTGCCAAGGATATGGTATGTTTTTTCTTGTCTCTTCGTAAGCCCCACTTTCACTGGGATTTTTGCGTGTGAAATGTATGAGAAATCCCGTCTGAGCAGAACTAGAGTGGAAATGGCCTCACGTCTGTAATAAGGGATGCGCAGAATATCTGTGTCATATTTGAGATCGGCATCCCTTTTCCCTCTATGAAATTTAGATGTTTCTCAGTATATTGACATCTCTTTCACGAGGGAGAACATTTTCCTGTATGAGGCAGATACACAATACCTTTGGTAGCCTTTCCGTCCTGGTTCTCGCTGCTGTTGGTCGTGATGATGATGGTGAGCGTTGCCCAGTGTTTCACCCACCGCAGGGCTTCTGAACTTGAGCTTGTGGTTTGCCCAGGGACGTTCAGACATGGTGGGGCTCTGGAAGGTAAGAAAACTGCGTTAAATACAGCAGAAGAGCAAGCCTGAGGAAAAGCGGAATAAACCAGTCCGGTACCAGCAAGGTACGTGTTTGTTGAGGATTAGTGATCAAGAGCAGAACAAAGTTTACCCACTGAGACCCGCAGCTGAGTGAAGAGCAGTGACACAGGGCTCGGCGAGGATGTTCTGCTAAACGAGTGGTCTTGGGGACGAGGATTTTAATCCTATCGCGTGGGTGGAAAGCGGTAGGGATTAGAAAATTTGGGATTACCTGCAGGGTCCCCTTACATTAACGTCAGTATACTTTAAATGAGTACACGTATTCATTTCGTTTATGCAACTGGGCACTGCTTAATTTATCGAGGCTCTGTAGACCAGACAGTGCCTGGTCAGGTGCGGGGGCTGAAGCAGAAAGCTGTGTTAGCAGAAAGCAGGACTGGTGGTTCTGTTGACAAATGAACTTTATGGAAAGAGTGGACTGCTGGAGGTTTCATGAAAGCCATGACCTGAGCCTCTGCAGTAAGTTTTTAAACAGAATCTGCTGTTAAACAGTTCCTGACAGTGGGACTTTCATTTAGATGCGCAAAACATTTTGGGCCTAAGAAAAGGGGAAAAAAAACCCAAACCCAATAGGTGGGTTGAATTTTTTTTTTTTGGTCTGGTTTTATCAACTTGTATTGCGCAAAGTTAGTGGTAGGGTGATAGAAAGGGACAAATAACCAGCTCTGCCTGGGTTTGCTGATGTGACACTGCGGAGGATGGTTCAGTTTTGCACTCATCCATTTTTTAGTGGCTTGAACTTTTGTCAGTAAAGCAGCAAACTCTCTGGCCACTCTTCGGAGAGTCCCCACCTTGCAGGCGCTGCCTGGCTGTGGTCGGGCGTGCGCCTTAGAGCAAACAGGGGCAGAAGGTTTAGTACACAGCGTTAGCTTTGAAGCAGACCTTTATTTTTCTGCTTCAGGGTTTCACATCAAGTCACACTCCCTCCTCCCACATTTTCTTCCTTGCCATCTCCCTCTCCTCTTCCAGGTTTCTTATCATCACTGTACAGGCTAGCAGCTTCTTTCAGCCTTGCAGCTGAAGAGGGCTTTGCTACAGCCAAAAGTAAAAATAAAAAAAAAAGAAAACCAAGTCCCAAGACACCCAGCCCAAACCCCAGGTCCCGTCCTGATGCTTGTCTTGGTGTAACCAAGGCAGCTCAGTGGCCAGGAGATTGCTGAATGGCTGGAAATCGCAGCTATCTGGAGTCTATGGAGGGGCCATGTGTGCGGCTGCATCTGAAATTTTTATCACCACCACCGCAGGTGAAAGGCTTTCATTTGGCTGTGCTGGTCCAGCAAAGTCTATTTTATTTATGTGCTTCCAAGCCCTTAAAATTTCTTTTAGGGTACATCAGTAGGGAGTTAATAGAAACTTTGAAATAGGAAAAACGCCTGTGGGTTAAGCAAAAACCCAGTTGACCAACTGGAGCATAAAGCTGGTACTTAGTTGGTAGGTCATTTGCTGCGGGGGAGAGGGAAGGTGGACTGCTGGACCACAGATAGCATTGCCCGGTGGGAAAGAGGTTGTTAGCACAATTAGCTGCTCTTAATTTGGGAAGCAGCGTACGTTTTATTTTGCTCGTGTTTGTGTGTGCTTGTAGAAAATGCTTCCAAGTCTCACTTCAGTCGGCAGTTGTTTTAATATTAGCTCAGCACATTTATTTGTACGTATGAACAAGAGTAGCACATATATGGGCTGCTATAAAAATAATCATATTTGGGAAGAGTGACAATATTCAAGGGTTTATTCTCTAACTTCCTTAAAAAAGCCCAGCAAACAAAAAGTGCCTTCACAGAGAAGTTTGGCTTGGGTTGAAAATTTCTTCCATTCAAGCCCTTTTCAAGAGAAGCAGGTGTTTTTTTTTGTTTTTTTTTTTTTTTTAAACAAAACGTACTTTCTTAAAGACTAAAATGTCTTAAGCACCAGCATACTGCTCTACCTTGTTTCTGCTAAATGGGATTATAAGGGATTTAATTCTGTGAGAATTTCTGTGTGTTGCAGGAGGTGGTGACTCTTTACAGCGTGTTAGAGCGAGCGGTACGTGACACTCTCCTCCGGTTCCCATCACATCCCGCCGCTCTGACTGGGGTTTTCCCTCCGTGCCGGTACCCGAGCGTTTGGGGCATCTTGCATCGAGGCAGGATGGGGGAGCGAGAAGACGGCTCAGGGATGAAAACCCAACTTGGAGACTGGGTAGTTAGAAGCAGATTGCATTGATTTCTCTTCGCAGGTCTGATGGTTTTGAAAGCTACTTGATGTGCGGCTTGAAAGCTCTTCCTGCTCTATGTGCAGTCACTAAGCGCTAGCGACTGGGCCAGCACCGCGCGAGCACTGGTCTGGCCATGTCGTGGAGCACCTCTGACTTGAAATACGCTGCAACCCGTGGGGCTGCTGCAGCTCAGAAGTTAGGCAGGTGCTGAAGCACTTGGGTGCATCGGGGGCAAGAGGCACTATGTTAGCTCCTGGCTGAGCACAAGTGTCATCTGTAATTTTTTTTTTTTTTTCTTAGCCAAATACTGTCCCTGCCGCCTTTTTCTTCCCAGTTTCGTCAGTCTCTTTCTGGCTTTTTCCAAGCTAAGGGACTTTTCTGGCACGGTGAATGTGCTACACGTAATAAGAACCACGACTTGAAATGGAGTATAAATAGCGAGGGAGAGTAGCTGTTCTGATTGCCATGGAGCGCAGAGCAAACAGACTTCAGGAATTTTGGAGAGCCAGATCGATTGTTATGTATTTACTTATTTTTAATAATTTTTTTAGAGGACTTTGAAATCCTTGGTGCTATTAAGGAGATGCAGGTGCAGAATCTGCATCTTGGGGCTGTGCCTTGGTAAGCTACCATTGCTGCCCACCATTTCTCACAAGGAGAAACTCTTCTGCTAAGATGCCTGGTTCTTGAAGGGTGTCTCCACAGGTAGGAGACGTGTAAGATGTGTTTCATTATCTCATTTTCTTTCTTCCCATCCCAGTTTTGGCAGTTGCTTCTTTGCATACACATTTTGTATAGTTTCTTGGCTGATACACAGATAATTCTGCTTTTTTTTTTTTTTTTTTTTTT
>Ga0065711_1048926_pt1 | contig 11554 bp, 7 predicted proteins | sample Hoacrofraction12_FD_59098 | JGI IMG/M metagenome (GOLD analysis project Ga0065711, IMG submission 59098) | Hoatzin crop microbial communities from Cojedes, Venezuela - Epithelial fraction 12 v2 (version 2) | ecosystem: Host-associated > Birds > Digestive system > Esophagus > Crop | place... | reverse complement strand
TCAATATAGACTATGTAGTCCAAAGGAACAAACCAGTGACTTGTTTGTTTGTGCAGCATTTTAGAAAAATTTAGAGAACAGTGTGAAGAAATAATTAGCATTTTTAGAGAGTTTAAAAAATTATACTATAGTGCTGCTCTCTGTAGCATGGTTGCCTAGTTACAAAGCAGAGTCACTGGGATGACAGAGAAATAGTGTTCATACAAGTTTAAAGCCCCCCAAGATATCAACAGTGGCTTGTCTATAAATCAGGATAATGCAGACATATAGTCTGATATCTCACAATTTGCCAGAACTAGACACAAACATTTTACACAATTTTACACTCTATTTGAGATACAGCATCTGTTTACAGTTCTAAGTCACTCATATCAATTCGTAAGCAATCACTATGCAGAATTTGGAATCTATGAGTCACAAATTTTAGGCCGCTCAGGTGGACAGATATTCAGTAATTCAACAAAGCAATAAGAAACAGATTTTCTAATGTTTGTTTTATTAATTATGGTTGTCTTTGAGATGCTGAGGGTGTTGTAGTATAAAACTTATCTCAACACAGTGGGAGAGGTAAAGCAAGGCCAGAAGTTTTTAAAAAAGGAGAAAAATTATGCTATTGTTCTGTAATTGATTTTGGGACACCAGCAATTTAGTCTGCAGTTTTTGTGAGTTTGTATGCAGTCTAAATTAATTGCATGTCTCATGTATAGAAGATTCACCAACAGGAACATATTCTGCCATGGTCCTATGCAGACTTCCTTGGCGTCTATATGTAAACCTTCCAATTTAAAATTTAACTTCAAAACACACCTTCTTTATGCAATAAGAACAGTAAAATGAGATTTTCTCCTGAAATACCCAGCCTGGATTTCAAACATCACAGGTAATCTTCTGAAGCTTATTTGTTCCAGAAGCAGTGAACTGGTAATTGCATGCCAATTTAAGGATAGAAATAGCTATTATTAAAGCTATATGCTGCTACAACAGAGACAAATAAATCCAGATTTCTATATTAGTTTATTAAGATTTTCTCCATTCACTCCTATGCCATAATTTATATTTTGATGCTAGCATAATTTACATGAAAGATGTTTTGTTTTGACATTGTAATAAGATCTCTGTAGACTCTGACTGTTTTTTCCATGGCTGATATTTTTCACACCATCCTGTAGTAAATAAAATACACGTTTACTGAACAATGCACGGTTTCAGTAGTTGGCTTTGATAGTCAATTGTCTTAGTAAGAATGCCAAAATTTCAAAAATCCCATTAAAACTAGCTTCCTGTAAAGTTTCATTATTTTTTTAAAGTATAAGATGGTTTGTTAGAAAAGCAATTGGAGCCACAGGGATTATTTTTGTTTTTCTCTCTGTAATTATAAGGACATGATTAGACGGATGTTTCATTGCAGATTTGGTTTAGACCAATGTGATTTAAAAAGACTGAAAATATACTACCCTTTAGAATGAAGTTTAGTATCGTAACATTGAGATAATTGTAACTATATTACAGTAGACCAAAGAGCTTTCTCTAAATTACTTAAAATAATATTAAAAGTGAAATTCTAAATTCACCAGATAAAGACAGCTATCAAAGGAGAGTAATACTGTGAGAAAATACTTTGTGAATACTTTCTACCCATTATCCCTCTTCATATTTACTGTCGAATAATTTAAATAAATAAATGCCACCTAAAGGAGCACTGTAATAAGATGGCTCTAACGGGGATAAGAGTGCACTCTCTGCACAATTGCTTTCTTTTGTTCTAAGATTGTGTTTCTGAGTTAGGGTTTGGATTCATTTCAGTGTAGAGGCAGCAAAGCAGGTACTTCAGCTATTCCAATTAGTTCCTTCATTCGTTTATCCTTTGGTAAATTCTGGCATTTGTTTATATCAGATGTTAATCTCTATAGACTTCATAATTGAATAGTAGTGTGAGATAAATCACAGTGGATGACAGATGTGATGCTTTATGTGAATTTGCTGCTGAAAAAAATTGTGAAAGCATTCAGCATATTAGATGTACACTACAGAGATCAGTTTATTCATTTCAGGCACTGTACATATCTATGGCTGTGAGATAAATTTACCTGCTAGTTCTGGCCACAGTAGGTCAGAAACTAAAGAACACAGTGGTTTTAATCATGATTTGTAGCATGGTAGCATGGTGAACGTTGCTGCCGATAACAATTTTGAAATCTGGAAACTCTTAAATCTGTTTTGGAGGATAGATTTATGTGGTCCCCTAACTTTTTCTTGTGCTTCTTGACTTTAAAAAATATACTGTGAATGTAGACAACAAAGCTAGCTTATTCATCTGGCATACTCTAGTATGGGTAAGACTGGTCCTTCCTGATAATCCCCCAAGAGTCAGTTGAGGCCTTGAGAGTCCCAGAGCTCTTTCCAAGAGCTTTGTAATGTTCTTTTTGCAAAGTTTTGACTTTTCGTTAATGTTATTTTTATATATGTTTTGAATCATCTGGCTGATTAGTATTACGATATCTGTTTCTTTTCCATCAACTTCAAAAAAGAGCTAGTGGCATACCTTTATGTCTTTGTGTTGCAGTGATTGCTGCTCCTTACTGTAATGTCGCCTAACTATATCACCTTTGTACTTCATTGCATGTGTGTATATACATAGGTGCTTGTCTGTAGGTATATATATTTGTATGAAACAGAAGTGGTTATCTCTCCCCAAACATATTAAAAAATCCTCTTTTTAAAGCTTTGTATTCCAAGAAAGTCTGCTACACCCTCTTTTCATACTGAAGCTCATAAATTCTTGCAGGTCAAGGAAGTGCTAAAGTATATGTATCTTTTATTGAATATATTTGCAACTTTCCACTGTGTCTAGTCAGAAACTTTGCAAAGTGGAGATATGTTTTTTATATTTTGAGTGCCAGGTTCTCTCTACAGTTATCTGGCCCCAGGCATCAGTTCAGTAGTAGACAAGTTCTGTATTAAAAAAAAATTGGAAAAAAAATGAACACTTTGAGAAGGCAGACTTAGTAAGGCAAAATTTTAAAAACTTTTTTAGATGCTATTTATGATTTTTCTGTCAACTCTGCACTCCCACCACTTTTGATTTGTGTTTGTGCACAACCTACTTATTCACCACCTGGCTCATGGACTCCTTCCAGTCAACTTTCAGGCTAGGATTTGGAATAGACACATCATTGACTGCAGTGATGGATGATCTACTCTTGCCCATTTAAAGATTCCTCTGTATTTCTATAACGTTCAATATATTCACCACACTGAGTAGTTCCTTTACCTTGAGGAAGTTAATGGTTAAGCACTGAGCTGGAAAACATCCACTGTACAAAATGCAATCAGAGTACTGATGGCCTGCTTTGTCTTACTTGCCAAAGATATGAAGACCCTCCAGGTTCCACATCAATCACTTTTTCTTTTCAATATCCATATAAAGGCACTCGGGAAAATTATGAGACATCATCTAAAATACCAACAACATGGATCACTTTCTCTCCCAATGGATGGTGAGTCTCTTATTCTGTAAAAGTTAACCTCTGTCAGCTAGGTCCCAGGTTAGAATGAAACCTGCTCAGTTCCATGGGTAATGTCACATAAAATACATAGGCTGCATTGTTTTTTCTGGTCTCTTTAGCTAAAATTCCTTCCTCTGTCCCCTACCAGGCTTTCTTCAGGACACTGTGAGACTGCTGATATTTAATGAATTTTCTTTTAACTGTCATTGAAGTCACTTTTAAACTCAACCTGAGCTGTGTCTGCCTCTTCCCAAAACTTGTCTGACTTGGCTTTTAGGCTTTCTTCATTGTCCTCTGGCATTCTTTCTCCACATAGCAAGAAGACTGAATGCCTCACTGACTGAGAAGGGTAGTGAACAGCAGTTGACTGAAATGAAACTAAAATTTTGAATGACAGAGTCACAGCATCATAGAATCACTGAGGCTGGCAAGCACCTCTGGAGAGCATCTAGTCCAACCCTGCTAGTCAAAGTAAAGTCAACAAGGCTGCTCAGAGCTGTGTCCTGTCCAGTTTTGAACATTGCCATGCATGGAGACTCTACAGCCTCTGTGGGCAGCCAGTGTTTGACACCCCTCACAGTATAAAAGTTTTTGCTTATGTTTAAACAGAATTTCCTGTATTTCAGTTTGTGCCTGAAGGGAAGAAGACATTGAGTACCTCAGCCTTCTCCACTTGCTTTGTCATCAGTCCCTGGTCCCATTCAGAAGCACGTCCACATTTTCCCTAGTTTTTCTTTTCTTGCCAAGGTACTTGTAGAAGCCTTTCTTGTTGCTCTTCATGTTGCTTGCCAAATTCAACTGCAGGTGGTCTTTGGCTTTCCTAACCTAATCCCTGCATGCTCAGAGAGTGTCTCTGTATTCCTCCTGATCACCTGACCCTTCTTCCCCCTCCTGTACCTGAGTTGAGTCAGGAGCTGCTTGTTTATCCATGCAGGCCTCCTACTGCCTTTGCTTGATTTCCTGTTCATGAGGATGGACCACTCTTGAGCATTGAGAAGGTGAGCCTTGAGAATCAACCAGATCTCCTGGAACTCTCTTATCTCCAGACACGTATAGCGTGGGATTGTTTCAAGCAAATGTCTGAAAAACACCAAAGCCTGGTCTCCTGAAATCCAGGGTTGTAATCCTGTTTTTTGCCTTGTTCTCTCCTCTCAAGTTCCTGCATTCTACTGTCATGGTCACTGCAGCCAAGGTTGCTCCCAGCCTTCACATACCCAACTGGGCCTTCCTTGTCTGTAAGTATGAATGAGCAAAGCACCTCCTTTCATCAGCTTCTCAATCAACTGTTGTCAATGTACACCAGCAGATATCGCTGTGGTTCAAATCCCCCATGAACACCAGGGCCAGCAAATGTGAGGCTTTTTCCAGTCGTCTGTAATTCACCCTTCTCACCATCCTTTCTGAAGAGCCTGTATCCGTCTGTCACAATCGTTCTGCTGTGTGAAGAATCCCATCACATCTCTGTGATCCTGATGAGATCGTAGCCCTGCAATTGCATCCACACCTCTAATTTCTCCTATTTGTTCCCCATGCTGCGGATGTCAGTGTACAGGCACTCTAGGCAGGCACCCCGCTGTGCTTATTTCCCGGAAAGGGTAGGAGAGCTTCCCCCACAATGCTGCGGGGGGACATAACGAGGATGGGAAGAGAGGAACATTAAGAACACATCATATCACAGCTCTTTTTGCTGCCGGGGACTCCACTTGCAGTACTAAGTAAGTAAGGTTGTGACCTGGGACTTTTCCTGTATGCTTCACAAATTCTGTACACAAGCTGATAAAAATGCTCTTTTATCTCTGAGTAGCAGAAAGCCTAAATAGCTACTCATGGATAACAAACATGGTTACACTGGTCTGAGACTTCGTGATCTTTAGATTGGTTCATCATAAGTCGGGTTTCCTGGGGATAAAGCACTAACTTGCAGAAGAGCTCACCACTAGTTAAAAAAGGAGAAGCCATTTTGGGGCAACAACTGGAGTCATCTGTTGTCCTGTTGAGTTCTGGATGATTCCCCTTTTAATACCAGATTAATTCCAAAATAGTTTTCCTCAGGTTATACTCTATACAGATTAGTGGCATGAACCATAGCATATTTCATTATAGGAGCAGGACTTCCCTCAGTATTTATATGCTATTGTCAAATGCAGGAGTTAAAATTTTGAAAACTCTGCATCCTAAACCCACTGTATTCCTTGCTTGCTGACCTGAAAGTAAGGATATCCCCTTAGTCAAGACTCCAAAAGTTACACCAGCTAGTATTACCTAGAAGATATTTTCCTTCCCTTAGCTCTAATCCTGCGTACACATGTCAAAAGGCAACAGTGATGTTGAAGAAGGTGTTCCAACAACATCATAGGAAGTCATGGGACGTACAGTGCATAAGAGCGATCTTGCTGTCAAAGTAATTCTGGTTTGGGTGGCATTTAGGTTAACAGCACCTCCTCTAGGTCTAGAGTGAGAGGCAGAGGGAGGAAGCCATCAAGAAAATCCAATGCAGTAAATGTATATGACAAATAAAATATCACTCAACTCCCATCACATATTTCTCATCTGTACATGTTTATGTTATTCTGCAAAAGCAGAAATAAGCTTATGATGTTGAAAACAGGCTTATAGAATTCATTCAGAGTTTTAATTCGCAAATCTACTGATATTTTCGTGCTCAACATGCTTCAACAGGATGTTATTTTTAGGTGAACTGATATTTACCACTAATTTTGATATCTCTACATATATCATGTGAAACATTGCTTTTGAATCCTTGTAGTTCCAAACTTTGGGAAAGTTGCCATAGAAAGGATGAAATTAGTATGAGAAGAAGATTTAAGAGTGAGATAAAACAACTGCTCTCTCAATGCAGCAAGACATGAAGCTTGAGCAGTACTTAGCAACACCATATGACCATAATAAATACATGTATTTGTTATGTATATAAGCAGGGTATCGTTGGGTGATGCACAATCAAAGCTACTATGAAATCATTGTTCCAATATCTGAGCAATTATCTTTCCAAAAGGAAACAGAAATTGAAACAAAATTCTGTAATCACTGGGAACACATTCCTCAGTGATTGCTTTCATTTTCATTTAAAAATGTGATAAATGATCCAGCACTCCTCATTTCACTTGAAGATGATTTCAGATTATCTGAAAACAGCTGGGTTTTTTTTTTAAGACTAGAAGTTCTTAACAGTATTCAGACACACTGGGTAGATCTCACCTCCTACAGCCTGAGCCTATTGAACTTTACATGTCAAGTTCAAGCCAGTTCATCAAGGTTCTGCATTTATTCAATGAATGAGGTAGAAGCAAGTATCTTCTGCAGGTGCCTGCCTTGAGCACCCATCTTAGCAGGGGATAAATTACACTCTGGAAGTTCCTGTCCCTGTTGATTATAGAGAATGTAAATGATTAGTTTACAGAGACTTTAATTACTAGAGATTTAGGTTATAGAGGCAAAAAGTTAAGAGAGGTGAATTTGATTTGTAAATGACATCCATGTTAAAGTCTTACTCTATGTTAAGGTGACAATACTGCAGCACTTGTCCTGTCTGATTACAGTGTAGCTTGAAGGGAAGAAGTCAGAACTTCCTGAGACAGTGGAAATACGAGTAAATCAATGTATAGTGCAGAGAGTAAAAATACAGGGAAAAAACATGGAAAAAAGCCTCCTCATAGAAGGTGTCAATTAGTTGGTTAATCAGAAAAGAGAGCAGATGTAGGCTTTCATGGACAAATGTAGTAATAACAGTTCCTTGAAAGAAAGTGAACATATGTTTGAGTAATGGTTGGCTGGAGAACCAGTGGGTAGACTGAGAGAAAACTCTAAATACAGGTGTTTTAAGGAGACTAGCAAATAGTGATGTAGTCTTCTGATTTCTTTTTTTTCTGAATATATTTGTTCAAAGTGGATGTAAAAAAAAGAAATGAAAACCCTTAATGAACCCAGCTGAGGACTGTTGCTTAAAGAGTAATCGCACATAAATGAGTGACTAGCTATTTTAACTTCCTTAGAAATGGTTAAACACCTGGTAAAAAAGGCAAATTATTACACTGGCGCTGCAGTAGGTTTAGGATTACAGTAATGTGTTTTATTTCTGGAAACAATGTGGTCGCTCTTCTTATTGTGGCCGTGTTAGAAAGAGAAGCGAGCTGTTATCCAAACAGGCTACAGGGAGTCACTGTCATCCTCAAGGAGGCTTAGCGCATCCTGGTGCTGAGCTCGGCTGGATGGAGATAAGGAGTAGGCAGGCTTGAAAAGGGAGCATCATGTAGTTACTCTCACGCTGGCTTTAAAACTAACATCTCTGACAGAAAGGGTCACAACAAAGAAGCGATGCAGAGAAAGGATGAGGAGCACGAAATAAGTGAGGTATCACCATTCGATGAGCAATTTGAACTGACACATTCAATTGTGTGGGGCCGACAGTATCTGAGTCTCTGCACACTGTACAGTAGGGCTATGTTTTCAGCAAGGAGCAGAGTATAGCTTCTGGGATGAATAATGGGAAAGGTCTCCCACATTTCTTGCTCATCTCCCTGGTAGCTCATAGCTTTGCATCACCGTAGAATCTGCAAGTGCCATTCTTACTGTTGTTATTCTCAGTTTTTCATGTCTGGTAGGATAATTGGTTTTTTCTTCATGGTATCATGATCAATGACAGATGAATTTCAAGAAGCTGAAATTTCATTTTAATTTGGATAAGAATCCTAATATGTAGATGATTCTTTGAATCATACATGAATTGGAAATCTCTGAACCTGAGCTGAAAATATGACAAGAACCATGTTTTTCATGAGTTTTGAGACACTTTGTGAGTTACACATGGAAATACAGAGAGCCCAACACCTTTGTAGTATTCTGGCATTCCCAGTGGGGTAAAAAGGAAAGGTTCATTTTGTAGATTACACTATCTTAAAGCTCAGTCTAGTTTGCATAAGAATAAAGTCCATCTTATTATATGCAGGATTACAAGATTAGCAGGAGTATGGTGTATTTTTCTAACTGAAAAAAGGGAGACTTTATATCATAGTAGAAAGAAAAAAAGAGTATATGTTGTCTAAAAGTAGCTTGATGGGTGAAAGTCATCTTGTTTAATTACAAGCTTCTGAAAGTTAGATATCTAAGTCTACTCTCCCTTTATAGAATCCTTTACTCTCCATAATAGAATCATCTTCAGAAGACCATTTGCTGACCTGTCTTAGATGCCTATCTTAGGATGAGATGAATGGGTCTCTGGAGATCTCTATTTCTGTCTATTGAAAGGAACTGAGGGTAATAACATTTTCAAAACACTGAAGCTGTGAAATGGAATTGCAAAAAATTTTTAATCAGACCGTGTGGGAGAGAAGTAGAGTGATTCCTGATGTTTGCAGGGATCAAGAGAAGGAGCTCTGGAAAGCAGTGCTCCACTTCACTCAGTTTTTGTATTGTTTATTTCTTTTAAGAGTTTGTTATTGGTAAGACTGAAGAGAATGCAGGTAGTAATTTGTTCCACATCAGCTTCAAAATAACTTAGAAAAAAATGATTTGTATTCCAATCCAAACCTTCATTCCTTTTTTTATTTTATCACATTACTCCTGGACCTTCTGGCAACAGTCTGTGAATTCAGTGGTGATATCCAGGTGATGAAGTGCAGATAGAACATAGTGATAGATTCTTTTTTTTTTTTTATACCTTTGACCATTTCAAAATCACTTTGCTGACTACTTGACCTCCATCATATTTTTTGTAACATCTCAAATAGCTGTATAGCTTTGAAAAGCTGCTCTTTTAAATATTTTTTCCAACAGTGCAGCCAATCCACAAAGCTTTCCACTCTTCTCCCTACACTGACATGGAACTCTGCATGGGCGATATATGTTCCTAAACCAGTGACAGCTTTACTGTGTTATCCAAAATCCAGCAGGGCCAGAAAATCTGAGCTGTATTGCACTGGGAACTGCCAAACCCCAATTTTTCAAATGGATACACAGTGTTGGTTGTAATGCAGTTAGTGAGACCGTAACCATCTTACAGTTACTAAAAGACTGCTTCAGGTCATTGAGAGACCTCAAAACATTTACCATTCACAACTTTTACTTTCCATACTGTAATTATAGAGCTGGACATATGCTATTGAGTTATCCAATCTGGCAGTCAGGAGATTAAAAATACTTTGTTTTCTGTGATTGTGAATGCTGAGTAATTATTTACACCAAGGCAAACTGTGCATGCTCTTCTACCATTTGATTTGTAACATTTTAAGTCCAGTCTGCAGGGGGTAGGAACTTTAGCATGCTCAGAGGATGGTTAACCTCATATATTCTAAAAAAATCTCTGAAACAAACTAAGGGTCATAACTGTAAGAGGTAGTCAGTACTGAAGTGATTGAGCGGAACGGTAAACAGGTTTTATAAGCAAATGTTTAGGACATTCCACAAAACTCCTATGCAACTCTGCTTCTTAAGAAATGAAGTTGTCTATTTTCCTTGTTAAACTCTAACTGCGTGCTCTCGTTCCTGGGTTCTCTAGCAAGCCTGAAAGCTGAAGAACACAATGTCACACTGGGCACGTGAAGGAGGAAAGCCATGCATGAGACAGAGCTCCCGCCCACCAGCCCTGTCCACAAAATCAGACCACCACACTCACTGGAGGGAATATCGGCTGTCAGATGAGGGAGGAAACACGGGTGGCATCTGTCCAGGACAAGGGAGTTATCATGTTATGTGTTCCAAGGGCTTGAAGGGATTTTTAATGTAGCCAGGACTTCAGTTTTACGTTGTGTCCAAAAGCTGACAATATATGCCTAGTGTAGTTCTGGGGCTTTACAAGCTGTCGTGGCCTAGGCTCCGAGGGGAGGAGTGGCACGTCTTTAATCACTGCTGAACCCTGCAGCACCTGGGAGCTGCTGGAATCTTGCCATCTCCCTGCCAATAAGACCTGGCTCAGCTAGCTTTGTGAGCTCTGACGAGATCTCAACCTGGTGCAATGTTGCTGCCAGTGTTGGTAATGTAACACCCTTATCAGAAGCACAAGGAAATTTTCTTGGGTTTTTTTGACTGGTCTTTATTAAGCAGGCTACTCATTTGATGAGACTGACAAAAATCTGCAAAGGATACTTACCACAGCATGCATGGATGTCTGATCATATAAATTTTATTTTGAAGAGCAGGCAGAATGCTTGGACAAGTCATCCTTTGTCGCTGTAAGAATGTGAAAGTGTCTCTATTCTGACCTCCTCTGTTTTTTCTGAAGTCAGTTGCTCTTCTGTTGCAATTCATGTTATATATTTTTCTTCTTTTTTCTTATGAAGATATGAAGTTCACATAATGAGAAATTAGCGGGTTTTTTAACCTTTTTTAACCCAATCTTCCCAGTGATATGATTAGACCATGCCATGTATTAAGTAAACAAACTTCTTTAAATTACTCAGTTAAACTACAAAACCAATGAGAAACATAACTACAGTCCTCCTTGGAAAAAAAAAAAAAATACTATAATCAAAAGATATTTTAGTCTGTGTTTCTAGGTAAGAGAAATCAAAGTGAAAACATGTTTTTTACTGGACAAATAAAAACTTCCAAATGATAGTTCTGAAAGATCCTGTCTTTACCACAAAAACAATGATAATGGCACATCCAAGCATATAGAAGGTTTCTGGTTCAAGGCCTGCCAACAACTGCTCTCATGAGCTATGTTGGCGAATTTAAGCAGAACAGGGATGTAGACCTTCTAGGTAGGATGCATTCAAAGAACATCATGAAGATGAAAAAGGAATGCAAAGACAAGAGTCCTTTAGCCATAGAGCTTATAAATCACAATATCTCCAGCTATGAATATTTTTAACAACCTCCGTCTCATCTCTTCCCGAATACCTATTCCTACCAAACACTTCTTTAATGGAAGAAAAAACGCTGAGATTTAGAGATCACAGAATCACAGAATTTTCGAGGTTGGAAGGGACCTCTGTGGGTCATCTAGTCCAACCCTCCTGCCGAAGCAGGGTCACCTACAGCAGGCTGCACAGGACCTTGTCCAGGCGGGTCTTGAATATCTCCAGAGAAGA
>Ga0065711_1048935_pt1 | contig 11555 bp, 9 predicted proteins | sample Hoacrofraction12_FD_59098 | JGI IMG/M metagenome (GOLD analysis project Ga0065711, IMG submission 59098) | Hoatzin crop microbial communities from Cojedes, Venezuela - Epithelial fraction 12 v2 (version 2) | ecosystem: Host-associated > Birds > Digestive system > Esophagus > Crop | place... | reverse complement strand
CTGGACAAGGTCCTGTGCGGCCTGCTGTAGGTGACCCTGCTTCGGCAGGGGGGTTGGACTAGATGACCCACAGAGGTCCCTTCCAACCCCTACTATTCTGTGATTCTGTGATTCTGTGATGGATGTGACACACTGGGAGCAAAAGCCTGGTCCTGGAGCAGTCAGAAGCAGGAGGTTTTCTGTGATTTTAACTTCCATGAACTTGTCAGTATGTTAGTGATCCCTTCTTGGTTGAGCCAGAGCCTGGCTAATCTTTCAGCATAAGCTTATTGCATTTTGATTCGAAAACAAAATCCTCCAGAAGGCAAAGAACTGAAGGGAAGAAGTTCTCCCTGGGCAGAAATCTGCAGCAGCAGGTTTTTACGCTCGTCAGAAGTGAATCACTGCCTGCTCCGCGTGTGCGGAGCTTTGGTGGCGTGGCCGGGGCTGACAGCTGGTTCCTGTCCCCATCTGTAGTGCTGCTGGTGGATGACACGATGCACGCTGTGTCTGAAGGGCTTGCCAAGTTCGGGATGGGTTTATCTTAAGAAAAGCAGACAGTCATGACAAGGTTTGGGTCATTCCTCCGACTCTGAAGGTGTTTCCTAGCTGTTTAATTATTCAGGAACAATTTTTGCCATGACCAGGGCTCAGATTCGCTGCCTGCTGTTCCTGCCCCATCTGCTCCCCAGGGTCTCTGCTGACCCTTTGGATTTGTGGGGTACAGGCCAATCTCCCTAGCTCCCGGGGGGGGGTTAATCACTCATTTTCTTCCAGTTTTCCTCCTTGCTCAATGTTTTCTCTCTTTTTTTCATATGTTTGGGAGCAGCAGATAGAGATGGATGCTGAGGCTGTTAAAATTAGGGACAGGGCAATAGCTGAGGGACACACAGTGCTGCTGACTAAAGCCAGCTCCAGAAGATGAAATAAAGACGTCTTGGTGACTAGTAACAGCACTGGCTCTGGATGGCGAGTGCAGGGAAAGAAGGTGGGGGGCTCCTTGGAAGGGGCAGCAAAGTCAAGGAGGTGCAAGGGGGCAGGTACTCGTGTGGGGCAGAGTTCTGGGTATCGCCTGTGCTCTCTGGTGTGCCGTCCTCACGTACCCGCTTGCTCAAGGGTGCGAGGTTGCACCTCCCGCGCCGAGTACGACCGCTGTCTCCCTGAGCCGTGAGCCCCAAAGCCGTGGCAGTTCAGCTGCTTTTGGCACAGCTCATCGTGGTGCGGGAGCACCCTTCCTCTGTGCAGCTGCGGCACAAACCAGCTCCAAAGCCAAAACTCACGCCGCTGCGGTACGGCACGGCCAAGCCTGGCTGGGCAGAGCCGCGGTGGATAAGCAAAAGGCAGCGCATGGGGAGGACTGAGCAACGCTCAGGTCTGAGCGACGCCGGCTCATCTGCGGCCGGCTTGGGAGAGGAGGCTGCACGGCTCTGCTCCAAGGGCTGCTGGCCCAGGGTGCTGCGACCCAGCCCTGGTCCGGTTCCCGGCAGAGGGTGGCACAGCTCTGTGCTGAGCAGCCGGAGGCTGAGAAACCATCCTGCTTCCCTGCAGCCGCAGGAGCAGAAACCCTGCAGCCTGGAGACTCATCTGCTCGGTGCCGACCTGTTTGCCCTAGGCTAGGACAGCCCAAAGCGTTGCTGGCTTCGTGGTCTTTGAGCCAGCCTGGTCATGCAGGAAGGTAGAGGAGCTGAAATGCGAACCTCGCTAGAGGGTAGAAACCGAGGAGCAGAACGTTCACACTGCTGCAGCCGCAGAGATGCTCAGGCAGCCCTCTCCCGCTGAACTCCATGGCAATTAAATAACTAAACATCTCTAATGGCTCTGGCTTAGCCCCCCAGAGGTGTTCTTGAAGCCTTGACCATGCAGACAACGGCCTCTCCCAAAGCCTGCTGGAGAAGGGCAGTGTTACAAAGGGAGGGACGAAATCATCCTCCTGGCTTTGGGGAAGTTCAGCACTTTGAAATTCAGTTTCCTTTCACACCAGAATGAAAGGAGAAATTCAGACATATTTCACCAAGCGGAGATTGCATTTTGGAAGCGTCAGAACCCCCTTCTGGAAATGTTTCATTCTGTAATATTGAAGCAGGATGATTTGAAAAAGCAAATGTAATATATAAATATTAAACACCTATAAAATATTTACCACATTCTGTATTATTTAAATTCTTATTACACCTCACTGTGTTATTAAAATAATTAAAATAATAGCATAAAACTAGAGTTAAGGAAGAAGCTGGAAATTAAGTGCCCATTTTGATTACAGATTATTTCCATTTCCAAGGGTGACTTATTCTCATTTAGATCCTCCCATTTTGGAAAAGTTTTTGGGTATTTTTTTCTGAAACACTATTTCATGACACGTCCCTCCCAGGTTGTAGCGATAGCTACAGTTCTTCTCTGTGCTCCCAGCAGGAGGTCTCAGAAATACTCACCTAGGATGGGAGGATTGTTTTTATAATTTTAGATATGAAATGATAAAGGAAAGGAGGAGAAGAGTGGAGAAGCTTTAGTCTCTCCTAACTTCAACAACTACCTTTAGTCTTCCTTGTCTGGAGGCTTTCCATGAAGACTCCATCACCTGTCTTTCTTGAGGAATCGTAGAATCCTAGGTTGGAAAAGACCTCTAAGATCATCAAGTCCAACCATCAACCCAACACCACCATGCCTGCTAAACCATGTCCCAAAGTGCCACATCTACATGTTTTTTGAACCCCTCCAGGGATGGGGACTCCACCACTGCCTTGGGCAGCCTGTTCCAATGTCTGACCACTAAGGAGGAGACCTTCCCCACCTGAAAACCAGGAGACCAGGAACCACTGTTTAAGGGAGTGCACAAAAACACAATAGAAGGGCAAATGTTGCAAACTCTGCCCTATAAAGGTTGCAGGCTGAGGGGTTCAAAGCTGCTGATTTTGGAAAGACAGTCCTGGGGCTGGTCACCTCAACGCCTGGAGAAACCTTCCAGATGGGTGGAGTAATCCACACAGGACCTGTCTCCGAGCAGGACAGCCCAGAGTTACTCAGTGCCCAGCCAGCAAAGCCCATAAATGTGCAGCCAGGGATTAAATAGCTATTTTTCCAATTTACACACAAAGTCTATAACAGAAAATGAACCTGGTTTTCCTGATTTAGCTGCCAGGTCTCACGTTAACGATGCCGAAACAAAGTTTGCGCGGTACTTTCCAGATTCACTGGGCAGTTTTGCTGAACAGAGGTAGCATCGCTCAAGTTTAAAGCCTAAAATGATATTTAAGATTCTAAATCAGTAACTCTGCTTCTGCTCAGCCTGAGAAAGGCATTTACATCCTTTAAAAACAAGTGTTTGGATTGTGTTTTATGTAGAGTACACATAACCAATTGAAATGTAATAGCCTCTGCGTTACTGAGCTCATTTTTGCATTGCTGTGGCTTATGTCTTTACGTCTCTAGGACATTAAATCATCCCTAGGGTCTCGTGTTTTCTTACATCCTCCAGCACTGTTTCTTTTATGGTAGACTAAGTCTCTGTATGGGAGATTAAGTTTTACTGTGTGATGCCTCAATCCAGTTTTTGTTACCACTGCTTGTTCTGCAGACTTCCACTTGCTCGTGGTGTGAACGTCGGCTTGCGGGAAGCGCTGACATTGCTCCACTCATCACGCACGGCTGCTGTCTTCCTAAATAGGGGGTTTAGCTACAAATGACCAGAGGTGTCTGGCAGCACCTGGGCATGAAGCAGGACATGGGGAGAAAAGGGGAAGATATGGCAGTATTTAGGACTTTTTTTAATCTATGTTTAGCATTTCTTTAATCATTTGAACACCAGGGCTGCTACGTCTGGACTGTAACACACTTTCTGCACACCAACTGGAAATGAAGGCTGTGACCACCAGGAATTTTTCAGTGAATTTTCTGTTGTTGCTTTTGTCAACACCAAAAAATGCCAATTTGTGGCAACCAGAAGAGGCAGATTTGAAACCTTGCTTGACTTGAAATTAGTTTTGAGAAAAATGCTGCCATAGTCCAGACAATTCAGTTTTTAAATAAGGAGTCTCTGGACATTGAATCAGGGGCTTTCTGGTCAAAAAGTTTAGTTTATTTAGACTGGGAAAAAGAACATAAGAAGCTGAAACCAAAACAAACCACAGCATTATGATTGATTCTTGCTGGTATCCCTCCCCCTGCACCACAGGAAGAGGAATTGCATTGGTTTTATTTAATTCACCATCATTTTTGCCACAGCATAAGACAGAAAAATGTTTCACTGTTCCAGAGATTTTCCTGGGACAAAGCTCATTTTCTGCTATGGCTGAAGTTAATAGCACTGCCCTTCCCCAGGACCCCGAGTGACTACGTGAAGGATCAGGAGGTGCTCAGGCACCGTAGGAATGGGGCCAGTCAAGCAGTTCAGATCGCTGTGACCTCTTGTGACTGTTGTTGTTACGTGTATAGGTGTGAGGGGACATCACCGCACTCCTGTACAGCAAGGATGTTGCTTGTTGATCCATTCTCTTTTTATATCTGTTTGCCTCATTGCCTTTAGCTCTCCAACTGCCCTGCCAACGAGCTCCTCATTATACAAGTCCCCAGACATATCCCTTAGAAAACAAAACCAAAGAAGAAAACATGTTTAGCTCTAATGATGCACACGCTCGCTTTGTGTTTGGGTCTGTTGCCATTTAATGAGCGAAGGAGCTGCAGCCCGGCTGGGAGGATGAGCAGGGCACGAGGCTGCTCCAGCACGCCTGCTCTCAAGGGAGGGTTGAGGTACCAGTGACCTGAAAGGAAACGTACTGCCGCCAGATTGAGAGTCAAGCTTGACATTTAACTAGGAAATATCAGGAGATTATTGTGGACACGTGGGAGGTGGTGGAAACTTGGTTAAGCTGGGCCTGGAGAGGGTAGATGGGGAGCAGGTTTCCTGCAGCAGACAGGGTGCAGTTAGCGGGTGAATTACGCTGTTGCAAAAGGCCTGCAGCACGAGGAACTGCAAGTCCAGCTATTCAGGCTGCTGTAAACCAGACCAGCTAATGAATCTCTCCATAAATCTTTAATTTTGAAGCCATGAGGAAGAGCTGTTGGGCAGCAGTCCTTTCTCTGGCACCTGCCCCAGCCTGGTACGGGAGGATGGACGCTGCCGCGTCTCCCAGGGTGCGTCAAGAGGAAGAGGTGCTGCCTGGAGATGGTGTCCGTTCCTTCCAGAGCTGCTTATTAGTTGACTCTCTGCCTCACCATTTCTAGATGCCCTTCCTCCTCCCAGACACCCTCAGGATCTGGAGCATTCAACAAATCAATCTTCCCTTCTGCGTATTCACAGCCTTCAAACACCCAGGTTTCTCTTTTCTCACCTTTCCAAACTACTTGCTGCTTAGCCACGCTACAGGTATTCCACTCCTTTAATCTTCCCTCCTAACTCAGTCCCACAAATGCTTTAATTATTTTTCCTTCTCATTTTTCTGATCTAACTCCAGCCTTTCTCAAAATGAAGTGCTTTGAGCTGCTTGTAAAAGCCCAGTTTAGTCTCATCCTAGCTGGCAATGGCAGGGCTCGAATTAGAGCCAGTCAAAAGCTCTGCAGTGAAACCAAGTCTCCTCATAAAAAACACCATTTCATGCAGCACCAATTATCTCATTTAACACTTCTGAGCTTCAAATTTGTTTGGCCAAGCCCGAAGCCAGGTTCTGTGATATTTCTAAGGGCCAGGAGTACAGGGACCTGTGGGCTGGTAGCCACGGGGCCAGGCAGGTCTGCATCAGGGCCAGGGATTTTGAGGATGTGCAGCATCTTCCCCCCCAGCGTTTCAGTGCCATTCACAGCCTTTCCCATTTCTATCCTGGGGGAAGCTGACGGCGATGGTAGTTTCACGGGAGCAGCTGCAAAACCGTGGGAGTTTCTACTCTGTGATAAATTTAAAAAAATACTATTGGTTCCAATTCAATTTGGACCAAAATCAAAAAGTGAAAGCGGAAAAAAAAAGGAATTTCTTACAAATTTGCGTTTGGCCATCTCCAGCTAGTGTCTCTCTGCTCAAGGACGTGAGGAGTTTGTGAATGCTTGCTTTTCAACTTGCTGCTCTAGCACACTTCTTGAAGCCAAGAAAAAAGTCTGTATAAAAAGTATCTAAAAGAAACAATCTTTTTTAAATAAAGCACAGGCAGGGGGGACCTTGCATGGCTTGATGTAGTGTCCAAGTGGCGGTCTGTCTCCTAATAGAAGCCGCTCATATTAGAGCAGGTTGTCAAAGTCAGTGTATTTCAGGTGTGGACTGATCTGAGGGATACAGGGGAGGAATTTTAAGGATTTTTTGCTTTTCCGTTCATCCTTCACATTAATACTGTGCGGTCTGCTACACATCCCGGGTAACACGATGCAGTTACATTTGTAACCTCTCTGCTTTCTTCAGATCCCAGCTGCCTCCGTGCCCGCTTTTACGCCCTTAAATCTGTTCTGTGTTTTGATGAAGACGTTTGAAGCTGTCCGTCTAGCCTGCCGAGATTTCTGAGGCAGGCTCTGTTGATCAGCAGTTCCCCACTGGTTTCACATGTCCCCCGCTGAGTGCATCCAGCAATTTCAGACGTGCTTGCTTTGAAGCGAACTCAGCATCACAAACACATTTCAAGCAAACAGCTTGGCGTGGTCCTTTCAAATCCGTACTTCAAACTTGACGAGCTCACTGGAGCATTTCAGCAGATTTTTTGGGGACCTAGGTCTGATTAACTCCTCTCCTAATCTCTCAAGCCGTTATGTTCAATGAGAAGTGTAAACAGATTGGAACAGTAAAATCAAACAAACAGAAAAATGTTAGTGCATCAAATTCTTGGCTGCAGCCTAGCGAAGGAAAATAGATTGCGAAGGGGAAAAAGGAAGCGGGAGGAAGCAGGAAGGAGCTTGGCCATCACAAGCCTGTGACAAGGGGCAGGGCGAGAGGCAAGGGAGCACGGCGAGCCAGACAAACGCCCGCCGAGAGAGAAGGACGCAGGGAAGGATGCTCCTTGCCAACATGCCTGCTGCTCCCCGGGCTGGGGAGAGCTGTGTGAGTCCGAGGGCACCAAACCCTGAACGGAAATGTGTAATTTCACAAATCTGAGCATGCTTAGTGTGCTGCTGTGTTGCACAGGGGGTGGGCTTGGACTGGTTCTTGTTTCTGTTTGGTGAACCCCATCTCTCGTGACACTGCAGCCGTTGCTCTGGTTGCCCAGGCACCCTGCATACTCCCCGCACACCACGGAGCGCTCGGCCGCCTGCCAGCAAGGGCAGAGGCAAGAGCAGGCTGCGACCTTACCCAGTGATGACTTCCCCCAGGCGAGGCTGCCAACCCAACCAGAGAGCAAAGGATGTGAAAAGAAACGAAACGGCGATGTTCAGGTCCAGGGGAGGCAATGTGAAGCGTTTCAGGGGGAAATTTGTCATGTTTTCCTATTCTCTAAATAACAGTCTTGTTCTAATTGGTGGACGAGCTCTGCAAAGCCAGTATTTTCAGAGCCTATCCCAGAATTCCTTGTATTTTAATTTGTTCTGTTAAAAAAAAAAAAAAGAAAATATTGAAGAACAAACTCCACTACATTTTGGCCTCCTTTTTGTGTTTTCAGGTAAATGTTTCAATTTCCAAGGTATTTTTAAAACAAAAAATTGAATATTTGTTTCCCTGAGAATTGAAAATTTCGACATCATATTGCCAACCAATTTAATTTTGATTTTAAAAATGGGGAAAAGCACTGTTCTTTCAAAACAGAATTCAAACCACCGCCTCGAGGCAAAAGGGCGATGGCTGCATCGCCAGCCCCACGCAGTGAAGAGCAGGGAGCGTGGCCAGACCACAGCGTGGGACTTGCAGCCCAGCCGGTGAGATCCTGCTTACAGGAGGGGAAATCACTGTGAAGTGCCCCCTGTCATAAGAAAGAAAATTGCTCTTCTTCCCTCCTATTCTACAACTTTTTGGGAGGGCCAAAGGAAGCTAGTGTGTTCCCCAGCTCTGTGTCTCCGACAGACGCTAGTGCTTTCTCTCAAAGACTACTGCAGCGTAAACTATGCACCAGGGTGTATTTCAGCACACAAATGCTCCTGTGGCCTGCACAGGGAGTCATTCCTGCAGGGAAAATTGCATTTGTTGGTATTATTCTGGTCTGCTTCAGCAGCTCCTGGCGAGTTTTACTCCAATATTCTCCTTCTGTCACTGACCTTTGCTCTTCTGCATTTAGCTTATCCCACCTTGAGATCCCTGCTTAGCTGGGTTCTCAGTAACAGCTTGGGGCCTGTGTGCTTCCCTGGACAGGTCGGTGGCGAGACAAGGTGCCTCCCGGTCACAGTCCCTTCGCTGGACCACATGCAACCCCGTGCACTAAAGCAGGAGCTACTAGGGGTGACTCTTTGTGGCAGCATCCAAAGCCATCTCTCACTGCATAGGAAGAGCACCTTGAGGCCAGAAAAAAGACCCAGAACCATGCTGTTTGCTGGCAAGGAAGCAGCCTTTTAGGGCAGAGAAGATATCCTCAAGGCACATCTCAGCTGGTCTGGAAGCTCCAGGTCGTAGGGTCTCCCATCCCATGGGCAGGGTGAGGTCTCCCCCGGGAGCTGAGACAACCCCAGCGCATGGAGAGCCCTGTGCTGGGCATCCTGGGGAACCAGGAGGAGATCTGGTCCCTCTGCAGCCGGGGCTGCAGAGCTGGCACGGCGTGGAGCGGGGAGGAGCAAGCCGACAGACGGCAGAGGAGTGCATTAATTTCAAGCTCTGTTAAGAACAGTGAGGGAGAGAGAGGATCGATTTCTGACAAAGAAATAAAATCCAGCAGGAGAGACATCTTATTTCAAAGTTGCTCAGAGTGCTCTGGAAGGAGGCATCGGCGGGTTTACAACTGATCGAGAGGCTCTCGGTGGTGCTGGCGTGGGCCAAGGGGTGGGAGGCAATTTGGAGCAATTTTCTATAATAAAAATGAGAAGTGGAGTAGGAGTGGAGTGAGAGTGAACCAGCTGTGGGATCAGGCCGTGGTCTGGGAGGGATTCAGGTGGAGCCAGTGAGGTTAGACTCCAGGGAGACGAGAAGGCCGGTTGTTGCGGGATGCTTTCGCGGGAGAAGGGGAGATTCCGAGAGGGGAGCAGGGGCTGCACATGGAGCTGACCTGAGCTCAGAGCTCCCATCGTGAGGAAGCTTTTTCTTCAATATCAGAATGAAAATGAACAACAGAAACGTAAAATGGGTATTTGACTTAGGAAATATTACACTCCCCAAGAAATGCATCAACATGAATAAGCGCTTTGTGAAGCATGTTGAAATTTTATTTACATACCATTTTCCAGCAGAATGTAATGATTATGAAAGTTGCCCAGAAGGTTTATTCCTTGGGGAGAGAGGAGGAAAGCTGAAAGCGAGGATTCACCTCTGGAGCCTGCAAATGTTAGCTCCCGTGGCAGATGACTGATACAGCTTAGGCCATGCAGGTCACTGCAGAGATACCCGCGGGTGTTCAACAGCCTGCGAAGTCAGATAAGCGACAAATGGGGTGGACATCAGAAATGACGAAGGTCATCTCTGTGGCCATGCTGTGCAAATCTTCTTTTTCACAGCTTTTGATCTCGACTCAGAAATGTCTTTTTATCTATTTAATTTAAAAATGAATTGTTTTCTACCCATCTCTGAGAAACAAAACCTGTGACATAAAAGTAAACCACACGGGCCATTAATTTCAGCAGGACTTAGGCTGCTTTCACCGTCCATTCAGCAGAGAAAGCGCATTTAGAATGTGTTGAGTGGCAGGAGGAAGCAGGGCAGAATATTGTCTGCAGTGGCTCAGAAATACCTCCTCCATTTCAAACATGCCTTTTTATTTCTTTTCTTCATTTGTTTTTTTTTTTTGTGTGTGTGTGGTTTTATTTTTTTTTAACGCAAGAGAATCCTGCAGGCAACAGCCTCCATCACTGCCCAGGGCACGTTCATCTTGTGCACTGAATCAGCGACCACAAGGCAAAAATAGCATCTGATGATATAATTAATGCCTGTCTTGGGGAATAGGTCCAGAGGGCCTTGGACGAGGTCACGGGGCCCAGTGGCACTTCACTTGCTCGTTTGCTGCTCTCAGCCTGTGCTGTTTAATGCAGTATTCTGTGACGGGGGGCACACGGGCTGTCCCTGCTTACCCTCCCTGAAGTGGGGCTGTTTTGCTGCAGGAAGAGAAGACTGAGGAGGGATTTCTAACGGACCTTTAATATTAAAAAGGCTACTGCACAGAGCAAAGGGATAAGCTTATCTCTGTAGCTGTGGTGGCTAGGGCAGAAAGTTCAGGGGCTTTGGCCTGAAGCTCAGCATTAGCAACAACGCTGGTTTTTATCAAGCAGCTAGCAATTTAGCCATTTGGGACATCTACCTAAAACTACCTTTTAAAACTGTGCTTTAAAGGTGGTGAATCCTTAGTGCTTTCTAAATACCCCTGTACATCGTTCTTCAGTTAGACTCTTCCAGAGCAGAGAAATCCAATATCAAACCAAGCCAGTTTTGTCAAGTTTCCTCTGTGAAGAAAACGTCCAGCGTGCTTTACATGACCCTGGGAGACTGCTGTGGTGTGACTTCACTGATGGAAGACAAAATTTAATTTCGGGCTGGCAGTGTAGCTTTTCTAAAGCTACCTGCAGGGTAAAATTTTCTGCTGCCAATCTCCACACAGAGTTTTGCAGATGTCCCAGGTTAGGCAATGTAGTTTAATGTTGAAAATGAGATAGCTTGATCCTCTGACTGTCTCACTCAACTTTTTGGAGGATTCTCCTGAAGACTTTTCATTGCTGGCTGTAAACACTCCCCAGGTTAGAAAAGCTCACCCGCTCCCATGTCGTCTCTTTCAAAGCTGGCACCAAGAGCCAAATCAGCAGATGAGCGGAGAAGTTCTATGGGTAGAGGATAAACAAGCAGTTGGTAATTCTGGTACCTTCAACAACTTTTAGGGAATCTCCTGTGATACAGCTGGTCTCTTTCCTCAATGCATCACAACCCAGCATACAGACTCCTGCCCTTGTCCCTTGGCCTGGCACCTCAGTTACTTCTGCCTCTGCAGATGATGCCTTTTCCATTTTCATTTCTTAGGTTTCCAGGATGTCTCATTTTTTCACTAATTAAAATGATGCCGTAAGATTGGTTCACCTGGAAGCCCCTGACATGAACTCTTAGCTCAACTTCCAGTTTAACAGAGCATCTTGTTCATGCAGTAAAATATAAGCAGTCTGCTCCTCGTAGGAGCATCTCTCCTATGAGGAAAGACTGAGGGATCTTGGCTTGTTTAGCCTGGAGAAAAGAAGGCTGAGAGGGGACCTTATAAATGCCTACAAATATCTTAAGGTGTCAAGAGGACAGGGCCAGACTCTTCTCAGTGGTGCCCAGCTACAGGACAAGGGGCAACGGGCACAAACTGAAGCACAGGAAGTTCCGTCTGAACCCGAGGAAGAACTTCTTCCCTCTGAGGGTGACGGAGCCCTGGCACAGGCTGCCCAGGGAGGTTGTGGAGTCTCCTTCTCTGGAGATATTCCAGCCCCACCTGGACAAGGTCCTGTGCAGCCTGCTCTGGGTGACCCTGCTTTGGCAGGGGGGTTGGACTGGGTGACCCACAGAGGTCCCTTCT
>Ga0065711_1048934_pt1 | contig 11555 bp, 6 predicted proteins | sample Hoacrofraction12_FD_59098 | JGI IMG/M metagenome (GOLD analysis project Ga0065711, IMG submission 59098) | Hoatzin crop microbial communities from Cojedes, Venezuela - Epithelial fraction 12 v2 (version 2) | ecosystem: Host-associated > Birds > Digestive system > Esophagus > Crop | place... | reverse complement strand
GGGGAAGAGCAAAGGATTTGCAGGGTGTCACACCCCTGAGTGTTCTTCAGGCTCAGCGTTTGAGGGAATGGGAGTGCTTCCTTTGTCCTCTTCCTAAACACATTACTCCAGCACACCACTGTTCCTATCAGGTCAGCAACTCCTCTTCGCAAACACTGATAACTGGAGAGAAGTTGTGGGAAAGAAAAAAGCAAATCCTCGGGAAATCTGGCGTTAAATAAACAGAACCCTGTGTGCATCGAGAGGACACTCAGACAGTGAGGGAAGAGCTGCGAGTCCAAACCCCACCTGGGTACAGTCGCATTCTGAGTTTAAGTCAGTGCTCACCATCCCCACGCAGCTGGCTTCCCTCTGTCAGCTGAGGAGTGATAAAGCTACTACTGATGTCGGCATGGGAGAGATTGTGACCCATAGCATAAATATTCCATTTCAAGGGTTACAAAGGCTTATCAGTACTATGTCACTGATAATCCTTGCATAGTAATCAGTAACAAAAGTCACTACATGCCACCCAAATACAATATTATGTATTAGTGACCTCAGATCTTGATTTTGCAGCTCAGTACTACAATGCATTATGACAATATAGTTTCACATCCTATCTATACATTTGAATGTTGGGTCTTTTACTGGACCTAATGTTTTCAGTTCTGTTTTTATTACCCATTCCCTTTCTCTCCTTTATAGTTCACTTTTTTTAGATGAAAAATAAGGAAAATTCCTCAACTATCTAAAATCATGTTACTCTCCTCTTGAAGAAAACAGCCCTGCTGGGCTCAGATGCCCAGCTTTTTCCTGGAACCAGGCCAGACACAACCAATCTTCATAACATATGACTGGATACTTGCAATACCAACAGTACAGAAATACAAACAACTAGAAAGTCCGGGAGCTGATGGCTATTTTTGAAATGAAGACCTGAACTTAGGTGAGCAGAGAGAACCCAGGAAGGAAGAACAGTGGTAATGATTCAAACATTTATTTATTTTACTCGCCTTCTGAAAATAGGATCTATTTCAGCAGGGAATTATATGCAGAATAGAGACAATAATTAAATCCATACTCTTCATGCTTATATGTAACCCTATCATATACTTGTCTTTTCCGCTGGAGTTACCACATTTCACATTCTGCTGGTATAAAATTTTATCAAAAGCAAGCTTTAAAGAGATTTCCTTTAATAGTGTCTTAAAATGCACTGGGTCCAGAATACAAGTTAATTCCACTACCTGTTTCCCTTTATACCGCACTTCAATCCTGATGCAGCAGCTGAACACAGCGGTCTCTGTGTACGAAGCTGTTAGAAGAGCAGTTTAAGACCCTTGGCTCCTGGATCATCATACATGGTAACAGGTCTGCTAAAAGTTCAACACGTCCACGGGCCTGAGCAGCGTGGTGTTTGGTCAAAGATCATGGTTAGCTTTCATGTTTATATACTGTATTTGCTCTCTCACTTTCGTCCTGTATACATCCAGCGAGGGATGAAAACAGCTGTGCGTATGTATCATCCAACAACCATTCAGTGCAAAATCTCACCCACAAACCGTCCTCAGAGCCAAGGACTGGGGCTGAGTGCTGACACTCCCAGTTCCTTCCCGAAACCGCAGCCCACAGGGGTGGTCAGGAGCCCTTCTTGCTAGCCCTATACCCCTTTTGCTGTGTGTGGCAGCCCAGACTGGACACACGGTGCAGCCCCGCAGCTGACGGCTGCTGCTCAGGGGATGCTCCGAGGCACTGTGCCCCTCAGTCTTCGCCTGAGCTCAGCCTGCTTCTACACAGCTGTAAGTAAACCCCCGAGCTGCTCTATAAAACAAAGCAGCTGTCCCTCTCATTTCCTTGCTCTCTAGACAGATTTTCTTCCTTCTTTTGAAAAAAAAATGGCAGAAGCACCTTTCCGTGCCCATCCCAAAAGGCTTCTCCTAAAATCTCTGCAGAGGTCACAGGAGGGCTAAGATACAGGACACATTTCTCTCTCCAGCGTTTGCCACTGACCGTGCCACAAAGCGGCTGACTAAACACCTGCTCCAGCTTGCAGGTGCCTGTCACTTCTCGAGGAGAGTAAGCATCTAACACAAATTTACGTGAAATCAGACAGGACCCACACCCTTCTTGGATCTGGGTCCTAGGGCACATTTTATCTCACACTGTCATAAAGTATGTCTATCTCATATCTAGCAAGTCACCTTATTATCAGTAGGTCAAACATCTATGGGCTGAATGAGATTATCCTGCTGCATTCCCTAGATTTGCAGTGGATTTGTTTGAGAAAAGCAATGGCCTGTACCAACTGGCAGATGTCCAGATGTCCCCTCAGTTCTAACCCTGGTATCTCAAATGGTCAAGGTGTCTGAATATCTGCTAGAAGAGTCGGGGCAGAAAACAGAAAGCCTGGATGACTATGAAACCTCACAATAGCAGTGGAAGAAATATTTTGATAGATATTTCATTTAAAGGTGACCAGAACTGAAGGCTTGACAATGCACTTTTATGATGCTATTAACGCTGTTGTGACAAAATGCATTTCATCAATACAGCTTTATAAAAAACACATGTATGGCAAAACAAAATGTTCCACTTCAGCCCAGTACCCTACAAAAAACAGCTAATGGAAGAAAAAAAATAGTAGTGTTGTGTCAGGATTGAAAGTACGCAGAATCAACCTCAGGAGAAGAGGACAGAGAGAAATGAAAGAAGGTTATCATCGACATTTTTACTGACAGTATTTTACTTCGGTTGAGTAGAGCCAATAGAAATGGTCCTTGGAAGTCTTGCAAAGAAAGCAACACACTACTCAGCCTGCCTGCATGCACGCATCTGAGAGAGAAAGGCTGAGTGCATGAGAAGAGTGTTCATATTACTTTCATCGACACACCATTGAGATGAGAACAGTTTACTTAAGAAATCTAGAGGTATTTACACAGAAAAATATAAATTCTTCTTCAGTCACAGGATAACGGATAGCTCCACAGTGGGGGCCTGGGAGAAGTGCTGCAACAATGTGACCCAAGTCTGTTCTTCCACTATTAAATGGAGGAGGTATTATTTATTAGTCTAATTCACTTGAGAGCAGGATTTAAAATCAATATGAGTAAAAGCAAGATATGTTTTGTCTACTTTGCCACATGAACTTAAAAACGTGAACAGAGCTCCTTTGTGATGTCTACCTATATGTTTAATACCAATTCACATTTCACATGCCAGGTACCTGATAGAAACCTCCTAAAACCAGGACCTACAGTTTAAGCTCTTTACTCTCCTGCGCTCTGGCTTCTGTATGCATATGAGCTGCGATACGTGAAGAGCTTGAGGGAACCATGTTGTTCTGGAAACAATGAAATCTTAAGAATGAAAAATTCCCATTCCCTATTCTGTAGCAACTTAATTAATAGAAATTAGTATTATTAACTAAGTAATATTGAGAAGAGTTGAAGGAGACTTATCTATTACATAGCACCTGCATTATGAATGACTCCAGGGACATTTTATCAGCCTCTAGGTCTCTCCTGCACACACCTACATATAATGATTCTATGATCAGCATGCTGACAACTATCTCAGTAACACCCTGCCTCCGTGTCATCTCCTGCCCCACCACCTTCCTGCTCCTCTTCTCCCATTCTCCTCTGACCATCCACACACCACTTGGCTAACGCCCTCCTCTCTTCAGGCTCCTAGCCTCTGCTCACAACCAACACAAAACCAAAATGAAGAAAAGGAAGGAATCAGGACATATTTCAGGAACCTCACAGTCATTTCAGTCCATTTACATCTGAAATCATGGCTGAATGGAAATCTCGCTATTCATTTCAGCAAGGGTAAGGCTTTCCCCTTTGTTTCACTGATTATTCACAAAGGGGCAGAGCCTCCTGCTCAGCAACCACGTCAGCGTACATGGCTGCCCGGCTTTCAGGGATGGCTGGCTGGAGGATATTGTACGACGACAATGGGCGATTGTTCAGACCTGTGGACGGGAGCGGGATGAACGACTGTTTCTCAGGGGAACCAAGGAAAAATAACACTTTCCCCTTGAGTTCCGCTGGCTTTAAAAACAAACAGGGCAAACGTTTCCGCAAGTAAGTGCAAACCATACAGTTCCCCAGATCAAAGCCGAGAGGTCTACTCTGAAGCTGGAGGCGCATTCATGGGGACTGGAAAAAATGACCCTTTACAACGGCAATACTGCATTTACCATAATAAGGTATTAACCAAATATGATTAAGTGCAGGTATTGCCACTTTACACATCTTCAGCCTGCATTTCACTACTTTTGGTTATTTTATACATTATCCCCTGGGTGCTCACCCTAACAGCAGCACTGCCTCCAAGCCCTGCCTCTCATTCCACAACATGTAACACTTCGGTGGCAACAGACACTTGTGTCCTATGCAGAAGACTACGCCAGACGATACGCAGAGATGCTAAAAGGATAACTGGAATATGCTGTGATCTGGGGCAAGAGAAGAGATGCCAGTAAAGCTGGGAAAGGGCAGAATTAGCCCCTACCCTGCTGCAGGCCCTGCCAGCTAAATACACATAAATGCTTGAGGGGAGGTCTGAAGAGGTTATAGCCAGTGGGAGTAACAAGGAGAAAGTATCAGAAGGAGGAAGGGGCTGGGGATTGGCTTTTATTTTATTCTGGTTTTAGGAAGACATAACAAAAATTCATAAAAAGACAAATTTACCTGCACTAGGTATTACCTTGTATCGTAGAGCTGTAAAATAATCTTGATCTGTCCAGATTACTCTTTTGAATGGAAGCATCTTCCTCTTACCTAACGGAGGCAAAGCCACCTAGATTCACCTTGAGAGCTGTTTTTTTTGTGTGTGTGTGTTCAGCACATCAGGCTGAGACACAAACCTACACAAATCGCAGAATGGAGAGAGGCTGAAATGTTGTCTTTATTGGGCAACAAAAACCACTTTCAATTCCAAAGACAGCAACTTTGTCTGACTTCCCAACCACTTCATCTGTGAACAGCTGACAGTATACCTGAAAGCGTGTACAGGTAACAGCCGCCAGCACCCAAGGAGCAGAAACACTTTGTGCTATATTTCAGCAGCATTCAAACTGTTGGAGGCTCAGTGGTTTCACCTGCTAATTCTACTTTTTCACTGTAGAAAGTAACTTCACGTTAATCTCAACAAGACATGACAGCACACTGAGCACTATGTAACGTTATCAGGAAACTACTCTCTTCTGCAGTTCGTCTTCCTGCCCAGCTGATCTCCTCGGGTGTCCCAGAAATCATCACTACTTTCCTCCCTGTCATCAACATTTGCGTGGTACTCCAAACACAACACACACATTTTGTAAAGGGCTGTGATACAAAATCACCTCCTCCACAATCGGCAATCCATTAAAAACCAAGAGTCAACACTGTGGAGAAAGGCTCTTTCCAGGTCTCAGGCACAAGCCACCTGGAACCGGATGCATGGTGGAGGCCGGTAACACCTCTGACAACGACCATGGCAGATCCCTGCCAGGAGGCAACTGTCAACATCACCAGCCAAAGAGGTACCGCTTCAACCCTCATTTTCTGCTCCAAAGGGAACGAGAGCTCCTCACTGCCCTCCAGCTTGGGAGTACGTAGCACGGCACCACTGCCCTTGGGTAATTCAGCTTTCAAAGGCTGCCTGCTCGGCGGCACCAGGCTTGGCAGCAGCTTTGTTACAGCACCAACAGCAATAAATATGCTCGCCCTAGCTGTGAAACTAGGTCAAAGCTAAGGATGTTTCATTTTAAGGGGTAAAGCCTTTCTTTAATTTTCTTACTGCATGAACTTTTGGAACGTATTTTTCTAGGGTCTGTTAATTTCCAAATTGGCTGGGATGCAGCGCTGAAGTAAGAGCAGATCAGAGAACAGTAAGTGCGTTGGAGGAAAAACATCAGACAGTGCAAGGAGAAACCGTGAAGGCCAGGGAGTACTTGGAGAGAGCTGCAAGTGCATCAGAAGCAGGGCACTCGGAGCTTGGGAAAGACAAAGATGAAGGGAGATGGAGAAGAGGTGGAAATCAAAGCTCTGACCCTACAAGCAGCACACACCAAATCCTGAAAATCACCACTAGCCACCTATAAATGCTTAGTGATAGCTAAAAGAAAACAGAAGAAAAATAGCTGTGTAGGAAGCCTCAGTGGTCAGATTAAAGACATAAAGAGTCTTTCACAAAACAGCCACAGGTCAGAAGTGTGCATCAGACTCCAGCACAGCCTGCTCAAGCACCAACTCATGCTGCATGGCTTTGCCTAGACTTGGACATTGACCAGCCTTACGTTCTAGTCACAGAACTATGCTGTGAGCATATTAAATACACACCCACTGGCAAGTTGTAAGATTTTTATGTTTATCTTAGTTTCTGTCTTCTTTGTTCAGAAATTGTATCTTCAAACCCAGATACAATCCACATCCTGCTCTTTTTCATCCCACTGGCTGTAAGATTTTGTCCTATCTCTCTGCTCTGGTACTGCTCCAAAAGTCCAGTACAGAAAAACTGATATTGCTTTGTTATAATTTGTCCCCATTTTATCAACAGGAAACTCTTATAAACAAACACTAATATACCAAAGATACTCCCCGAAATTCTCCTTTTTGTAAAAATAAATGATTCTAAGGCATTAATAGACTGTATCATTTAGCCTTCCTACTTGTATATCCCAGACATTACATTTCATTTGTTAACCTTCCACTATATGAAATCATTTGTTTAGTTACAGCATATTTTCCAGAAATGCATATAGTTAGGTCCAACAGTAATCCCTCTTAAACTTAGAAAGTCCTAGGTCTGGCTTCTTTAAATACATGTGGCATCACCTTTCAGTCACAGCTTTTTGTCATGCCTTTCTCTGCTAGATTACAAATACCTTCTTAGGTGCCTCTTGGCCTTCATTAAAATAAATACTGTGACTAAGTCAGATTTCTAAGTGAGGCCTTCCCTTGGACACTTAAACAGGTTTTACAGTTGTTTATAACATCATCTAAACAGAAAGCATCTCATCAGCGAGCACACAGCTCTAGTCCTGGCCAAAGCAGTGGTCTACACAGAAGAAGAATCGCTCCTAGATACCATTCTCTCTGTTTGTGTACCCAAAGGACTCATTAGTCCTTTCTGCCAGCCATCACACTGGGAAGTCACGTTAAACTGTTGGTCTGCTACAACCCTGAAACTCCTCTCCAGGCCCCAGCTTTCCAAGAGACAAGCCCCTTCCCTCTTTGTAGGTGGGACCCGCGTCCTTCATTCCTGGATCTATGACCTCATGCTCAGCTGGATTAAAATAAACTTTGCTTGAGTGGCTCAGCTTAGTAGCTGATACAAAGTGCTTTGTATAAAACATACCCTATCCTCCCCTTTTAACCAAGTATTTTTGTGTTATCTGCAAAACACAGAAGTAATTCTGTATTTATTTGCAGTTCTTTAATGACTATATCAATTTTAAGCTTTCTGTTGATCCATAAAGAATGTCACTAGAAGTAATCCCACTTAATAACCCCACACTGGCATCTCCTTTTCAGATCAGTCTGTTGTCCAAGTATTAACTTTTACACATACAGATTTTCTACAATTTTTTTTAATTTTTTTAAATCATAGTGCCTAAAACGCTGAGTAAAATTGCAAGCCCCTAAACCTCTATTACATTTTCACAGATACCTCAGCTGACAAAACTCCTTTTTCATTACTCCAGGTTTGGTTTTGTATTGGAGTTTTTTAATCAGACTGTATTTGTTCCTTTAGTTTCTTTAGCAATCACATGACATATTAGCATTTCCATTATATTGCTTGTATGATGATGTCAACCTACAGCCCTTCAGATCAGTTTTCCTACCCTTTTTTGGTATATTGACACTTCAAACCCCTGAATGTTTGCTGAAATTTTCCTCACATTGCAAGAATTAGGAAAAGTTAACAGTATGGAGCCAGAGAGCTCTTCAGCCAGTCTTTGGACTCTTAAGTTTCCAGACCATTTTAATGTGTTTATTTCTGGTAAACAGTATTTGACATCGTCCATATTTACAAACGCATTAAAAGCGCAGCATAAACTTCATGAAATATGAGTGCATTTGCCGCCTCCTTTACAAAATGCATAAGTATTTAATGAAGCACTTTTGCCTGTGTATAAGAACAGTTTTATTACCATCATCAAAGGGTGGGCCAATATTATTGCTAGGATTTATTTCATTAATGCATCACAACTTTATTCTGAAGAGGCTATAATCACAGAGGGAAAGACTCCCGCGTAAATTCTGCGGGGACAAAGCACAGCTGCTGTACCACAAGTACTGATGGCCCTGTTACGGATGCCACGGAGTAGCCAGGCAATAGGTCAGAAGTGTTTTATCATTTAGAGAACAACACAGGAAGGGACTTGAGTGAGAAACCTCTCTAAAAACACACTGCACCTCTTCCTTTTCTCTGCAAAGATAAATGCATGTGTCCAAACAACTACTCTCAGCTTCCTCACCATCCAGACTGTTTTCAGGTGTGACAGCTTGAAATCTCCATCATCTGAAATCATAAAAACACCCACAAATAACAGCATGAAGGCAAATTTATACCCTAGGCTTACTGGTACAGTGCGGCTCAATAGACACAAAGCTGTGTTACTAAGAATGGAAAAACGTCCTGTAAAAAGCTCCATGCAACATAGTGGGTGTTTAAACCTGTATGGCAGAAATGATTTATGGCCACCCACAGGTGATCTGATTGCTTTTAAAAAGACCTCAGTCAGGCAAGCAAGAGTAAAATGAGACATCACAAGTGACAGGATGCAAAGAAAAGGCTTACTTAGCTCTATTTTGTCAAAAATATGGAACAATTTTTAGGTTTTCACTTCATTTAAAGTGGGTGGAATTCTCTTTCCACAGAAACCCATTTTTACCACTACTCATCAGTAAAGAAGAGGCTTCTCTCAACATATGACATTTAAAAAGGAAACAAAAAGGGAAAAATAAAGATTACGTTACAGTAGTAGGTATCCACCTCCAGCAAGTTTTTCCAAGGCCTCTAAGAGGAAAACCCTTTCCGTTATGTAGAAATAGCCTCAATTGACTTTTCCACTCCTCTAACTGCTGGTCTGCAGCACGTATAATCTCAAAGGTCTACCTTTAGAGCTAACCAAATTAACAACCACATCCTTTCCTTGCAAAAGGCTTTTAAAAAAAATAAACAAAAAACCCAAAACAACATAAAAATATATTACAAATTCTCCTGAGGATCCTGAAGTAACAAGTGTCCACTGCCAGCAATTCCTCAGCTTGTTGCAGAAGGATGAAACATTTCACTAAAACTTCAGATCCTTGGGCAAGAGAGATACACATAGTGCTGCTAAACCTTCATGCTCTAGGAAACAGTAATAGACATATTTGTGGCATTCTCTGTATACTACATAAACCCCAATAGCGTTATCTGCTTTGCAAAGATGAAATTATATAAAGACTGAAGGTTTGCCAGTTACTTCCTTGGCTAATGTAAATGGGATTTAAAATGAAAAATGGCTACCCAGGAGAGGCCACAACAATGCTAGGATTCAGAATAACATTTATGAAGGTTTGTTAATCTCCTTCCCTGGAAACCTAAAGAGAGGAAAGTTGTCCCTCTTAAACAAAATGTGAGTTACTCAATCCAAAAAGTCCAGAAATCATTTCTACTGGAAAAAAGGCAAAGAAAAAAGTGAAAACCTGTGCATGCTTTTCACCTTTAGTACTTATTTCTAAAGCACTTGGTCAAAGAAAACATTTTTATACTTTCCAACTTGTGTAGAAATTCACTAAACTCCTCAAATGATGACTCCTGCAACCAAGAGTTCTCATATGTATGTCTCGGATGACAACCTTTAAAGCCATATTGTCACACTCAAACACTGAGCCAAACCACTAGTCAAAATCGGTTTTCTCTGAAAATCTCAGCCTAAATGGCACCTGTCTACCTGTATTCTCTGTGGACCTCTAGGTAGACAAGTGTGCAGCTTGACATGTAAATCAGATGATTACTCCTCCAACCAACCATGCATATAGCTATTCTTTTGTTCTTACGTCAACACGTACACAATTTGCATCCACAGTTTTCAAAAGCTGCCCTTGGTCTGATCATTTCTCCACACTGAAAAACCGTGGGTAGCATCCTGAGCTCCCACCCAGGCTTGAGCCAACAGAACAAGCTATAAGAAGTGTAACAGTTCAAAATAGGCCCCTATTTTTCTCTCCGTTTAGAACTGTAACATATTCTGCTTCTCTTCACTGTGTTTTACACCACACTGTAACGTATCAACCATTTGTTATAAAAACATGACACCTGACAGTTTCTGGAAGACCTCTACTAGATTATCAATCATGTTCAGACTTCAAGCTTAGCCCCATTAGGCTTGCTTTAAAACTGCTGCTTAAACACACGCACATAAATCCCGCATACAATTAAAGCTGGCTTTCTATCAAGACAGGCGTAACATATGGTTTGGATGTAAGGTATTACTTAGGAATTGATTTGGGCAATCCCCACAGAGTAAACAGTACATTACCAAACAGACCCCCAAACACATGACACCCTAAAAATACAGATCATTTGAAAAGGATGGGATGGGAAGGTATAATACCTCAGTTGGTGACAGCGAAGACTGGAGATATTTCTAACTACTACTCCTAAAAACAAACCATCTGTTCCATGTCTGTTGGGAACCGAGACTGAAGGCATAGTCATGAACTCCTATTTTCACATGAAGAGCGCACGCAAAGCCCCTCTTCTCTGAATATGGCAATAACATACAGCAACAAACCATCTTCAAGCTCCTCTCCACAGCACTGCTTGCCCCCAAGCTCCTTCAGCCTGCTCTTAAAGTAAACGTCTGTCCTTCCAGCGGTCTATGGTGCTGCCCTGCCACCGCTGCTGTGAGCCCATTGCCAGACCCTCGGACTACGCTGCTCAAGTTCACGTATAACCTAGACCTGTAATGGAGACTCATCTTTACGTCCATCACTGCCACTTGATTAAAATGCAGCCACAATATTCAATGATTTTAAGAAGGCAAAATGATGTCCTTACCCTCATACACTTTTAGGGGGTAAGAATATATGTATACTTCTAAGCACAGAGCAAGGGCTAGACCCCTCCCATACAACCAAGAGTTCCTCAATGCACTCTTTGTTCATCAGCTCAGATTCTTGTGAACCTCAGCCCAGGACAGTGAGCGACAGGAGGCCTTGACGAGGTGTGCCACTGGAAGCGAAAGAGGCATGGAGACAGCTGTGGGAAAGGCAGACAAATGCCATGTTTGCTTTATAAAACTGCTGTGGCACTTCTTGCTTAATGAAAGCACTTGGCCTTTGGTGAGCCTGAAGAACACTTCCACTGCCATTTACAACAGACCTGTCAGAAGTCGTTTATACACGAAGCACTCAGACATACACTGCATATCTTTTAAACCAAAAAAGGGAGACGCTATATATTCTTGTTTTGGAAGTTATTCTTAAAAACTCCTGGTGCTGTTTTTAACTCTCCTTACATCTGCTTGTTGGAAAAATCATACACTCAGCCTTTTTTTTTTTTTTTTTTTTTTTTTTTTTTTTTTT
>Ga0065711_1048932_pt1 | contig 11555 bp, 3 predicted proteins | sample Hoacrofraction12_FD_59098 | JGI IMG/M metagenome (GOLD analysis project Ga0065711, IMG submission 59098) | Hoatzin crop microbial communities from Cojedes, Venezuela - Epithelial fraction 12 v2 (version 2) | ecosystem: Host-associated > Birds > Digestive system > Esophagus > Crop | place... | reverse complement strand
CTGAAAGAGATTTCTCCCCCCCCCCCCAAGTGATTTAGCAAAGAATGATAAACTTTCTTTTTCCTCTGACTTGCTAATATAACTCACGTTTTCTGTCATTGGAGTGCTGCTGTTCTGTGGTACCTGCTAATATTGCATCTGAGCAACTGATTTCATTGTTGTAGAGTCTGACCTCTTGCAGATAATATTGACTTTAATATTGGAAAAAGAAATAGTCATGTGATTTTTTTTTTCCCACACAAGGGATTATATAACTGATGCTGTCTTTTATTCCAGATCAGTAAACAGTGAAAGATTTAGAAAGCTAGAATTTTTCTGAAATGAACAGATACGATTATCTATATTAGATAGTCTCTGTCAATAAGGAAATGGTACTCCCCAAAGTGAGATATTTTAATTTTAAAGTTAACATTTAAACCACTTCAAATGCTAAGAAAAGACTCTTCTTAAAAGTGCGAAGTATGAAGCATTTATTCTTTTTTGGTTTAGATCTGCAGATCAAAAAGCATTTTCAAGCCCTAGGGTGTCGCAGCTATTTGAATTCTGAAAGTAGTGTTAGTTTTTTCTGAATTGCGTGCAACTTTTTTTTATTGTTGTTATTCTGTTACTATTTCCCATCTAAATATGTAGCTTGTTTAACTTACATGGGAAGTTGTATGCATAGTTAATGGTGATCAGAAACAACTATTCGGTTTGTAATATGGTGCACTAAAATTGTGGTGTCTTAAAACATTAAAATTCTTAATAAATAACAGCATCGGCTGCATTGAGTGGGTGTTTCCAAATGCTTCACAAGCAAGCTTGTGAATGTTTCTGTGTGGAAAGAACTGATAACTTTTAAACTGTTCTTCACCAGACTAGTTGCAGAATGGATGGCAACTCCTCCCGAACAATTCTGTGTTGTGTGTATGCAGAATACTTTAGTGTCTTAAAGAATGTGAAAAATCACAACACGAGGACTATGACATTACTTCTACTGTACAAGAAAATTTTTTTTTAAAGCAAGATTCCTGTATTTTTCATGTATAATGCTATATTGGTGATGGTTTCCCTGACTGCTTTTTAGAGAACCATACATCATGTCTTCTGTTGCCTCATCAAAAGAAGATACAATGTCATCTGAAAAAGCAGATGAGGAACAACCTGAAAACAAAGCTGAGGAAAGTGATGAAGATGAAGAGGAGGAAGAAGAGGAGGAGGAAGAAAAGGGTATGTGTTTTTCCACTGAATGAGCTGTCCTTTAAAAAATGTCGGGCTTACTGAATGCAGCCTCCTGTGATCTCAGCTAATTGTACAATTACTGTTTAGGAGATCATGGTGCATCTATCTCATGGGTCATAAATTGCTTCCCAGTAGACTATAACTGGCGACGCTGGAAACAGTGATACTGATGTTCCTCAGGAAAGATTGAAGGAATTGTGAGCATGCTGGATTCCTACGCTAGGGTTTTTTGTTGCTGTGTAAACTTCTAGGGGATTATAAGAGCCAGTGTCCTTTATCAAATTATTATAAAAATGCGTATCCAAAAAAGAATCTGTATTTGCCAGGAACACTCTGAAGTGGTCCATGTTTTCAAAAGAGAAACTTGAAAAATCTGTGCAGTAGCTTTGGAAACAGTACAGGTGTCTTTGCTTAACTACTGTGAATTAATTTACTGGGTACCAAAATTTAATTATGATGGAGGGGGAGTATTCCACTTGACTCATTTGTGGTTGAGAACAAGAGACTCCAATATACAGCTCCATAGAATCCCATTGACCTATTAGCCAGAGGTTTGACGGTGTCATAGTATCTGGTTATATCGTTATCAATTTTTCATTTGCCATTTCAAAGATTCTGTGTTGTATTGTCTGTCACTACGGTTGAATCCGCTCATGTAATGGAAAATATTGTGTTTAAGGAAGCTGTCTTTTGCAGAAAAGAGTCTCATTGTTGAAGGAAAAAGGGAGAAAAAGAAGGTAGATCGACTGACCATGCAAGTGTCCTCGTTGCAAAAGGAACCTTTTACAATTACACCAGGTAAGCTGTCCTCTCATGTAAGAATTGTGAGTGTTGGGAGTGATAAGCCTCTTAAAAGATCAAGTTATTTGTTGTAGTTGACACCTAACTTAAGAGTCATGATCCATTTTAAAATAGTAAGGCTATTATAATTACATGAAAACCCTCTCTTATTCTGTAGCATCAGTTTAAAAAATAGAAGTTACATAATGTTAATGTTTAAACTTACCTGGAATAGGATCTTCAGTACCTAGCCACCACTAGCAAAGGCAAGAGCAACGAGAATAAAAAGAAAAGCTAAGTCCTTGTACCCTGGTCTAGGTAGTACCAAGTAAGGAAGATAGAGACTGTCAGGATGCCTAGTTGATAAGAAAAGGCCTGCATAATGTTTGACTTCTTACAATGTCTGATGCTATTCTAACTTCCTTGGTTTTTTAAAAAACAGTAGCTATTTGAAGTCATAAATACATAGGTAAATGTTAATGTGACTAGTTGCATGATTGATTTTAACTGTTTCAGGAAAAGGACAGAAACTCTGTGAAATTGAAAGGATACAATTCTTTCTGAGTAAAAAGAAGACAGATGAACTTAGGAACCTGCACAAACTCCTCTACAACAGGCCAGGCACTGTAAGAACTTAAAATCAATCTTGTATATCTATTAGTTCTCATGCATAGTGAAAATGTTTATAGTATAGTTTTTTACATTTGCACATATAAATCTACTTCGTGTCATTTATTACAAATTACTTAGAAAATTAATATTGCAGGACCAGTTGAGCAAGCCCTTGATTTTTCTAACTCCTGTAAGCTACTCTCCCTATAAAAATCCCATGGAAAGATGTACTGCATTGTAAGTCTTACTTGGATATAGTTTGGTGGTTTTAGGGGTGGTTTTTTTGTTTGTTTTTTTTTTAAGGGGGGGGTTACCTTATGAGGATGAGTTGGAAATAATTTATGGTTCACATGCTAAAAGGTGCTGACGTGCAAATTAGTCAGAATACTCCATGCAGATATTTTGTTCAACATAGCTTTTTCCTAGTACTTCTATTTCTTCTAAGTTTGAAACCTGTTAGTGGGTTTTAATACATTACTACTTACCTAGTCATGTTCTCCTTTAGTTTGCACAAAGCAGTAGAAAGTAACACTACATTATATGTAAAAATATTAATAGTGACTTTGTCACATTTATCGAAGCCAATTAACATATTAGTTAAAAACTAATATGCTTGCTTTTGGATTTAAGGATGAAACTTCAAGGAAATACAATAGCAAATCTTTCTTGGGGCCCTGCATGTGACAGTGATTGTACCTTAAATTTCAGAGTAAATATGACCCCTCTTTCTTGCTAATAGAGATAAAATGGATGTAGGGAAATTAAGGCAGATTAAATTTTACTATTCCAATGCATGTACAATATTTAGAGGAAGTTGTTTTTAATTTCTTTGTGTTTTGGAAAGTTGAACAGCTGGCATAGAAACCAGGAACTGAATAGTACTAGTACAGATGCATGCTAGCTGTAATAGCTCAGACTACTGCTGCAAATGCAGTGCTTGTTTAAATGGCAAAGGTAGATCTGTTGCCTCAGCTATACAGAAAAAGAACAGTATATATTCATTAAAACTTACTTCTGTGAGTTATGCTGTGTGGCATATTCAATTCAATTATGAATTATTCAGTGTGGCAATAAACCAGACTAGAGAATTTCTGACTCTGTGCGTACAGAGTTTTGCAAACTTTTGGGCTGTCCTGCAGTAGAATTTAATTATTTGATAGGAAAGGTACAATGACAGAACATGTTACTTTCTGATTTAACTAGCTTTACTGTGGAGGTCTCCAAACTGCATTCATTTACCCCCCATGAAACCCATAACACACTTCTGCCGTCTTCGGGCGAAGGTACTGGGATACCATTACCTCAGAGTACATCTTTCCCACTTTAGATTGCAGACCTGAGACTGTATTGTTTATTGATTATGTAACACGCTACTAAGAAACTAACAACTGAATTATACTGTTATCGTTGATTATTAAATCAATTATTAATAAATAATCAACTAATAGACATGGCTATTTGGAGTTTCATAATTATGTGCAAATTGTATAATTGTAAACTGATGTTTAACACTCCTAAGTTACAATAATTAGACACAACTGCTATTGAAATACAGCTCTCGTCCTTCCCTACCACACCACTTATTTGGCGGCAAATCCACCCCCATTTGCTCTGCTCTCCAACATTTAGTCTTTTAGACGTAGACTTGTTGGAGAGTCCAGCTGGATTGCTGCAGTGTCCCTGTGGTTTGAGTCCAGAGATATGAGAATATATTTGCCTCAAAATACATTCAGTTTGGAAATATGTCAGTATGGTTTCATCCAAAACTATATTTAATCAGAATTATTGGGTGCTCAGAATGCTGTTTAATATAGTGAAGATTAGGTGTTGTCTTGTGTGCACATTCTGTATGTGCTTTGTATCATAATTAAAATTTTTAATAAAACATACCAATACTATCTGCAAATTCTCTTTAGGTGCAGGACAAAGATAATCACGTTTGGAAAAGGAGCTTAGCTTTGGTGAAATTATAAACTAACGGAGAAACACCAGGAACAAAATTTGTAGAACTATTGAAACTGAGTCCAAATTATTCTCAATAGTGTTGTAAAGATCTTAGAAGAATAAAAGATTTTGGGATGTTTAACTTATTTTTTTATTAAAAGGAGATGGAGTGAAGACAAAGAACTTAATATATTTGGGATCTTGATGGGAGCAATTTTCCCATTATAAGGGCTGTTGCAATGAAAGTCCAACCTTCTTCAGACTTCAGGTGTAATGGTAGAAGCTGTGAATTGGGTGGTATGTAAATGTAAAAATGGATCATGCTAAAGAAAAGGTTTGAAAGTACAGTCATGGTCCTATGCCAGACTTCAGAAAAGCAAATAAAGCAAATCTGATTTAACAGATTCTATAGTAAAAATAAAATGTGCTATTCCATAACAAATTATGTGGTACAAAGCATGCAACAGGCTTCATATGATCATAGTTCTACAAACCTGCAGTACATTCTAAACAAGCTTGAAATGGCAGGTGATTTTTACCTGGTAAGTTATTTAAAAAAAAAAAAAGTACCAAGATCACAAGAACTTCATTGTTGTAGTTTGGCTGTCATGAGATAACTAAAGGCATAATCCATGTAGGGTATAACTTTCTGCCAACAGCAAGCTAACTGCTAGAATAGATTTTTCTTCCATGAGTTATTAACAAATGTAATTGGATGAAATATTTTAAACTACTTGCAATGGAAAGTAATCTGTGTGTTCTGTTCTAGGTTGCTTCCCTAAAGAAGAATGTGGGTCAGTTCAGTGGGTTCCCATTTGAAAAAGGAAGCGACCAATACAAAAAGAAGGAAGAAATGTTGAAAAAGTAATGATCGCTCTTGCTACTTAACATAGCTTGACTTATGCTATACACTCCTTTTTATTTTCAAAATTTTACTTCAGATTAAATTAAGCTGAGTGGCTGTTTCCTAGAGCTCTGTTACCTGTTTCTGGACTCATTTTAAGCACACAGACCAATCTCTTAAGACAACTTGAAATGTATTAAAAAGAGTTAAATTGTGAACATTTTATTCGCAATTCCTACAGTCTGGCTTTAACTGCTGCATGCTACCTAGGAGATTCTTCTGCCAAGTGAGAGGAAAACTTTATTTCCGCAGGGCAAGCGTGGTGTTGTGAATACATTATGCTCTGTTGGTACAAACTCGCATCCTTCTATGCCTCAAAACCTTCCTCCTTCAGAATCCAAACCATTTCTGCTTATTCTATATTAAACATACAGTCTTATTCATAGAATTGCTGTAGCAATTAGTCTAACAAATCGTTTTTGTTTTTTACTGTCTCCCCATGTAAGCTTCTTCCCTATTAACAGGAGAAGCTGCTGCAGCTTGGTTTTGGCTGGACTGAAAGGATTTAAAGATGCCCTTGCGTACTTGTGCAGCTAGTTGTAACAAATGAAAGAACTAATAGCTTCTACAGAACTGATTCTAAATTAGTTTTTCTAGTGTCAGTTTGTTGATAGTGAGAAGGCTTCCAGAATTTGGAATTTGCAAATAGTCCTTCCTCAGATGCTCAGTTTTCTAAGAATAGGATTTGTCAAATACATGGGAATCTGCAAGGCAAACTGTCTCAGGATGGGAGTTTTGACCATTTCCCGCAATTGGATGATGTTTCACCTTGTCTTCAGAAGGACACGAAATAAAGTATTTTTAAACTTTTTTTCAAATTTTCCATATGAAAGAACTAGTAGTTAAGTTTTCTAACCCTTTAGTCTTCAGCAAATAGTTTGAAAACTGGTTGTATTGTCACTCATATCAAGGTACTGAGCCCTGTGTTCTTGTGTTACTGTGGTAAGTTCTGCTGCTCTTCATAGCTGTGTATGAAACTGATTAGATTACTAAATTATTCTGACTGCGTGGTTGATTTCTGCCCACAGTGTATACTTGTATGTCATAATGTTTTAACAGCATTGAACAAGATGAACGAAGGACAAGATTTATTTTGCAGAATCTTACTATTCAGGTCATAAACTAAAAAGAATGAGCGCTGAGGTTGCTGTGTGGATGAGAGATCTTGGATTTTCAGTCAAAACTACTTGCTGTGGAAGTTACTGACTCAAAACTTGTGTGCACTTGTTTATTCCTGTCGTGGTTTCGGCTGGGACAGAGTTAATTTTCTTCCCAGTAGCTGCTGTGTTTTGGATTTAGTATGAGAAGAATGCTGATAATACACTGATGTTTTCAGTTGTTGCTGAGAAATCAAGGACCTTTTCTCAGTTTCCCATGTTTGGCTAATGAGCTGGTGTGCAGGAGCTGGCAGGGAGCATAGCCAGGCAGCTAACCCAAGCTGGCCAACGGAAATATTCCATACCATAGGCATCATGATCAGTATATAAATGGGGGTTGGCTGAGGAGCAGGAATCCGTGAGATCCGCGATTGCTGTTCAGTGCAGCAGTTGATCACCGGGTGGTGAGATACTGTGTTGTGTATTGCTTGTTTTGTGTATTCATTGCTCTTATTATTCTCTCTCCCTTTTACTATCCTGTTAATGTGCCTTTACTTCAATCCATGAGTTTTACTTTTTGTCCGTTCTCTTCCCCATCCCACTGGGGGGATGGATTCTTTCCGTTGTGGTAGATCAGGAGAGATTCTGGAGAAGATTTTTTTACTAAAACTTTTTATATACCGTACTTTACACACAAGCAGATTTAGGAGTTTTGTTTTGCCTTATATAATATGGTGGTGGTTCTTTGCTTTACTATAGATAAGACTGGAAAGTAGTTAAATATATATATTCATGTCTACTGTCAGGTTGCAGCCACAAACCAGATAGTGGCTTCTAGCAGTCGAATGTTGACCAATTGTTTAGGCTATGACACTGAATCTTTTTTTTTTCTTCTCTCTCCAGGTTCAGAAATGCAATGTTGAAAAGTATCTGTGAAGTTCTCGACTTGGAAAGATCAGGAGTTAATAGTGAGCTGGTAACCAGAATCTTAAACTTCTTAATGCACCCAAAATCTTCAGGCAAGGTGAGATGCGGGTTGTTACCCTTGCTGTTACAGCTTTGTTCTGATGAAAAAGGCAGCTGTCTCTATTCCTTATTATTTGCTTGTTACCAGCGGTGATAGTTACTGTTCTGACTTCTGAAGTATCAGTGTCTGCTTGAAAGAGAGTAGCTCTTCTCCTGCAGGCATCCGTAATGGAGTGAGGATTTAGATAGAAACTAGAACCCGAGGGTCAGTGCTCTTTTGTGTTATCAACAACCCCACGCAACGCTACAGGCTTGGGGATGAGTGGCTTGAACGCTGCCTGGCGGAAAAGAACCTTGGGGTGCTGGTCGACAGCCGGCTGAACAAGAGCCAGCAGTGTGCCCAGGTGGCCAAGGCAGCCAGCAGCATCCTGGCTTGGATCAGGAATGGTGTGGCCAGCAGGAGCAGGGAGGTGATTGTGCCCCTGTACTTGGCACTGGTGAGGCTGCAGCTCAAGTACTGTGCTCAGGTTTGGGCCCCTCCCTACAAGAAAGACATTGAGGTGCTGGAGCATGTACAGAGAAGGGCAGCGAGGCTGGTGAGGGGTCTAGAGAACAAGTCTTAGGAGGAGCTGCTGAGGGAGCTGGGGCTGTTTAGTCTGGAGAAGAGGAGGCTGAGGGGAGACCTTATCACTCTCTACAACTGTCTGAAAGGAGGTTGTAGTGAGGCGGGTGTTGGTCTCTTCTCCCAACTAACTAGCAATAGGACAAGAGGCAATGGCCTCAGGTTGCCTCAGGGGAGGTTTAGGTTGGCTATTAGGAAAAATTTCTTTACTGAAAGAGTGGTCAGGCATTGGAACAGGCTGCCCAGGGAGGTGGTGGAGTCCCCATCCCTGGAGGTGTTCAAGAAATGTGTAGATGTGGCACTTGGGGACATGGTTTAGTAGGCGTGGTGGTGTTGGGTTAGCAGTTGGACTTGATGATCTTAGAGGTCTTTTCCAACCTGAATGATTCTATGATCTGTATGCTTACATGTGAGTGCACCCGTTATACACTGTTAGCATGCATAAAGCTAATTAGAGATACCCATACCCAAATACCGTAAATAGCTCCTGCTTTGTGGGTGAATGGAGGGGAATAGATGTAACGTGTGAGCAGGAAAGAAAAAGAAAAACAAAAAGGTGTCAAAGCAAGGAAATAAAACATGAAAGGACAGCAAAATAATCTGTCAGATGTTACCTGAGTGTGCTACAAGTTGACAGGTGTATATGATCACATTGGGTCATCACAAAGTTCAGTTTGTTGCAAGGCTAGGAAAGCTTTCTTTAACTAGTATATGCTAGTGCACTAGATTCAGCTACCAAGACTACTAAACTCTATTATTAATCTTCTTGGACTTTCAGTTTACAGTCTAAAAGCAAGTCGTAAATAGTTAGACTGTTGCTCAGGAAATTAAATTTGTTTCCAGCAAACACTGGTAAGGGATGTGAACAAGGAGTCTGCATGCTGCCATTGAGACACTGGTACTGAGTGACAACAAAATGCAGTTTTGCGTAAGATGTGGCAGAATTCCTGCCTTTAAGTCTTCTGAAGAGTTGTTAGCTAATTTGTTACCAGGAGAAAAAGCTTGCTTATATGATTTGGGAGGGCTAGGTAGGTAGAAGGTTCCTTCTAGATTGTTCTTTCTTGCTTCCCTTCCCTAATCCCCAACCTTTGAAGATTTGTTTGGTTAGGGGAGTGGAAGGGGTGCTTAGCTTAGAACTGAAATTTCATTTTAATCAGCTCCATCTCTGTAATGAATTTCTGCTTACTACAAAATATTATGGCATAAGTGTAGTACATAAGATAGTCATGATTTTTGTAATCAGGACATAGAGACCTCTATATTTGGTTACTGTTCTTTCATATGATTTGAAGGAGTTTATATTTTAAAATTCGCTTTTGTATTCCTACTTGGTTAACACACATCCTTGTCTCTCAGCCGTTGCCAAAATCCAAAAAAACACCAAGCAAAGGTGGCAAAAAAGAACGCAGTAGCACTGGAACAACAAGAAAAGCAAAACGCAGCAAGTGCCCAGAGATCTTGTCAGATGAATCCAGTAGTGAAGAAGATGAAAAGAAGGAAAAGGATGACTCTTCAGAAGAAAAAGAAAGTGAAGATGAGGTAATGAGGTATTTTGTTTGTTTTTCAACATAGAACTAAAAACATTTGTCTGCAGTGTGTCATTATGTGGTTGTTATCGATTGGTAATTCTTGGAAAACACAGAGTTGAGGGCTAAGTGATGTTTCACTGAATGAACGGTTTGAAAGAAAAGAGAACGCGTGGCAATTTATAAGAAATTTTCATAATTTCTTAGTGTATTGAAGTTAGAGAATCAATCAGATAAGAGACGAAGGTTCTGATTCTTGGATGTATATATGCACCGCAGGAAACCATTTGCTGTATGTCATTCTGGGGCAGCCAGGATTTCAAACATAATCAATTGCATGTCTTCTATCATCTTGTGATGACTTTATTAATGTAATTTCATAAAAATTCCAAATATCTAGCTATCTTTTTTTCTGTGTAGGGTTTGACTGGATACCTAGGACTCAACTTTGAATTCAGTGGAGGTTCCTGACCTATCTTGGTTCCATATTTCTCTTGGAATTTATGTCCTAATCTCTCTCTTAGAGTTCTGTCTTGGATTGCAAAGATAAAGCAAGCAACATAGTTAGAAGCCTTACAAAGATCCCTGGAGTCTCCAAAGTGTTCTTATCTCACTGTGTTTTCTGTTATTCTCTGTTTTCTTTGAAACTTCTTTTAGCCTTGCATAGTAAGAGAGAAATGAGATTAACTTTGTATTTAAATGCAAAATACCTTTCCCTGTGCATTCCCTTTCAGTCTTGTACTTATTCACAGAATAGACACAAAACATGTAGGGCCAGTACAAATGTACAGCTGATTTGTGTAAAAACTCTACACTGATTTGTCTGTGTGCCTGAAGCCTGGAAAAAAAGAAATTAAAAGGAACTACAAGCTCCATCTTAGCCTATATTTTGATTTAGATGGGACTGCCTTTGTAGCCTTAATCAGAGCCTTGCAACAAACAGCAATTAGTTGACTGTTGGTGTCCAAGGAAGTTCTTTATGTAAGCTATGGAACCTTTGGCTGTAACATAAGACCGTTATTTACTTGGGTTACATTCTGTCTATTGCAGTGGGAGTGTGACAGGCTATTAACTAAATAGTCTGAGCTATAGCAAATAGTAGCAAAAATCTTTTGTTGAAAGGCCAATTTATGTAATTTTAACAGTTTATTTTGCCACTGTCATTTTGATAGGTGTTAGTTTTAATTTAAAAAGATGGTTCAAGGAAATTCCCCTCCGTGAAACAAGCTCAGTTCTTAGTTTGCCTCTTTCTTTCCTCACAAATAGCAAATTGAAAGAGGTCTGAAATACTAGAAGTTAGTTTTATATTTGTTCATCTCTTCAATAATGCGGTCTTCCTACTGTGAGGAGAGGAATATCTTTTTCAGAGGCAGGAGTTGTCTTTTAAAAAATTTTTCAAGATTTCAGTTATTTAACACTGCCCCACCCCCCCCAAAAAAACCCAATGAACAAAAAAACCGCACAGTACACCCCATTGATCTAACTGCGTCTTTTTTTCTTTCACAAGGTAGGAGTTAGAGATGTCTGCCAGGCAATAACTGAGTAGACCGAAGTCTCCAGAAACTGAAGTTGACTTGCATGGAGAAAACACTTAATTATTAGAAAAAGACTAGTATGTCAAATTAGTTTGAATATAGGAAATGGTGAAATGGAAAATGTCTGCATTTGTACAGCTTTAAGATTGCAGCATTAAAAAGTTTATGGCACCTTTTAACAATAACAGTGACAGGACGAGGGGTAATGGTTTTAAACTAAACAGGGTAGGTTTAGGCTGGATATAAGGAAGAAATTCTTTACAATGAGGGTGGTGAAACACTGGAATGGGTTGCCCAGAGAGGCAGTGGAGGCCCCATCCCTGGAAACATTCAAGACCAGGTTGGACA
>Ga0065711_1048931_pt1 | contig 11555 bp, 6 predicted proteins | sample Hoacrofraction12_FD_59098 | JGI IMG/M metagenome (GOLD analysis project Ga0065711, IMG submission 59098) | Hoatzin crop microbial communities from Cojedes, Venezuela - Epithelial fraction 12 v2 (version 2) | ecosystem: Host-associated > Birds > Digestive system > Esophagus > Crop | place... | reverse complement strand
CAGAGGGCCAACCGTGTCCTGGGCTGCATCAGGAGAAGCGTGGCCAGCAGGTCGAGAGAGGTGATTCTGCCCCTCTACTCTGCTCTGGTGAGACCTCACCTGGAGTACTGCCTCCAGCTCTGGAGCCCTCACCACAAGAAGGACATGGAACTGTTGGAGCGGGTCCAAAGAAGGGCTACAAAAATGATCCGAGGGCTGGAGCACCTCTCCTATGAGGACAGGCTGAGAGAGTTCGGCTTGTTCAGCCTGGAGAAGAGAAGGCCATGGGGAGACCTGATTGCAGCATTTCAGTACTTAAAGGGAGCCTATAGGAAAGATGGGGACAATCTTTTTAGTAGAGACAGCAGTGACAGGACGAGGGGTAAAGGTTTTAAACTAAAACAGGGTAGGTTTAGGCTGGATATAAGGAAGAAATTCTTTACAATGAGGGTGCTGAAACACTGGAACGGGTTGCCCAGAGAGGTAGTGGAGGCCCCATCCCTGGAAACGTTCAAGACCAGGTTGGACAGGGCTCTAGGCAACCTGATCTAGTTAGTGGTGTCCCTGCTTGCTGCAGGGGGGTTGGACTAGATGACCTCTAGGGGTCCCTTCCAACCCAAAACTTTCTATGATTCTATGATTCTATGAAACTGCCAAGGAAATCTTTCCCACCCAGCAAGCTTGCTAGTACACAGCAGCGTTTAGCCATGTATTTATTTATCACAGTAATCTTGGAGTGCGTCCTGCGTGCTGTGGAGAAGAAAAGCGGAGCCAATCCTCAGACACATTGGGAGTCCACCTTGCAAGGCAGCCCAGATGGCCACTTCCTAGAGTGGAACAGGTAGACAGGGTGTCTGGGCAGGATCTCCTCACTGAGCGCCCAAAGAGATGCAGACAGGATCCCCTTTCACCCAGGAGTGCTCCTGAGGTGGGACCTCCATTGGGGTGGTCATTGTGGATACTCAGCCCTTAAAGCTGATTGATGTCTTTACCTGTGACTTTGGGTACAACTTCTTTCCTCCCTGCTTTGCACCATTCCCTTTCAGACCCTTTTTTCCCTCAGGTTCACTTAAATCAGCTTCTCCTTCCTCTCCATGGCGCTTTTTCTCATCAATTTCCATCCCTTTTTGATTTCCTCTCTCTTTTACATTCCTTAGTGGCTGCACTTTTACATTTTTCATATCATCACTTTCCTAGGACGAGGGCAGCCTCACCTGTGGGTGGCGGTGTGCTCCAGTTGGTGCTTGGAGCTCTTAGATGTGGTGTATTGCAACTCTGTGCCTGCACTCATCTGAGGGAGGTTCAGGCATGCTCAAGTGAACCATCCTCAGGGGTTAGCAGCAATGTGAACTAATCCATCTGAAATCAGCATGGCTGTGCTAGCAAAACCTTACTAGTAGAGCCCACAGTCTCCCTGGACAGGGCTTGCCACTGACATAATGTGCAAATAAAAGGAGAACAAAAACAACAGCAATCATTAACTGCCCTTGTGCTCAGGTCCTTGTTTGGTGCTTCACAGTATGTCCTTTCTAGCCACTGGGTTTTAATTTGAAGGTGGAATCTGGCCCTTCTTGCTGAAAGTTTGGGCTTATAGAATTGTAGAATCATTAAGGTTGGAAAAGATCTCTAAAATCATCAAGTCCAACCATCAATCCAACACCACCATGCCTGCTAAACCATGTCCTGAAGTGCCATATCTGAACATGTTTTGAACACCTTCAGGAATGGTGACTCCACCACCTCCCTGGGCAGCCCGTTCCAATGCCTGACTATTTTTCCAGCAAAAAAATTTTTCCTAATATGCAATCTAAATCTCTCCTGACACAACTTGAGGCCATTTCTTCTCATGCTATCGCTAGTTACCTGGAAAAAGAGACCAACACCTGCATCACTACAACCTCCTTTCAGGTAGTTGTAGAGAGCCATAAGGTCCCCCCTCAGCCTCCTCTTCTCCAGACTAAACAGCCCAGCTCCCTCAGCCACTCCTCATAAGACTTGTTCTCTAGACCCCTCACCAGCCTTGCTGCCCTTCTCTGGACAAGGTCCAGCACCTCAGTGTTCTCCTTGTAGTGAGGGGCCCAAAACTGAGCACAGTACTCCAGCTGCGGCCTCACCAGTGCCGAGTACAGGGGCACGATCACCTCCCTACGGCTGATGGCCACATTATTCTTGATCCAAGCCAGGATGCTGTTTGCCTTCTTGGCCACCTGGGCACACTGCTGGCTTGTGTTCAGCCAGCTGTTGACCAGCACCCCAAGATCCTTTTCTGCTGGGCAGTTTTCCAGCCACTTCTCCCCAAGCCTGTAGTGTTGCATGGGGCTGTTGTGGCTGAAGTGCAGTACCAGGCACTTGGCCTTGTTGAACCTCATACAGCTGACCTCGACCCATCGATCCAGTCTGTCCAGATCCCTCTGCAGAGCCTGCCTACCCTTGAACGGTTCGACACTCCTGCCCAGCTTGGTGTCATCTGCAAACTTACTGAGGGAGCACTTAATCCTCTAATCCAGACCATAGATAAAGATGTTAAACAAGACTGGCCCCAAAACTGAGCCCTGGGGAACACCCATTGTGACCAGCTGCCAACTGGATTTAACTCCATTCACCACAACTCTTTGGGCTCGGCCATCCATCACTCCTTGTCTTCACCAAACCTCAGGCAACGGCTAGGTAGTGGTGAGGACACACTGTCTAGCTGATCGGCATTGCTGTGCCCTATACTGGCCCCCTTGCAAGTGCCTAGCTGATCTGCAGGAGAGGTGCGTAGGCAGAGCCTGGAAACACCAGGCTTCCCAAGCGCAGGCAGGTCCCCCTCCCAGGGATACACACAGCACGCCACTCACTTGAGTTCCGACACAAGCTGTTGTTCAAGGAGGGCCCCACTGCCAATTCCCTGGATCTCCAGGTGCTGTAGTGATGATTGCAGTGGCCCTGAGCCTCTTGCTCTCCACCCCACTTGCCGAACAAGTGGACCGTATGCGACCAACCAGCGGACCGTAAGGGACTGGTGAGCGGAGCTGTTGCTGGAAGGTGGTTGCAGTGACTGTCTCCAGCCCTGGCGCGCAGCCGCTCAGCCCTGCTGCCCACCCGCCGAGGGCCTGCCCACCGGGATGAGGGCAGTGACCCCTCACCGTGCAGCCCTCTGAGCACAGCATGAGCGGGGAGGTGTTCTCCTCCTCGGCCTCTGGACTCATCCTGAGCTCAAACCAAGCAGAAGACCATCTCTGTACTCCTGCAACCAGCAGCTGTATCCTGCAGACCCATAGACACCGCCTGAACTGACAGAATTAATGTGACTCCAGGGGTCTCCCTGCAGCTAATCAGGAGATACCGGTCCTAATGAATGAAGCACAGTGGAGAGAACTGGTACGCTAAAGGCAGAGAGTGCCCCCTTTACTTACAGTGTTAGTGACTAAAACATAACTTGGTGGGATGCAACTAGCTTTCAAGCTAATTCTTTGACAGGAAACACCAGCCCTTGAAGTGTTGGCCTCCAGTGTTATGGAAACCTCTGACTTTCATATTTTTTCATCAAGAGTCATGCTGTTATTAACACAGGTGTTGGGGGCTATGGCTCCAGCCCCTGCTTGTCCCCCAAACAGCTTCAACTCAGAGCCTGTTCCATGGCTCAGAAACAAGAAGCTTTAACAGAAATGAGACAAACTAATAATTTCCCCTCCATAAACTGATGCTTTTAATCCTGGCTGTGATTCTTTGTTATATCTTCTCTGGTGCAGAGGACTTTATTTCCTACTGTGTTGAAATAAAATGAACCTAACCATTGTCTAAACAATTCAAAGCATTCTGCACCTTCAGGCAGAAGGATCAGCTCTACAGCCTACTTTGCCTTTTAGCTCCTCAGACTGCTGCAGAAGCAGGTGCAGGAAAAACGATAGCCCAACTAATATTATTTTGTTAAATTCAAGTGTGTTTGTTTTATCAGTAAGAGAACATAGCATGCAAAAAGCCTTTGTGACCTGGCAAGTGCCCCACCTTAGAAGAATAAATCAAAATCTCTGTGTACCTATAAGATATTGGCTAGCATGCAAATGAGGTCTTTCATGAATATGCATGAAATAGCATATAAAGACACACAAAATTTAGCAGCTGGGAAGGATAGGCCCTCGGTCCCTGTTCCGTCACACTGTTAGAGCAGAGAAGCTGTTGGTTAAATCAATGCTAATCACACTATGGGTGCAGCGCAGCTTCAATGTAGGCATCAGCTTGGGGTTCTCCTCTGCTCCAATGATGCAAAGAATTTATGGTTATGTTTTGGATGCAGTGTTAGTTGTTCTTCCTATCTACTTGGGAGGCAAAACTGACAGTCCCTTGTAACACAGCTTGATGTAGTGTACAGCTAACCAGACAGGGTCTTTGGTCAGAGCTAAAACAATAACAACTTGATGATTGCTAAGTTTGCCACCACATGATTCTCTGCTGGAAAATCAGTCTCTAATGGGAAGGGAGGGAAAATAAATTGGGATGATGTTCTCACTTCTTTTCTTTACCAGCTAAACTATAAACAGTTGACTTCACTTCTAAACCTTTCTTCCTCTGATATTTTGCAGCAACTTGCTGTGCTGTCTGACTTTCCTGCTGCCCAGAAAAATAGGAGCCCCTGCAGGAACTGGGGCAGCAGTGCACTGTGAAAAAGAAATCCAGGGGCCTGGGAGCTGCTGAAGTGTACGTGATGACTAGCAGCAGTCACAGGATTTGTAAGACCAGTGAGACTGCTCTCTTTTGCATGGAAGGGCCATTTTTTTTTTCAATTGTAGCTCCTTACAGAGCTTTCTCAGCACCTAATCTCCCACTTGCCCTAGCCCCAAAATCCTGGAAGTCCACGAGTGAATAAAAAGTTCACATTTCCTTTTTACTTTAGAAAAAGGGGACATAATGTGATGGCCATGAATACTTTTTCAGCAGAGAACCAAATGTTATTATCCATCCTGTCCTTGGCAAGACCTACTTTTCTCCTGTCTTGTACACCTAGGGTTTCTTTCCCCGTTATCTTTGTTATGCTAATTAAGTCCTAACTTCTACTTTCTTTCTTTCCCTCTCTCCTATTAAATTAACATGGTGGATATTGTCTTTTGTCTCACAGTTACAATGAACAAGGCTCTTGTGAAAACGGACATTTTTTGAAAACAGTTTTAATTGAAATGGCATGAATTCAACTATCATCAGCCAGTTCTAGTCATTTTGTCACATGAAAGTTGCTTTGGAGTCTCTTCCCTCAACACACACTCAATAAAAACAGAACTAGCTTTTTGCTTAGGCAACTGCTGTGCAAAGGTAAATAAAAGAGATGTGAAAAAATAATTAAATATATTCAAAATTTTGGCAGTTGCACTTAAGAAGTTGCACTCAAGCCTGGAGTCACTTTAATTTCCAGTAAATATCCTCCCTCTAAAGTTGAGAACAAACCTCAGATACAGAGTCTATATTTAAAGGTTCATGCTGGATTCCTGTCCATGGTGTGTTTCCGTATGAAGTTTCCGTATCTTCTTCTCACCATATGATGAAATCCTGCTCCTCAGCATGTAGAGTATATATTTTTTCTCCTGCGGGGCAAAGGCGTTTTCTAATCACCAGGACGAGAAGACACCGGGGTGAGCACCCCCTCTGCTCCCATCAAAGCTGGGTCACTCATTCGGATAGGAAGCAAACCACAGATTTGGGAGGATGGCAGGGAAATGATAATCAGAGCCTAGTGCAGAGATGGGTGGCTCAGCGGGAAGAGGTGGACACTGATCACTTGCCCTACTACTTTACATTGTAGTCATGGCTCTTGCATTTCCTGACCTAGCTGCTTTTCGCTGAAATTAAACAATCTGTTTCCACGGCTTCACCTGTGTGTCTGAATCTGGTGTTAAGTCCTCAAATGTTCCTACTGCTTGTCTGATATTTTAACTTTGTTCCTGGAGATTTCTACAGATGCATGTATTGTGTGCTGCATTGCTGGGGACCTGTGGGGCAAGACATACTTGCAGAGTGTGGCAGTCACTCCACAGAGTGCATTACTACTTGTTGTCTAAATCTTTTGGCAAACAAAGGTAAATCTGAGCAAATTGCTACAGGATGTTCAACAACAGCATGTAGTAGGTGCTTTGATTTTTTTTCTGGCATTCATAAACAGCTCAAAAACTCATTTAGGCTTCTTCCTCTGTATCTGGACCTGTCATACAGAGCTTGCTGCAGAGCTGAGTAGTACAGAACACACAGGTTGAAGTGCTGCAATGGACCTGTCATACAGAGCTTGCTGCAGAGCTGAGTAGTACAGAACACACAGGTTGAAATGCTGCAATGTGTTTCTCTCAACTTACTTATTCTACTAAAGCAGATGTGGTCAGCTGTGAAAGAGGTCCAGGGCGAATCTTCTCAAACTGAGCTATAGGCCATAGCTGCACTCTTTGACTGATGCTAAAGCATCTGCTTTCAGGTGATGAAGTACAACATTTGCTAAAAGCACCAACAACTATCCCAGCCTATATAATTTCCACTTTCCAGAATTCAGGCTGTCAATGAGTAGCAACTCCAGACAGACTGCTTAGGGTGCAGGGGATCTGGTTTGCAAGGATTTGCAAGGGATCTGATCCTTGCACCTTGGGAAATCATCTATCCAAACAGAAAACTGAATGTGAAACCCTCTCATTATAACTGAGTAATGTTTACAAACCTCCCAGGTCCTGGTGCCAATACCTACGTAATAGAATAATAATGGGGAGTAATACTAGATCATGGCCTTAGTCCATACTTCATTATCACAGTCACTCCCATTCTTAAAAAGTGTAACATCATGAATAGCTACAGTGATTTTTATCACAGAAAAAGCCATGGTATTTTTCCACTGCAGGGACCCTTTGTAGTTAGTCTAAGATCTGCTCCAGACTCGTTTTTACTGCAGACATGCACATATGACTTGATTTGATTCACTAATAGTCATGCCAATTACAAAGTAGAAGGCATTTAATTACAGTGCCTGCAGCTTGTAAGGCCGGACTCGAAGCCCACCAAAGTCAAAGGATTCTTTAAAGCTGAATGAAAGGAGTTTGAAGGACAGAGAGGAGTCCAAAGTCAGCTGTGACTAGTGAATATACGTCTTCCAAAACAGGAAAAATTGTCTGTGAAACAGTGCTTAAGGTTTGGAACTGTGCTTCTGATCAATCCTTTTTTATGGGCTTCTCCTCCCATGACACTATTTTTCTATTAGAATATTTGTTCTTTGATCTGATATGTTAGTACTTTCATTTCATTCAAACGCGAGAGTAGGCACAAATGTTCTGCAGTGGGTATTGGTATATTTCTTCCACTTCTGAATTAAAAAAAATTGCTTTTAGCAACTTAAAATTTAATTTCACATATATTTTAATTGAGTTACATTGGCTCAGCAAGGAAACACCAATGCATATTTACTTTCTGCCCCATTGTAAATTCTGTTTATGTTTTATGCTTTATCCAGGTAAAGGTTTATGTTTATCATTTTTCAACAATACAACTATATAGCAGATTAAAATGTGTCATAAAATCAATGTGCTTTGCTCTTTTGAATACACGGACAGGATTGGGGTTAGTGTGTGTCCGTGTAGTCGCAGTGAAATCAGTGTGGGAAGAGCATTTTATAGAAACATTTATAGAAAATCTCAGAATTGTCAGACATAATAAGGCTGGACGTGGTTCTTGGTTGCTGCTTGCTTTCCGTCAGCATTTAAACTAGAGGAAAGCGGATGCAGGATTTCTGCAGGGTGCTGCTGTTCCAGCTGGGTAGCACTTTTGTTTCCTCTCAACTTCTGCTTAGAAGACTGGACCAATGAAATGTGGCATTACGTAGACTAGTTTTGACAACAAAGCACTGTGATTGAAGTCAATTTTTCTAACATTTCTCCTGGCTTATTGATAAACAGGATAGTCATGTGTAAAACGACACCTTATAGGTATGGGAAGCCCTACTTGTGACCTCTGAACACGGACGGGTGACCCATGACTGAGGAATGCGGTGTGTGCAGAGTTGGGCAGTATAACAGTGGAAGGACTGCTTTTACTCCACGGAGTGGTGTGGCTTCCCACAATGCTACAGTCACTCCCTACTGAGCAGTTTCTATAAAAATGGGAATGATCAGTGTTCACTTTGCCCACTGAAGGAGCCATGGGAGGAAGAGTTTTCGTGGTTTACCACATTAGATCTCATCTGTTTTCTCCCCAGGGAAATACGTAGCTTGGCTTCCCTAGGCAAGAGGTCTCTGGTGAGTCTCTGGCTACTGTGAGCTCCTCAGCATTTCTGCAGTGCTGTCAATGCTCCTGACACTTATTGAATTATATATTAAGTTATTGCTAATCAGATGAATGTACACCGTTCATTAAATAATCCAAATTTCTTTAAGAGATGGTGCTAATTCTTAATCCAACAACAGTAAGGAACTGAGAACACTGTGCCTTGAACATCAGACTCGAGGGTACGAAGCACCTCCTTTAATGACAACTTAGCTGAAAATATTTTGTGTTTTTTACCTGTGTGTTACTGATATCAGACAAGTTCCTGCCTACTATTTAAGAAGCCTGAACTCTAAGGAGTTGTGCCTGTGCTCTCTGACTGGGGAAGTGTAACTCTGAAAATTTGGTGACAACATCTATAGACCCTCACCATATCCTTAGCTAGCGTATTCTTCTGGGAGTGGAAGGAAGTGCCTGGTGAAGCTAAAGTTGCCAAATTTCAATTCAAAGAGCTAGTCATGTTTGCACAAGTTATCTGCATTTTCCAAGCGTTCCTGAAGTAGTTCTGCTATCTTTCACACTGAAAGCCTGGGTGATTGCGCTACGTTTGAGTCCTCTAACTTACATCATGGCAGAGATACTATGAATTATCACTTACTGTGAAAGAATTGCAATTAGCTAATTTTTTATAGAAAAGTAAAGTAAAATATAGTTCATATTTGATTACCACACTATCTTTTAGGTATTCTGTTTCATAGGTATTTGGACACTTTGCATATGATAGTCACTGTGGTCCAGTTCCTCAAAGTGTCAAGGTATGCACTTAGCATGAGCAACAGTGCCACCAAATCTCACTTCAAACTACTAACTTACAGTAATTTTTTTCAATGCTACCAAAACTGAGAGAAACTTCAGTGAGTTACAGTGAGTCTGGTATCAATGATGTTGTGTTATTCAGAGATGTGCACGTTCCTGTAGCTCTTTTTCAGAGGTGGGAGCACAGAGGAATTGTGCCCTGCTTGATTTCAGCAAAAGAGCAGCTGATTGAGGACTGGACCTTGTGCCATTTTGGTAGGTGTCACTGCAGCTGAGACAATAGCACCGTGGAGGTATCAAGGCTGTGAAATCAAATTCCACCTGTTCATTGAGATTGTTCTAAATGCCACTAGCAGTATTAGGATAAATGACTTCTGTAACACTGTGAAAAAAGGGGAGTAGGGTTGCTCTCCAATATTTAATAGCTATGAACGTTTTCCAGTGTTCACATCATTGACATACAGGACAGACTGCCAAAAATGAAGAAACATTTAAAATAAGGCATTAGCCCCAATGTAGCGAACAACTAACTGAGAATTGCAGAAGTCTTAGACTAGAACTTCCCACCTATTATCTGCTACAAGAGAGATACGAAATGATCAAAAAGGTAGGGCAACATTGCAGTACAGCTTGACTGAGACATTGAAGTGTTCCTCTTCATACAGAATTTGAATGAAATTATAAAAATTAATGTAGCTTCAGCTGTACTTAACCAAACCTCTGATGATGTTTTATAAGCCATTCTCAGATTGCCTTCTCTGGAGCTGTTCATGTCTGGCAAGCAGCTTTGACTGAAACTAACTCGTACTCGGGTTTGTAAAATAAATAAGAAGATTTTCTGTCTCAGTTTTATGCCAAGATGCTTTTTAAAAATACAAGCATTGCAGTGTGTCCTGGTACATAAGCTGTAAGGACTAGGCTGGGCTGGAATGTTTCAAGACAGAAATAGAGTCATATAAACAACACAATGGGATAATTGTAATCCAGTGAAAAAAGTTCCCTGTAAAAAGAGAGCTGCATTCAGTCAGGCAAAGCAAACAACAATGTCTTCATAAAAAACACTGGTATCCAGTGTGGTATTCAGTGGTATGAATTTGCAATAGAAAGCTGAATATCTGTATCCTGTTTCCTGAATAAGACTGCTACAGTGTAGCAGCAATGCAGAAGCATGTCCTTGGTGCAGCAGGCACGTGCTTATGTTTGCCCTTGTGCAAGACAAGTCATGACTTTTTTTCATGTCAGGTCTGTTCACTTTCTTGAAATGTTAGGGTGGGCATGTAAGTCTGGAGTGTTAGGAAAAGCTGTGTTTTTCACACTTGCCTCTCCACAGATCTAAGTTTGCAGAAATCAACAAGAACTTCTTAAACATGCTTTCTGATGTTGTCTGTTCATGTAAGAAATGAAAGACAGGCTTAGTCACTGAAAGGAAAAAAGAGAAGTGCAAGGAAGCGTGTACCTGCAGACAAGTCAGGCTTACAAAGTTGTGTGGCTGGTGCATAGGGACCCGTATCTCTGGAGAGGAAATTTGGAGGTCTGTAGTGGGAGGGGAAAGAGGCCATCATGAATAGCCACTTATCGACCCCGAAGTTGTCAGAAGCAGGAATTAGGAGAGCGACGAACTTAGCTTGGGCTTAGGTCCTCCGCTTATGTCAGCTTGTCACCACAACTGGTAGCAAAATAAGGCCTCTGGTGACAGCAAAAATGAGAAAGAAAAAGGTATTGGTGCCCGAGAGTCTTATCTGAGGACTCAGGAAGTGTGTTTTTCACAAGCCTAGAATAGAAAAACTTTTGAACTAAAGATAGTTATCCAAAAAGAAAAGCTCTTGAGTTGCTTACATGTGTAGTAAGAAATCATATATGTTAGTCTGGTATCAGTGCACCATGCCTGGGTAGCACAACCTTATATTCTGTGAGTTTAGGGGTTCTTTTCTCTAATCCCTCTCTGATCTCTGCTGCAGAGCACCTCCGACACTGTGTTTAGTCATACTGCTTGTCTTGGCAGAAGGCAGAGGAGACCAGAAGCTGCTGCTGATGCCCTGAGCGAGTGAGCAGTGGCTGGTTCATCAACACAGTGGAATTTCCCTTGAGAATTTCAAAACATAGGTTCTGCTGCAGGTTTTGCAAGGTACTGTTTGCTAAGGCATTTAACACTGGAAGGAAAAAACCAGACTTTTCCTCTGCACAGCCCGCTGCCTGCTGGGCTCTTTTGGAAAGCTGCCTTGGGGATATTTATGGAGGGTGTGAAAATCCCCTCTGTCACTGGTCAGAAAGCGGATTTCTTTCACATGCTTGGTTATTACATAGATGGTTCATAAATGCTGCTCTGATCATGGTGTTCTCTGCTAGGTAACATGGCAAAATGTTCTTCTCAGCTGTGCGCAGCTCTGTTCTGCCTCCTCTGAATCTGAAGAGGTGCAATGAGGACACTCCTTATTTCACAGAATCACAGAATCACTGAATGGTAGGGGTTGGAAGGGACCTCTGTGGGTCATCTAGTCCAACCCTCCTGCCAAAGCAGGGTCACCTACAGCAGGCTGCACAGGAACTTGTCCAGG
>Ga0065711_1048930_pt1 | contig 11556 bp, 8 predicted proteins | sample Hoacrofraction12_FD_59098 | JGI IMG/M metagenome (GOLD analysis project Ga0065711, IMG submission 59098) | Hoatzin crop microbial communities from Cojedes, Venezuela - Epithelial fraction 12 v2 (version 2) | ecosystem: Host-associated > Birds > Digestive system > Esophagus > Crop | place... | reverse complement strand
GAAGGAGACTCCACAACCTCCCTGGGCAGCCTGTTCCAGTGCTCCGTCACCCTCAGAGGGAAGAAGTTCTTCCTCATGTTCAGCTGGAACTTCCTGTGCTTCAGTTTGTGCCCATTGCCCCTTGTCCTGTTGCTGGGCACCACTGAAAAGAGTTTGGCCAGCCAAGTTGTGCCCAAGAAGCATCTCTGTGGCTCTGCTGACCATAGAGTCCAGGTGAGATGTACAAAGCCATGCAGGACGAATCCTGCGCTTAGCCTCTGTGCTTCAGTTCCTTAGACAGATAGCAGTATTTCTGTATCTCACAGTAATATTACTGGATAATATTACAGGATAAGTCCAGTAACAACTGTGGGAATGTTACTGAGCTGTGGCCTGGCAAACAGGGTGCTACTGACATCACGAGAGAACCTAGAACTAGCAGTTCTCAGAAAGAGATGGATCACTACCTGTTCATTACCCTATATGCCTGAAGTCTTTTGATCTATAAATTATGAAGTTGTGCAGTCTCATTTCTCCCCAGTAACTCCAGACTTCCAAAGGAATATGACAGCAGCTTGTCTCCAATAGTCCTCAATTTCCAGTACATTTTTGCTCTCCCTTGTTGAATATTTTTCCTCTTTGCACACATTATCTTCATCCTCTTGGATACTGTTTCTTCTCTCCCCGGAGTAAATCAGGAATAAGGTGAAGTAAGTAAGGGCCAAGGCCCTTCTCCCTCTCAGCAGCTTCTGGGAGGACTTCCCAAAGTTGCGGGACGCTGCAGCCTGTCACTGAGGGATAGCAGGGATTAGGTAAGTACCTTCTGCTTTGCCTTTTTTTTTTCCTTCTGAAAAAAAGCAGCTTTTACTTTTTTTTATCAAAGCAACCACAGCAGTTAGCCAATATTGGGTACCTTGAGGGTTGGGAAAAGAAGCTGGCGCTGGGGCTGGGTGCTTTGTGCAAGGCTGATTATTGAAAGAAGATGTCAGGAGCCCTATTTCCCTGAACTCAGCACAGACAGACAATAGGACGCAGTTTCTATTTCAAGACTCTTTTCAGCCAACACAGTCCATAACACAAGTTCTTTTTCCCCTTGGTCTCTCTCTCCACAGTTTTATCTTAACAGCAGATGACAAGTAATTTTTTGGTGTGTCCTCGTTTTCCATCTCTCTTACTATTTCTTTTCTGCAGATAGGACACACACATTTGGCTGGTATTAATTCAGTCCCTAGGTCTTTTTGTTCTCTCTATTCTCATTCAGGCTACCATTTAGATTGGTTTCTCCTATCAGGAACAAAGAGAGCATTAATTTGTCCACTGTTTCACTGACTAGAAGGCATTACGCTCATCAAATTCAGAGCAGAGATGCGACTGCATATGGATGAAAGACATGATATGCTGAGGGCCATTCACTCACCAAGTTAATAGTGCCTCAGCTGTAACCTCCTCAGCCTCTCCACTTGACTTGCTGGCACGTACAATGACAAATCACTGAGGACAAGTTTGTTTCCTAACAGACGTGGGTTTCAAGGCAAAAACTTCATTTTCTGAAAGCTGTGTTGTACTAGTTTATGTCCACTTGAGATGCAACTCTTTAAGGGTGCAAAGCCAAAAAATGGAAATAGTTCTCCCAAATATGAAGGGGTATTTATATGAAGATGCAGAAGTACTTAAGCAGTACTCTTTCTATACCAAAAAAGGCTACTTTATTTTATTGCTAAATTGCTTGTTCTTGTGTGGTATTGCTTATTCTTGATTTCAATCTAAATCACATCCTAGGTCACTGTTCTGGAATCCTATGCATAGTGGACAGATGGACAGCGAGTAGACCCTCAGCAACTCATAAGATAATGTGAGACAGTACACAAGAAAGCATGTGCAAAAGCTTTAGTGCAGTTCCTATCTGAGCAGAAATCACTGCTTTGTTTATTACTTATTTTCCAGGTTGGCTAGCAAGTAGATTTTTGCTGTCAAACTGAGCCTCCTCATTTTGAAAAGCCTCCTGAATCAGGCCTGTGACAGAGTAGCATATAAAACTGAACTGTCCAAATATAATTTTTTAAAAATGAGGTCAGAGAAAACCTGTCTATGAAAAGGGTCAAACAGTAGAAAGAAGAGGAAAGAACAGAAGGAAAAAAAAAAACACAATATGGATGTCTTTCCTGTTCTCATTTACCCTGAATGAGAAATTAAGGAGGGGAGGAGGGAGGGAAGAGGAAGATAGATCTAGAACAAAACTATTTCAGGCTCCTTTATGACTGACAATCTTTATTATTTACATATAAAACCAGACTGGACAAAGCACTAAAAATACACCGTATCTCATTGGGAACAATCCTATACCAGCAGGGAAATGTAGCAGTTGACATAAGTGGCCTTTTTCTATCATTAGCCTCTGTGATTCCATACCCATTTCGTCCACAGCATGTATTCTTCTTACAAGTCTCTCTGTAATAATAGTACCAGAAATACAATCCACTGCAGTGCTCGTTCTCTGCACTACTAAGGAACTGGTGCTTTTTAATGCTTGTCATATTGGTATGGACATTGATGACAGACGCCGTGATGCTCATCTCTATTTCACCAGTTTTATAACTGCATAATTTAAGCAGAAAAAAAATGTACAAACAGAATATCTCATGCAGGTTTTGGGGTGATTTCTACGGACAAAAACAAATGACACATCATGCTACAAAACTCCTGGAGAAGATGGGCACCATTATCTGCCTTTGATATATACACACAACTTACTTATCAGCCATTAAACAACTGCCTTGACTTTTTTGCTTTCTCCCAGTTCTGCAGGTCTGGAGTTATCTGTCTTGATTATACTAAAGGTGTCTTGTCAGTCTTGCAGAAGAAACTATTTTAAAGGGGCAAATTCCCCTGACCTGATAATAAAATCTTCATTACCAAAAGTATGAGTCCTGTGAAGAGTTTCAGTTAACACCAGATTAGTCCCTAAAGCACTCTCTGGGAAGGCAGAAGGTCCTACAGGGCTCCTGTTACAGATTTTGAACCCTACCCAGCACTCAAATATCATATGCTGTCTTTCCCTTTTGAGGTCACCGCTTAGCAGGAGACTCCAGCTTGTTTAAGTATCTGAATACTCTGACTGGAGCCAAAGTACTCAGGAACTTTGTTCAATTATACTTTTTTGTTTCAGGCTCTTCCCACTGAGGTTATCTGACGATCACCTGTGATGTGGCATTCAGGTTTCTCCACATTATTAAAGAACTGACCTGGTATGGCATGCAGGTCTATGCCAGGCAAGTATTATATAGGTTGACACTCCTCCTTATGTCTTTAGCTTCTCATTGCAGGTTTGTGGCTTGCTTGTTTGGTGTGGCCAGTCTTCAGTGAGAAGGGGACCTTTGGGCTTGGCTGGCCCATATTTCTTATTGCAGATGCTCTTGCAGCACATTGTGAAGTCCAAAGGTCAATCCAAATACAAATAATGGTCTTAGAAACATTTGCAATTCCAAGCCAGCATCTTTTCAACACAGAGTTATGTGCTATGCACATATTGTCCAAGAGTTCATTTAGCCCCTTCCCTCAACTGGAAAAGGGTGACTCTTACGTCAGATCTAGAGTACATTGCCCAAAACAGATTAATCACGAACTCACTATGGTTGTTTCTGACCCAGTTGTATGAGTTCAGTGAAAGAATGATGAGTACTCCTTATGAAAGCATACACTTCCTACTCAAGCTGTCTAGTCTGTGATGTTTAACATTCAACTTGACATGATTATTGCAGCGCTACATGCATGGATGGGTGTATCAGATGCCTGCTGCTTCCTCCACTCGTGTTTCAGACTCTGGGCACCCATCATGCCATGGCTTAACAGCAGGAGCAGCGGCTGAGGCAGCTTGTGCAAAAGTCCTGAACTGCCATGTTTTACAAGCTGAACTATGAAGTGATAACTTCAGGAAATTTGTTTATACTTTGAACAGGTGAACGAGGGAGGAAGCCAGTACATAGGTACAGAATGAGTGAATTAGTCAAGCCAACAGTCCAGAAATGCAAAGCAGGGATGTCAGGTCTCTGGAAGAAGCTGAACTGGACTGTACTCCTTCATCATCAACAACAGCATGGGTGTTGTGAATGCTACCAGTCCTGGATTTTGACATGAAATTTTAAGCCACCACAAAAAAAAAAATCTGTTCAAATTCATCTTCACCAACACGTCTGTAATTTAACAACTTGCCAGTTGCATAATAAAATTAAACTAGGCATGCTGCCTTACATTTGGCACTTTGGTTTATTTACATTTCACGCTGGTACCCAAAGATCACTGGGCAATGATTGATGAGAAATTCACACTATTATTACAGGTTCTTAAATTATTAGGGGTTCTTGGACAACTGAGATATTGTCAAATGAAATCTGAGAGACCCAGAGAGCTTTTTTAAACCTGCTTTTCCAAGCTAATGAGGTTTGTGTATTCCCACTGTATGTATATTTTTAATTACATGCAAATATGAGTACCTGGAAATTCTTTTCAAACCTGTTCACCAATTTAAAAGAAAAAATCTATCAGGAAGAGGAGAAGAGATGTCAAAGATGCAAATTTCAGCCAATATAATTAAAACAGGCAGAGAAAGAGCTGATTAAAAGCTACATGGGAGAGAAGAAAGGGCAAGAGGGAGAGAAAGAATGAAAGAGAGACTATAAATGTGTAGCTATGGGGAAAACTTCAGTTACAGTTCATATCTTTGTAAAAATCAAGTTGATCAAACTGAAAACAAAACCCACAGTAAACTCGGTTTCCTTTATTCCAGTGCTTGGGGAGTTACTTGGGGGTTGGCTTCTGCATGCAATGACATTTTCCTGCATAAGATTCCTTACACATACTTCTCAGCTACATATAAAAGGGCTTGAAACAATGTGAGGCTAGAATACTTAATGGACAAGTTTAGAAGTGAGGGAGGTATTCTGCTGTACCAATTGAACTTCACCATCTCCCTTTCTTCGGCATCTAGAGAAAGCTCCATTAGAAAAGCAAGAAAGCATGACAAAGTAAACCACAATTTTTTCCCTGCTGAGAGCTGCAGACATATTCAACAATGAGTTTTTGCCAGATAGCAAGTGAGATTGTATCATTTCCAAACAACTGACTCAAAAAAAAAAAAAAGCAGGCACCTTGAGAGTCCTCTCATATTCAAAATTGCAGAGATAATTTTGCAGAAGTAAGCTTTGCTCTTGGATTACAAAGATTTATGCCAAATTTCAGTTTCATGTGCTTTTGCCTGTTTGTGGGTATGTGTGAAATTATTAATCCTTGAAAGCAGGGATTCATAATAATGTAATTATTGACATTTTCTTGGCTCTCACATTGCAGATGTGATGCTAAGGACAAGAAACGTTCCCACTGTTTGATGAAAGAGGTTCTCAGGAAACACTGGCAGTAATCATTCTTCAAGCAGAAGGTGTTTTCCGTCGTTTGGTTCTTGACAACTATAAATAAAGGACTCAATCTGATTTTTATACACTATTTCTATACTGTAAGAGACAGAATGATATGTCACACAGTTTGCAATGAAATCCGTATACACAGTGATGAGATTATGAACAAAGTACGTATGCACCACAAATGTTTGTGTTTTAAGCACTGTTGTGAAGCAGAAGTTCACAACTGCATTCGTTGGCCGTTGTTAATGCAGAAACTCCATTTCTTTTGCTGTAGCTGAAGTGTTTCAGAGGCAAATGTTGATATGCAAGAAGAGGGTGAAATCAGTATTTGTCTGCTAGCATAAAAGAACTGTTATTAAAAGCTACCAAAATGAAATGCTGCCATTTCTTTTTTTTCCTCAGGTACGTCAGTCTAAGCTATTTGAAAACAGAAATACAGGCAATACAGTGTGGTACTCATCCCAAAGCCTGGAAGATCTCTAAATGAAGCACCAGCTTTCCCTTGGAGAGCAGTGGAGTTGAAGAACCCTGGCAGGGTACTGTCCTCCTCCTTCCACTCACAGACGAGCTCTGCTCTCCTGCTCCTCTGCAACAGCAGTGAGTTGAGAGTCCACCAGAAAAGGTTCAGAAGAGGTAACCAGTGAATCCTTAATTGTTCAGGGAAACAAAAACCTTGGAAATGTCTTTATTTTGCAACGCAGTGTGATTCAGTGGGTCCTCAGCTAGCACTGGTGTGAGTCAGACAGCCCAGCACCCTCCTCAATGGGGTTAATGGATTAGCCCCTCACGGGCAAGGCACCAACCTCAGGTGATTTGATTTTCACCAGCAGTACTGTAGTGATGCAGCTATGCTGCTTCCCATCCAGAGACAGCAGGACTGCCAGCACCCCTGCAGCGAGCTCCAAGCAATGGGTGCTGCTGGTGTGCTCGTAGTCTCTGGGCAGCAAGGGCATTCTGCACACCCCAGGAACATGGGTCAATGACATGCTCTGGCATGGGAAGGAGAGATGCTTCCTCCCCTTCCCCTTCCCCTTCCCCTTCCCCTTCCCCTTCCCCTTCCCTATCTGTAGTGAGGATCAAGTCCTCATAACCGTACCCCAGCATTGGAAGATTATGCACATTTCTGAAAAGCAGATTTAACCCTCTGGGTCAAATTTCCCCCCCTGACAATCTGCAATTTTTTACACGAACAAAGGCCTTCACTGCATCGTAGCAGTACCTATTTGCAGGCAAATGACCACACCGGGAAGCTGGAGTTCTCAGGCTATCTAATGACTCTGTCAGCACGGATGTGTCATTGCTGTTCTCACAAGGCATCATAGAGCCCTGCACAAAGTCATGTGAGAGTGAGTGAGATATCAGCTGAATCTAATCAGAAGGAATGGGATAATTAATACGAACTCTGTGAGGAACTTTTTGTAAAGTGATATTCAGGGTTCTCTGTTTAGCGGCTCATTATTCAACCAAGCCCCAGTAAAGCTTCGCTGTCTCCACGGAGCACAATGCAAATAAAAAAACAGCTTAATTTTCCCCATTCTGTCACTGTAGTCCATAATTTAAGCTGATCATACTTTTCCATTTTCCACAGAACTTTTCCACAATGTGGATAGGGGCATCTCAGCAGTTATTTAAACATGCTAGCTGAGGAAATGGAGGCAAGCTGGCCAGACCTGCTTGGAGACGGCAGCCCCACTGCTCCCTGGCTTCTCCTGCGTCTGCTCAAAGCGTGAGGAAGCAAGCAGATAAGAACAGATTTTTGGTGAGACAAGGAAAGTATTGGCAAGGCAAGTCCTGCAAAGAATTCAAGCTCATGTTGGGAGGTTTTCTTGGAAAGTAGCTTTCTCTTTGAGAGATAACCACATAAACCCAGCATTGGCAGCAGATGTGGAATCTCACCCACCCTGTGACACTGCATTGTATGCAAAGGGAAATTTCAGTCAGCAGAGCAGAGGGATGAAAAAGAAGCATCAAGCTGGCTGTTGCTGAAGGAATCGATCCAACATGACATGACGTACTGCTGCTGCCCCAAGCCAACCAGTATTGCTCCCGCCCCGCCATCCACCTTAGAGCATGGTGAATGCTCTTCCTTTCCCTGCTGCCAAGGATGTGTTTTCTAATGGACTGCTGGCAGACAGATGAGAACATTTGTTTTATTTTTCTCCTTTTCTTTATTTAAACAAACAAACAAACGCGATCCATTCATCCATTCCTCTGCAGTCTAAGGAAACAGGGACAACCCCTTGTTGATTTAAATAGCCTACAAATATTATATAAACAACAAAATCTACTGTGTCCTGTTACATGAAATGCAACAATGGGGCATTAGATTTTCTTCCAAACTGTGCAAGAAATGCAGTCGTATAACAATCTTTGGCACATCAAAGATGTGCTCCATAGCTGCTGCTGACCAACAGGGATTTGGGGGTTTGGACTAGATGACCCACAGAGGTCCCTTCCAACCCCTGTGATTCTGTGATTCTGTGATTCTGTAACAGCAAAGAGACCATCACAGCTGTAGGGCAAGGACATATGATCAATGTGCCCCAGGTTTTAGTGTAAAATCTAGGTATGAAACCAAGGCCAATACCTGAGCAAGGATAATTTAGCTGGAGAGCTGCACACTGAATGCTTTTCCATCTTTATTTCTCCCTTTTTTAGTGTCCACAATCACAATGACCTTTCTTCTTAGGATTTCTGCAGGTCTGCCAAAGACGTGTCCGGCAGAAATGCATGTGCCCATGCAGGGCACTGAATGTTCAGAGGCCTTTACTCATATTTAGTGTGTTGGAGTCACTATGCATAGGCAGAACATCTGCCTAGGTAGGATTCAGATTTCCCAGCTGTGTCTTCTTTCTCTGCCCAGCAACTCTGTCCAGACAGGATCTGAAAAATACATGTCCATTTGGCCTAAATGTCTAGATGTTCAGCATTCCAGAAGGAGGAATATTTCCAGTCAGAAAATGAGATAAGATCAATAAAATCCAGACACATGACAGCTGTATCTCTTCCAACACAGAAGGACTGGGTGCCTGCTCCTTTGGAAGACTCTCCTCTTTATATCTCTGTTTCAAGAACTTCTACTACAAACTGGAGCCCGTTGTATCAATTCATGCTCGTTTCAGCAAATCTCAGCTGAACCTTGCTTCTAGGCTCCTATTAGTGAGCCCTGACTGTCAGATAAGGAAATCAGAGTGTGCTGCCTAACTGCAGGGTCTTGGAGAAACAAAAGTAACCCCAAGCCCCAGACAGTGGTTAGTACGCAAAGTTGAGGCTTGTCATACATGTAAGGGCTGTCTCAGTGGAAAGAGAGAAACGGGCACCAACCTCAAATCCATTGCTGATGATGACTCAGAAATGAAGGAACGGGGATGCAGTTCAAGGAGATGTGCATTCCTGAAACATTCTCTGGAAGACCAAACTGCACTGCTGAATACAAGCACGACCACGGAGACACCCAGTTTCCAAACAAACTGCAGTTTAGCTGAGCTGTCCTAAGAGCAGCAGGTATGTTTGAGGTAGAATAGATGTTTCCTGGGAGCATGTAGCACTCGAGCAGAAAGGCAGTAATACCGATAAGGCAAGAAAAACTCCTCCCAGAATGTAAGTCCAAAACAAAAACAGAATAGCTGAATGGTGGGGGTCTTCTTCCCAATTTTCTTCTTCCTTTTTCTCTCATTAGCCACTTTAGATCTGTTAGAAAGGTTTTAAATTTTTTTGCATTCATGTTTCGTGAATGCAAAAACATGCAAAATGTGCAAATGAAGGATATAATTGACAGACAAATGGCACCTGCCAAAGCCAGGAGGAGAAAAGTTTCTGAAAGCTAATCGTTTGATAGATCCTTACAGCTGCGGGTTTTTTGTTTGCTTGTTGTTGTCTGGTACATAGTAGGTTCTGGTAAGAATCCCCAAAACTGATGTTTTTATGATTTGAAGCACTCTGTACGTTATTTATGTCAGAATCAATAGAACAGTTTATATAAAAAAAATGTGTTGCAGCAGTCAATTCAAACAGAGCAATTTGTATGCAAGTGGAACTGATCAATCCAATAAAAATGATTGCCAAGTCTCCTGAGCCTTATAGAAATACTTTCAATAAAGACATTTTTAATAAAAAAAGAAATGAAATATATAGCAGCGTAGTATTCAAATGGAAAACAAACCTTTTCCAAACAACTGAGGAAAAGAATTCACACTTTGATTAAACACCTGTTTTTATTCAATTATTAATGCAGTATGGATATGTTAGTAAGGGTTATTATTTATTTTTAAATCCTGGATTGTTCACTCAGATGCCATTTGTCTGTGCAGGTATTTCAGTGGGAAGTGCCTAATGCCAGGATAACTTCTCTTCCCAGACTTAGGGAAATTAGCCACATCTTTAATCTTGTGTTGTGGTAACTCCGCAATAAGATACAGAAATATCTGGTCAGAGAAGGGAGATGAGGGAAAAGTGTTTCCTCTCACTCAGCACTCCTTTAACTCATTGGTGCTCAGAGTCAGGCTCAGGCCATACTCAACCTAACACAGATGTCAATGTAAGAAATTTTACTTCTTATGTGTCAGAAAAGGTCTGAAATACCAGTCTTAAGGAGATTACACTTTCTCTAAAACAACCCAAAATTTTCTAGGGTAGAGACTACGGTGTATCTGTATACGTTTAAAGGAGTCACCCTTCACTGGAAAGCAAAGCAAGCAGTTAGCTGGTATTCAGCTGAGTCAGCATTGGTAGCAAATCACAGAATCACAGAATGGTAGGGGTTGGAAGGGACCTCTGTGGGTCATCTAGTCCAACCCCCCTGCCGAAGCAAAGAAACCCTGCCTCCAAGGAAGGAGGCTCTCCTGAGTGTGGCAGGAGCAATTTTGTAACAGGACTCCCCCATTCAAGTTTCTTCAATCATGGCTTGTTTCGTTCCATCTTCAGAGGTTGGGTTATGACATGAGTGGGTACATGGTGACACAGGAGGTGTGCTCTGCAGTGTGTCATTGCCTTTGCATGAAGCAAACGGGCACCTGCCTTGCTGTCTGTATGTCTCTGACCAAAGGCAAGAACACTGCCGTTTGCTGTGCACCTGACATCCATTGTGTCACAGTAACATGAGCTCCTATTGTGACGACCTGCTTACACATCATCTCTGGGTAGATGAGGAACACTTGCCAGAGGGTTCTTATGTCACAACATTAAATAGTCATTTCTATGTTATGGCCCAAGTTAGCTCCTTACACTGCAGATAGATTCAAATAGGCGTCTCCTGGTTTGCCATTTAGAGGGAAACCTAACATGTTAATACTTACTTGTAAAGAAAGTCCTCACTCAGGTTTCTCAGACATAGACATGGGGTTTGTAAGTGATTTCCAGGCTATGATTTGGCTGGAGGTACTCCGTGTGTATGGGATTCATTGTTGAAATTACAATTTCAGTGAATGGACTCGTCTTTCGCTGTCTTACCTTCAGTTTATAAGCCTTTGCGTGAACCCAGATAAAACATCCTCCTGCTCACTCACCAAAGAGATGTGCCCGCCCAAACTCTATTGATGAGAAAGGCAGAGCAGTCGAGTTACAGAGCTGGTTGTTGTAGAAACCATTTCTTCTGTCTACTGCAATTCCTTCAGCCTCTGGGGAATCATGACTATTAGCTGTGTAATAACTACATCAGCAGGAACAAAATCATAGAACTGAGGCCTCCCCACCACAGTCACAAGCCCAGATGATGGAGACAAAACAAGAATTATTGCCACTAGTCACCACCAGGCAGACTTAGGCTTGCGTATTTGTGGGGTACATGAAATGAATGACCTTTAGTGTGATACATACTTAGTCATTAATACATAAAACCCAGTCATCCAGCCTACTGCTTCTCCTACATTACCAAACTGTTTTCATATTCCAGAAAATAAGTATTCCTGTGAAGTCATCCCTCCTAAGCTGCTCTCTTTTCCTAGATTTTATCCTTTTCAACAGAATCACAGAATGGTAGGGGTTGGAAGGAACCTCTGTGGGTCATCTAGTCCAACTCCCCTGCCGAAGCTGGGTCACCTAGAGCAGGCTGCACAGGACCTTGTCCAGGCGGGTCTTGAGTATCTCCAGAGAAGGAGACTCCACAACCTCCCTGGGCAGCCTGTTCCAGTGCTCCGTCACCCTCAGAGGGAAGAAGATCTTCCTC
>Ga0065711_1010983_pt1 | contig 11556 bp, 15 predicted proteins | sample Hoacrofraction12_FD_59098 | JGI IMG/M metagenome (GOLD analysis project Ga0065711, IMG submission 59098) | Hoatzin crop microbial communities from Cojedes, Venezuela - Epithelial fraction 12 v2 (version 2) | ecosystem: Host-associated > Birds > Digestive system > Esophagus > Crop | place... | reverse complement strand
CAGCCCACATTCATAAGGTGCTTGGTGGCGACATTACCGCCGACCCGCTTCCGCTCTCCGACTCCGACTATCTCGGCATTTACGAGCGTTCGTACAAATAAACTATATCATCCATCACACAAAAAGGGCAGAGGGCGACACGTCCCTCTGCCTTTTTCCATTATTAAAGATTAGGTAATGATATACTTGTTGGCCACCCCTCGGTGGTTTAAAAATTGGAGCAACCATTTGAAAACATTGAGGTTGTTCCTAATTTTATAGAACGTTAATTGAAATTAACTCCACAAATAAATCTCGCTTCCACGTCTCATCATTTCATTCAGATTTTGTGGTATCGGATTAATATAACATTCAAATTGTATATCATTTGTAAAGCGTCTGCCAATTTTCTCAACATCATTTAGATGCGTTTGTTTCCAAACCTCGAAGCCTTTTTGGTTTACGGGATAATTATTCTTATGACAGTAAGACTTATATTTTCCCATAAGCGTTGCATCAATTTCCTTTTCTACGGCAGTTTTATCTTTTAATGAAGTAAAATATTGTTGCTTGGGGTCATTCTTAAAAACGCGATTACTTTCTCTCTTATTAACTTTCTCGCCATACCTGTTAACATATATGGAAGGGATGTTTGGTGCTTTAATCATCACGCTATCTTGGTTATATTTTCCGCACCATTCAATAGCAAGTTGATATAAATTGTCAAAGTCCAAATTTTCACCTTCCCTATTGTAATTAAAGACCAAGAATGACGGCTCGTAATCACCAATCTCTTCACCACTTTTGGAACGATATCCGCCATACGTAGGCAGGAAGGAGTATCCACTTTGCCGTATATCAGAGATTAGCCGTTGTGTATTCCTCGCGTTTGTAGCATCGTCTTCTGCTGAACGAGATGCACTAATGCTGATGTAACCATTACTACCATGCTTGTTAATAATTCTGTCTAAGCTGATGCGTTCATCGAGACGAATAGGTCTACACATATTTGAGTCTATACCATAATATTTGCGCATAACGTCTTCGTCAATGCTCCTGCAACGTTGCATTTTAGTTCTTAGATATTCACGCAAATCTTCCTTTTCTTGCACTCCATTTAAAGGCCGCTGAGCCTTCTCTTCAAACAAAACATTAATGCGCTTTGTTATAATCTTCTCTAAATTGTTGCATTTAATACCCATTTTATTTTTTAAATTAATTTAACAATAAATATCTAACAAGACAATAAAATACAGAAAAACACTTATTTCTATAAGTTGTGAGTGACCAACAGGTATATCGTTACCTTCTAAAAAATATCGTTGTTCTTAAAGTTAATGCTTCTTACTTGGTGTTGAACCGTTTACATTAACATGATTCTCATAATCCTCAATAGCGTATAAATAGATCGACATGAAAGTCAAGAACCTATATACTTCGTCTTTTGTTTCCCAATCTATTTCAAGAGGGTTAATACGTCTAATGGTACCATTACCATAAAAATTGACACGATAAAACTTTCCGCTCTTGAATTGATATTCTATACGACCTTGTTTAGGATTTTCATTTGCAATTCTTATCTTTCCATACATAACAAATCTTTCCATATCACTATGTATAATCTCTTCTAATTGAAAGCGTACCGTATATGACATGTGAGATTTCCTGTCTGTCTCAATAAAAATCATATAAAGGCCGTCAAAATTATCAGAAATTGCTTGATTTAATGCAGGTAATCTTAATCTTTGCGCTTTATCCATTTTATTCTTTGCATTTATGTTATTATTCTTATTATCAATAGAGGCATTATAGTTTGCACCTTGTGCCAAAGCAGCACCACGATAACCAATTTCATTCAATGCTTCTTCAGCAATATTAGCTACAAACTTTCTCAATTCGCTTTCTGTGAGTGTAATAGTCTTTTTTGTCATACTTTTCTAATTTGATTAAATTTGGGTAATGATATACTTGTTGGCCACGCAGGTGGTACAAGCAAGATTTACTATCTTGACGATTCACTGGGAGTCCAATGACCTTGCCCTCCGCGTCCTTGCACCCACTCTCCGATGGGCGTTTTATTATTATAATGATAACTCAAAATTTTTTCAAATTTTATCGTTTATCGCCAACGCGCATATCATTACCTTAAATTATCATCACTAATTACATATTGTTGTCAGTGACCAACAAGTTTATCATTACTTCATCTTAGCACGTTCTTGTTGCAGGAGGTGTTGTTCTTGTTGGTCCTCCTTTTGGTAGTCGAGGGGCCAGGAGGTGGTGTCGAAGCCTTGCAGGGTGGCGAGAGCGGTTTCCAGGGCGCGGAATTGTTGTTTTTCGTGCTGGCGCTCGGCTTCGTAATCGCTTGAGTTGAAGTCACCGACGCGGAAGTAGTCGCGCATGATGGGCAACTGCGTTTCGAACCAATTTACAAATGTCTCCATGTCGGCGACTGTGGCTGGAGCGATGTTGGGCTGACCGATTTCGTTGAAGTAGTTAGCCATTTCTTGTTCCAGCGGTTCCTTACCGTTGAGGGGAACACTGTCGTCGACGGTGGCCAGTACCAACTTGATGCTCTTGACGAAGCCGCGATTGAGGAGCCTGGAATAGCAGGGAGTTAAGTCCCTGCCTTCCAGTTGCACTTGCATGGTCAGGCGGAGGTCGGGCAATGGGCTCTGGAGTGCCTGCAAGCGCCGCATGAGTTCGCCATTACGATGCAAGAATTTGCGTGTCAGCGCATGCGACAGCGGGTTACGCTGCCGTGCCGACAGCGTGCTGTCGCTGTTGTCACGAATATCCTGTTTAACAACTATTTTCTTCATATTATTGTTTCGCTGGTTTTGGCAGAATCATGGGGTGAGTAGAACCTGGTTGGCTCTTGATGTGGCCATTGATGCGCTCAACTTCTTGCATGTCGATGTAAGCGCCCTGTACTGGCGATAGCTGTTCATGGTCAAGTACCAGCATGCTCCCTTTCCTTTCGATGGCCTCGGCGCCAGCCTGGTCTATAATCGCTAGCGAATCGGCCTGCTCTTTTACTTTGAAGGCAATGCGGCCATCGAAATTGGCTTTTATAATACCCGTCAGGATGTTATAATGGGGGCGTTGCGTTGCAATCACCATGTGGATGCCTACGGCACGCGACTTTTGTGCAATGCGAGCGAGCAACATTTCCACCTCGAAGCCATAAACCATGATAAGGTCAGCAATTTCGTTGACAATGAGCACGACGTATGGCATGTAGCTGTGACCTTCAATAGCGCTCAGCTGCTGGTCAGCAATCAAGTCATTATATTCCTGGATGTCGCAGGCCTGGGCTTGCACCAGGAGGTCGAACCTCTGTTCCATCAATTCTGCGAGGGCTCTCAACGTCTTTAGTGCCTCGCCAATGTCACGGATGACGGAATCGTTCTCGCAATCTACAATCGTTGCCAGGTAATGATTCGCAATTTGGGCGTAGCTGCTAAAGTGAATCTTCCCCGTATCAATGAGGACAAGTTTTAGCTCATCGGGACGCTTCTTATAGAGCAAGGAGGTGATGATGGTTTTAAGTCCCGTTTGCACTCCCTCGTCGACAGCCCCTGCAATAAGCAAGTGAGGAGCCTGAGCAAGATCCATCAGATAGACCTCGCCAGTCGGTGTCTTGCCTAATGCCAGTGGCAATTCCATGTCGCAATTTTGGAACTCCTGCGACTTGATAACGTCCTCGATAGAGACGAAATCGTCTGAACCTATTGGACTCTCCTCGTAATGATGAAGGAGGTCCAGCGTGGGAAATTTGTAGTCCTTGTAGGGACTGTTAATGTCTTGATTTGTCATGATTTCCATTGGTTTTTGAAATTATCTGGTAATGATATACTTGTTGGCCATTAACGTATTATTTTGCTACACACAGCCCATTAAATCCTATTTGCATATTCAGCAATGACCATCCTTGTTTTAAATTGATAATCTTCGATGGTTCGGATTCTATTGTTTTTTGTTTCCTGTATTTGGCCCACATAAGATTTGCTCCTTTCGGCCTTTCTGTCGGCAAACGTTTTATTTCCATCGTTTGGCCAAACCTTTTGACGATAGTCATCGACAGATTTATCGTTCATTGCTTCTTCCCTGCTATTGTATTTAACAGCATCATCTTGTACAAAGGAAAACGGTTTATTCTGAAAACGAGACATATAGTTAGAACAAACGTCTTCGACAAACTTGCTTCGGGGACCTTGTTGTCCATATCCGGGAAAACCGTTATTGTTTGTTCCTATAAGACATCCATAAACTGAATCTAACGGCTTGTAATAGAACGAATCTTGGTTGAAAAGTTCTGAAAGTGCGAAAATTTCGTTATAGAAATTTTGATTGTTCTTGATATTGAAGACCAAAAAACTCTCTTCGCAATTTTCACCTTTCATTCCCTCAGGATAAACACCCTTAATATCTATCACGCCACACCCCTTGGTCAATAGTTTTGCCTTTAATATTCTATTTCTCTCCATGTTTTCTTCTTTGGAGAAAACATGGAGGTTAGGGTATTTCCCCTCTTTATGGTTATATCCTTTATCGGTTCGCTTGTCTTTTAATCTTGGACGAAATTGCTTGTTATATTCAATAGCACTCCCATTCCAAGTGTAGCCACCGTTTCCATTCTCAAGAGTAGACGTGAAATTGGTTGCATCGTCTAATCTTTCTCTCCAAGCCGAAATAAATGCACATTCTGTGTTTTTCAACCACTTCTTTATTCGATTCATGGTGGCTTCTCTAAGCGGTTTTTTTTCTATGATAATATCGTTTACTTGTTCTATCATCAGCGTTGAACAAGTAGACGGGTTAAATTGCTGACCGCCTGCTCGTGAATAACTAATTGCTTCTTCAATAACGTTTTCAAATTGTTTCCTCGTTAATTTAATCGTATCTCTCATAATCGTGTTTTTTATACTAAAAATATTTCAATAAAATTAAAGGTGGCCAACAGGTATATCATTACCAATTATCTTTGTTAATGTGATATAATACAGAAATCTCATACCTCTATATTCTTTTTCTACAAATGCAGGCTTTAAAACCTTTGCATATTCATCACTCCACGATACCCAATACAAAATAAGTTTGCGTGTTGTCTCTGTTGATTTATTAATCAATTTTATCAATGTTTCGTCATTTGATTCCTTTGTATAAATTCCCAAGATCTCGTGGTAAAAACATTCCGTATCAAAACCTTTAAGTTCTTGTGGTATCCTATACACTCCAACCAGGAAAACCGAGAAGATTTCCCCGTCAACCTCGTCGAGCATTGACAATTCAAAATCAACGTCTTCCTCTTTAAACGTCTTGCCAAGCAGTTTTCCCAGCACGCCTAAGTCTTCTTTACAAACGTTTCTTATCATAGTTATTTATTTGATTATTCAATTTCTTTTGCAATAATCTGAATAGCTTGCCTTGTCAGTCCACAGAATTGCCGATACTGACTAATGCTCTCGTTGCAATCAAATATCGGTTCACCTTCGTATGATACTTGCTCACGATTCTGCTGCATCGAGTTCTCATCATCTTTGCCGAGAAGAGACAAATAGTCGAGAAATACATCTTTGATGAATGTGTCGGGGGTACCATGCTGGTTGTCGCTGACATTTACCAGGTATCCGGAGTCGCTATCCAGCGGTTTGTGATAAAACGAGTCGTGACCCGATTTCTCAGCAATAGTACAGCAATTCTTATAGAAATCTTTGTCGTTCTTGACGTTCAACGCCATAATGCCCTCTGCAGCGATATCGTCACGGCTGCCTTTAGGTCGCACACCCTTTATTCCGAAAACCCCATAACCCTTTGTCAACAATTTAGCCGTTATCGGACGTTTGTATCCTGTCGCGAAGAGAAAAGCACATTCGGTGCAGAAAAGCCAATGCTTTATTCTGCATATCGTTATTTCCTTTGGGGCTTTTCGTCTCCACACCACATGGTTGAACGTATCCACCATCATGGTAGAGGAACATCTTGGCAAAAAGTGTGTTCCACCAATCCTGTCATAATTTACCGCCTCGACAATCATGTTGTCCAGCGCGCCTTCTGTCATTCGTATCAAATCCTTTGATGCCATACGTCGTTTTCTTAATTGATAAATCTTTCTAATTCCTTCTTTTGTTTATTATCCGTGCTTCTTCAACGGACATGATGTTTTTGCGTTGAATTTCTTCACTAAGCACAGTAACGACCTCACCGTCCTTCACAAAAATTCTTGACTCGGTGGAATGTGGTGTCATGTCAACTACGCCATTCTCATGAACAATGTGCCGAACTTTGACTTCTCCATTTTCCATGAAAACGCGGCTCTCGTCAATGTGCGTGATGTTCTTTGCTGCCATATCTTTCTTTAGCCTCCAACTTTCTCGTCCACCGCATTACTATGCTCAATGGTGATTACATGGAAATACCGTTTAATGGCAAAGATATCCTCGAAGGTTATATCGCCTAACATGTTAAATATGGGGTAACAAACTCGCACGCTCTCGACGCTTTCCAAACCCACCAGTTTGTTCCAACTTCTTTCCTCGTTAGGAGAATCGGGGTGCTTGGGGTAAGCGATTTCACTAAGGGGTGGAAATACCGACGCGTCGGTTATTGGCTTTCTTATACCGAACTTCAAGCCTGGTATATAACCGTTTTCTTCCCCATATATCAGATGTATCAAGTCCCAATAATCCTTTTCGCTAATGGGGTGAGAATATCCAAACGTATAGTTCCTGTCAATAGAATCATAACGGGCATAACAATAAATGTAATCCATGGGGTGCTCTATTGTGTTGCTTCTATCCTTGATGAGCCTCGTGTAGTCGTCGTACATGCTTTTCGCTGCGTCAAGAATGCGTTGATTAGCGCTATCAAGTTGCTTGATGAAGTTGTCGTCCACCACTAGGTTTTTCTTTGACCGCTCGTAGCGCTCCATTCTGATATACACTATCATGGCTTCCTCAAAAGCGCGACTGATAGAATGGTCATGGTGCACTGCCAGCAGTTCGTCAAGCAATTCGTCTGTTGAAAGACCTCGCAGATATTCCTGCACTTGGTCATTATTCCATGCCGGTTTGCTTCCTTCTTTCATTTGGCGATACAACTCATCGCGCGTCAACTTATTTTCTTTTTTCTGTTCCATCAATTTTAGATTGTTTTATTGTACATATTCTACTTCCATGATGCAGCGGCTGTTGAACCAGTGATAGTCTATGACCTCAATCCCCACGAGGTTGTCGCGTGTGTCGAACGTGTAATGCCATTCCGATTTGCAAGTCAGTTTCGTCTCTGCCATTTTCTGTTCATAAAGTTCAGGATTGCTTTTCTTCAATCGTTCCTGATAGTTCTTTCCATAATTATAATACTTCTCCACGTAGTTCAATAAGTGTTTAGAACGCATATTGCACCATTCTGACGTATATTCCGGCATAGAAAACCAATTATTAATAGTATGCGACGTCGCCAAACCGTAAAACTCCATATTGGTATCGTTTATCCTGTCGCTGTATTCGTTCATTTCTCTTATGTCGCCATTGTTTCGGTGTCCTATTTTTCTGTGCATATCACCATCAATGAACGTGAACATGTTAAGGCTAGTGAAGACGTCATCTTCCACATAAGCTTCGCCTTTCTCACTAAAATAATAACACAATTCACCGGAAAAGGGATGAAACTTCTCATCTTTATCATAACTACGATATTTACGGTCTGCCAAGTCATCAATATCATTTGCAATCATTTCCATGGCGCTTTCCTTGTCTTTCACTCTATCGCGTTTGATATATATCCTTGTCAATACAAATCCCATATCTGATTGCCGGACAACCATATATACATTTTTTTCATCAAAAGCAACCACATCTGAGTTTTCGTCATCATAAACAGGTTGGTCTCGTTCCCTAATGGTTCGCCACCCGAGTTGCAACGTAGTGGAATCATTGGGTTGTAGTCTGCCATTGTGATACAGTTTCCCAGTGACCAGACCTCGTTCCGTCATCCTATACTTAATAGTCCAGTCACCACTTTCACCATGTTCCACGTCATCGATGCCGATAAGTTCGGTCTTATCGTTATAGTGATAATATAAGTCACGAGCCAATTCGGTCTCCTCATAACCTTCTGAAGAGTACCACCTCACCTTGATGTGGCTGACCATTTTTAGTCCATCATAGTTTTTCTTTTGTGCCAGGCTTGGTACGCTCACACAAAGTAGCAAGGCTACTGCGATTAATAAATACTTTTTCATGTCTTTTGTTTTTTATGATTATTATTGTTCAATATTTTATCTTGCCGAGAATAGAATTTCGGCAGTTGGCGCCACGCAATCCAGCAAGCGAATTTTATCCTCGTATTCCTTGATGTTAACGTATTTATCGCTATCTACGACTATCACCAATTTGGTAAGTTTCGCAGCCGTAAATTGTTGATGGTATTTCATTATGAAATCATAGGGGCACTTGATAGATGTCAAGCTCGAACAACCTTCAAAAACACGTCTATTGAGTAACTCAACATTATTACCAGAAAAGGTAACTTCCTCCAATCCTGTGCAGTTACAAAAAGCCATCATACATATACTCTGAACGCTTTTTGGAATGATAATTTTTTTAAGTCCAGTGCAACCCTGAAAGGCACCATTGCTGATCTGTCTAACATGATTGGCGATTTTTATATCCTTCAAACTGGTGCAATCCTTGAATGAATCCCATCCGATGTAATCAACTCTATCTGGAATGTTCACATCTTTAAGGCTGCTGCAATTATCAAAGATTAAGGCTTCGATTCTCGCGATGCGAGATGGCAATGTAACTTTTTTCAGCATTACACAGCCCGAAAAAGCTTCTTGCCCTATTATTGCCACGCTTTCGGGAATGGTAATGTTTGTAAGACCTGCACAGCTCATGAAAGCACAATCATCGACCTCCATAACATATCCAGCGATGTGATATTCACCTTTGCGGCCAGGAGGATAGCTTACTATTGTGGATTTATCTTTACTGAAGAGGACACCGTCTATCGAGCAATATTCTGGATTGTCGTTATCAACAAGAAAGTCAGTTAAGCCTACGCAGTCGGCAAAGGCTGCATCTTTTATGTGCAACACGTTTTTAGGAATTAAGAACTCTCCCGTTTTACCCGCTGGGCAACATTCAAGCACAAGATTGCCCTTGCTGACTATCTTATCTTCAGCAAACAATACCCCATCAATGGAAGTATAGCTCAGATTCTTTTCGTCAACCATAAATTTCATCAGCCCAGTACATCCCCGGAAAGCCCTGCTGCCGATGTAATTAACACTTGCTGGGATGTTGACTTCAGTAATTTCGGTGCAACCTTGAAAATCTGAAAGTTCTATTTCTGTCACTCCTTGACGAATTGTCAAGTGACCATTCTCAATAATATAATCGTTCTCGTTCATTGCTTTATTATTCAAAATAGGTGATTAAATCGGTGAGGGTTATGCCTAGCTCTTTTAGGCGGGGGTAGTCTTGGTCGTCGAGGGGGCGATCGAGGTCCCTAATTTCGGTGGAAATGGGGGTGACGATGTGCATATATTCTGCTTGTGTAAAGATGCCAGCTTTGAATCGTCGTCGCAAAGTCAATCGCTCTTCGATGAGCTGGTTGCGTCTGATTTTGCGTAGGTCTACTTCGCTTTGGTATCGATAGTAGAGGCCATGGAGTTCTTGCTCGTTATACTTGATGATGGTGGTGACCAGGGTGTTGCGTAATTGCGCGTTCTCGGCTTCTTCATGCTGCAGGTGCGATGCGAGGTAGGCAACTTGGCTGCGCAGGGCGAAGCACTGGGCGATGTGGGTGCTTTCTCGTTCATCTAAATCGCCACGCATGAGGGTGACTACTTCCTGGATGGTGTAGGCCATGTATTGCGACTTGCAGTCGTCGTAGCGTTTGTTGACTTTTATGAACGATGGCCAGACTTCTTTAAAGGGAAGGATGGTGTGGGTGCGCGTTTTGCCTGCAGCGTTGACGAGGGAGCATTTGTTACAGCCGCTCAAGGGACTACCGGAGATGCGCCACACCAGCCATTTCTCGCCGTTGAGGTCCACGACAGCTTTATCGCAAGAATGCCACCATTCCACATACACGCCCAACGTTGGCCTGTTGAACCCACCGGTACCGGCGTAAGCCAGTCCGCTCTGAACGGGCACGCGGGCGAGAAACTTCATGCTGTCGGCGCAGATTTCCTCGAAGTGCTCGTAGAAGTACCAGGCGTTGTTCAAGAATAGGGTCAGTTCATCGTCCTCTTTCTTGTCTTCAGCCTTTGAGAACAATGACTTCAATTTACCGCCGATGCTGCTGGGAGTCGCCTCGGCTGGCTTCTTATTGCGCAGGCCGAAGTAGACGCCCATAGTGTCGAGGTGCAAAGTGTTGTCCACTGTTTCCATAATTTGCTCGGGGCGATAGGCCTCGATGACGCTGCCGTTGCGCAGCAGGATGCCACCCTCGGGGTGGTTCACGCAATTTTCTGTCTTAATAATTCCCATTACTTTCCTAATTTTTTCGTGTCACAATCATTCTTAATAATCTCGGGATGCTTTTTCGTGTAGTAAAACATGAATAACGCAAGGATGACAACGGGCCACGAGAGGAAACTTACCGCAATGTCTTGTATCCACTCACGTCGACTCATCAGCGAAAGATTCCAGTGGAAATCGATGATGCATTCATAAAGCATGATAAGCACAAAGGCCGCAACGCAACCCAACAAATAAATCTGTAAAATTGACATAATTACTAATTTTTTATTGTTAATAATTCACTTGTTAACTCCAAACGTGTAGCGCTGCTGGAATGCCACGCAATCAAGTGCCTCGAGACCATCAAAGGCGGCACAACGAGTTAAGGCTGAAACCCTGTGAGTTTCAGCGCAACTGTCTTTCTCTAAATTTTTATGAAATGATTTCATATTTTGTTTATTTAATGATGAAACATTAAATCGCATTATTTTCCCACCGTGGCTTATGNTTGCTCGGTTGGAGCGGCTCAAGGCCGTCTCTTAATGCTTATTAAAAANTCTCTTTGAAGCACGCCTCATGGTTAGCGACGCTCATTCCTTCAAAAAGCGAGNGCAAAAGTATGTATTTATTCCGAGATTTCCAAAAATTTCNCATTAAGAAATGTTAATTGGTNGCATTTTGTTCCTGTAGNGTGAATACACATTATTTATAAATAGAGGCTCATTTTATTCATAATCTATTTGCGCCGCTTTCCTTGCTTATGCCTGCTCCCGAAAAGACGACGATTTTCATCCTTGTCAGTTGCTTGTCGATATGTGGCAGGTGCTCGTACTTCATTTCTCCATGTTTCGGATAACATCGATAAATCCAAGTGCATCATCGGGCAGGTGGTAGGACAACGTTCCATTATCCCGAAGTTCCATCAGCAGGCGGCCCAAGAGATTGGAACCCTCGAAGACATCGCCTTTACGCTTGACGCCCCACGTGTCGGGTGACTTCTTGTGATTGGCAGTCTGGTCTTCCACGATGAACTTTCCCTTGCTCGAGAGCAGTTTCTCCCTGAAGGCAGGGCATTGTTCGTATTTCTGCATCAGACAAAACT
>Ga0065711_1010012_pt1 | contig 11556 bp, 5 predicted proteins | sample Hoacrofraction12_FD_59098 | JGI IMG/M metagenome (GOLD analysis project Ga0065711, IMG submission 59098) | Hoatzin crop microbial communities from Cojedes, Venezuela - Epithelial fraction 12 v2 (version 2) | ecosystem: Host-associated > Birds > Digestive system > Esophagus > Crop | place... | reverse complement strand
AGGTACTCCAGCTCTCTGATCATCTTCGTGGCCCTCCTCTGGACCCGCTCCAACACATCCACTTGGCCTGGAAAACTTTGTTCTGATCTCTTTCAAAAACCTGAAACGGTTCCTATTTCCAGCAAGCGCGTGGAGGTCCGGGGATGTGCCTTACGACAAGGTGGCCGTGTGAAGCAGTAGCTGATGGGGCCATCCCTCAGCGAGGTGGCCAGCTCATTTCACACGCACATCCGCACGGCTGAAGACTCAGAAACCCAACCACCTTCTCGGGGTCTTTCAAGTCAGCCGAGCTCAGTGCGGCATGGGAAGTTAAATACGCTGCTGTGCTGGGAAGCGTTTGATGTCGGGAGGTTATTGCGGATTACTGTTCGGTGTCTGTTTTCAATTTCTCACTTCTTGACTAAAAAGGATGTTTTTGTTGTACATGTAGGCTTGTTTCAATAAAAGTTCAAAGACCTCCTATGTGCAGGACAAAACACGAGCCCAAGAATGCCCTTGGAGTGATTGAGTAAGATGGGCTAATGGTCTTGTCTAAAAAGTCTCCTAAAAGTAGAGTTTGCCGCTGCTTGAGTCTGGAAAAGGAGTATTCTTATCGCCAGGAGAAGCACACGCTACTTAATTATACACAAGACATGTTTCATCTCCTGTGTTTCGTTCAAGGGAGGGAAGTCTGAAGGATTAGTCACAACGCGGGAGCAGCCCCACCTTCCGCACCTTAATTAGCAGTGTTCCTCTCGGAGCGTTTCATGCCTTCGTTGCAGACAGCTGTTCGTGGTCACAACCAGTTTTCAACTAAAAAGAAAACAGATTACAAAAAATCTTTTCCCATTATTTCTAACTTAATTCTGTTGCTTATGTATGAATTACTTAGGAATTAACAAGGATGAAATGTAGACTTTTTCCCCCTCTCCCCCCCCCAGATAAAATTAATTATTGTGTTTGATTCTTTGACTCTAGGCTATGGTGGCTTGTTATCCAGGCAACGGAACGGGATACGTGCGCCATGTTGATAATCCAAATGGAGACGGAAGATGTGTTACGTGTATATATTATCTTAATAAAGACTGGGATGCCAAGGTATGTTAGAATTTCTGTAACTTTTTTACGTACACTTGCTAATGCACCTTTGCTACAGGCCTTTGGTCACATCCTGATTTCTGTGCCTTGGTTGTGTTCTTACATTGTGTTAAGTGCGGGCACCCTTTGCCCCCCTGATTCGGCTGTTAGTGAGAGCAGAGATGAGGCATTGACCTTCAAGGTTTGGAATGATGCCAGCAGGACCTCCTTGACAGTGAGACTGAAGGAAAGTTGCATGTCTTTCATATATGCTTCCTAATTATATATATAAAAAAGTATCTGCTGCTGTCCAAGTTTCATAAACATCTAATTATGCAACTTAATGTACATTATTTGTATGGTAAACACCCCCCACACACACACGTACACAAAGAGTAAATAAAGCATATTTGAAAGAGAATTGAGATAATAGGTTTTAGATTTTTTCTCGTTATATTGCTGTTGAATCTGGAGTTTACTGTTTGTGCAACTAGATTACTTAATTGAGTATGCTTAGAAAAAGAAAGATGCTGTGGCTTGGGAGCTGTTTCATCTAAGCCAAGTGTTAGGGTTGTTGCTGTATCAGTATAGCTCAAAGCAGCACAAGTCTTTGTATCATTGTAGATACAGGGTATAGAATAGATAAGGATTTATAACACAGTTCACGTCGCCTAAGAGTTTACTACCAGTGACTCAAAACTCTCCATAATATACTGGCTAACTTTTTAAGAAGGATTTTCTTAGCGATTCAGTGGGATGAGGTAGATGGGAAGAATGGGCGTAGCTAGCTGGCTGTACTGAAAGCACGGGAGAGTAATGCAGAGACCGCTCTGTTTATTCCTTGGTTGCTGTGCAGTTGCAGTTAGCTGTGGAGAAGTTTGTTCTTTTTGTATATGGAGAAAAAGGTAAAACTACTGATACTTCTGTCGCACTTAGGAAGTAGCATGTGGAAGAGCACATAAGTGGTTGGTTTCTGTGAATTGGGCGCACCAGATATGGATAATACAGGTTGCAGCTGAGAGGGTTTTTTCTTTCTTTTTTTTTCTTTCTTTTTTTTTTCTTTCTCTTTTTTCTTTCTTTTTTTTTTCTTTCTTTTTTTTTTCTTTCTTTTTTTTTCTTTCTTTTTTTTCTTTCTTTTTTTTCTTTCTTTTTTTTCCCTTTTCTTGAGCGCTGTCCATTTCTTATAAGAGCTGGATGAAACAACAAGACTGGTAACATACTTGCATAAAACTGGTAGATCTGAAAGCTGAGTCAGAAATGGATGCACCTGAAGCTTTCTGCTTCTGACTTTGAAATGTCAAGTTTGATCCTTCAATTAGAAAATAAATTGCTAGCCTTTTTTGCCGTGATAGCATCTTCGCGTATAAGTGTGCTGGTTGGACTGAACATCTTAAAATGCAGGTTTGCGGTATTTTTAGTTGATTTACGGTTTCTCTCCTGAAAAAAAAAAAATTAATACATACCAGAGTGTAGAAGTCAAGGAAACTGCATTGTCACAGTAACTGTGAAAAATTTACTACCTGAATATTTAATTCAGGTACAAAGGTATTTAGTTTCCTGCAAAAGCTATTTTAAATTGCAAATTAATATATTACCAGCTACATTGGTTAGCAAAGAAAGAAGCTCAAACTTTCTTTAGTAGAACAAATTGACCTAAATTGTCACTTCTTGTTCGCTGATTTAGATCACAATTGAAAAAGTCATTTATATCAATTTACCTTGTTAGTACTTGCACTGTTGTGACTTGCCCATGAAGGCTTATGGTGCCTATCTATAGTTAGATTTGGTGGCTATCTATAGTTAGATTTAACGATATCAATACCTGCAGTAGGAAGAATGTGACTTAAAAAATAATTAACCCCACCTGGTGACCTAAAAATAAATAACCCTACCTACTTGTGCTGTTTTCTAGGCATGCATAAGTAAGTCCCGACTGTGTTTCAAAGCCTGGAAGAGATCTAAATTGACCAGGAGTAGTACATAGTCAGGCTTTAGTTGGAAGGTTCCTGGTCTTTCCTCACCCTAGTTACAGAAACCTGACATAAACGTGTGCTGCTGCGAAGTGGAACAGCCTCTGTAATGGGAAAGGGGGAAGCTGGGATGTGAAATAAATGTTTCTCTCATCTGTATTGGCATATTTTTAGCCACCTGTGTAATATCGGTTAGTGTTGTCCATTTTTTGCAAGGAAGTAATGCGGCTGAAAAGCAGCCAGTCCAAACCCACAGCTTTTTACTTCAACATGAATGGAGGCTTAATATTTGCAAGCATTCGGAAATGACTGGGTGAATAATGTGCAAAACGTTTTTGGTCACAGAAATGTATTGGCAGAAAAGCCGTAGGTTCACAATTTCTGTAGCCTGATAAAGGCTTTTGTTTCAGCTCCAAGTGTCTGAAGTATTTTCAGATGTGATATTTAATATTTAATTTGTAGGTAAGTGGAGGCATCCTTCGGATATTTCCAGAAGGTAAAGCCCAATTCGCTGATATTGAACCCAAATTTGATAGACTGCTATTCTTCTGGTCTGATCGCCGCAACCCTCACGAAGTACAGCCAGCATTTGCTACAAGGTAGGACTTGTGGGCTCTCTCTATATTGCATGATGCCTCTTTTATCAAGGGATGAGCAAATCCTAATGAGAAATGGGTGACACTATGAATTATGACCCGCTCCCAGGTCTTTCCATCTACAATGCCCGCTGAACTATGATGAGAAAGGTGTTTTTTTTTTTTTTACTGCTGATTGATTAAGCTTCTGCTGTGCTGAAGTGTGCTGCTGCTGAGTTTGTACCGATGTCTGATCTCTTATTTTGGAGCAAACATCCTCTTGGGTGGGTGGGAGGGAGGACTGGGAACACCAGAAGTTTCTGAGCGTGTACTTGGCAGAACTGGGTAGGAGCACACAGAGCCGTAAGCAGACCCCACCTTACCCAGGGGCTGTTGTCCTCACTTTCTCTGCAACAGCTTTACGCTCTCCTCCCTTCCCTTTGTCCTTAGCACCTTACTGTGGTACAGAGATGGACTGGGTACTTCACTTTTGTGTCCCCTCTTGTTGGGAGGGAGGAGTTAGAAAACAGTCATTTTCAAACCAAGCCACCGCATTCTAGTTTGGGAATTGGGAGCAGGGCTGTGGGGCGGAAAGGAGCATTGATACACAAATGTTTTCTTTCTCTGGGGTGTTAAGAGGAGTTGCTCCCAGTCTGAGTCAAGGTGAACTTGATATCCCCTTTGTAGGGCAGTGGATGATGCTAAAGGTACCAGCATTCACTGCCTGCACATCGTGAGCGGCGTTTCCAGATAGCATCAGCAGGTAAATGACTGCAGTCCTTGAGCCAGACTGCCCGTTGCCCATGTCACAACGCCTTTGGATGGCCAGAGCCCTGAGATAACACAAGTACCTTTGCAAGAAGCAGCTTGACCCTGCCATCGGCACGTCCTCTTGCAGCCTTTTGGGAGGCTGTACCGCTCTCCCCGCTGCTTCGTGCTCGGAGCAGAGTCAGAGGGTGAAATGCCATTTACTAAAGGTCCTCAGAGTCTTTGCTCAATAGCTGTTGTTTCATATTTAAATCCTCTACGACCACTGGGAGCTGTGTAAGAAGGGGTAGTTAATTTTCCCTTATGGCAAATGTCCATGAAAAGAGGTTCTTGCAGTGTGACTCAGTGATGGACTTGCCCGAGTAAAGTAAGAGATGAGGTTACAGGGCAAGGTGATACGGACAGAGACTGTGTTACAGGTCCTGGGCAAGAACTGTCATAGCAACTCATCAGGAAAAAGCAGCCTAAACTGACAGCGTTGCTGTCACCCTTTCAGCGTTCAGACATTATACCTGCTAACAGAAAAAAACCTGCTTGCTTTGTGCTTTATGAAACCTTTTCTTCCGTCAGACTGCCGAGGTGTCAGCTCGTTTCGGTTGTGTTTTGTGTCAAAGTGCTTCACTGTTTGTTTTTTTTCCTTCATCGTTCAGGAGTTCTTTTTCCATCCGTTTCCCTAGGTACGCAATAACAGTGTGGTATTTTGATGCAGATGAAAGAGCACGAGCTAAAGTAAAATATCTAACAGGTAATCTCTTGTTAATATCTTCTGTGTTCTTGTATTTTTATTTTTTTTTTTCCCACCCTGGAAGAAAAACTTAAGTAGTCCAGCCTTGCCTGCTTGGCTGACCCTGTGCACAAAAAGGGGCAGAAAACCAGCATAACTCAGAGGCAGGGTTCACAGGGGAGGGGACTGGTGGCTGAGCTGCTGGGCAGTGGCTCGGGAAGTGCCGGGCAGTGCCTCGTCCTGCTCACGCTTCCCCCCAGACCTGAGCCTGCTCGGTATTTTTACCTGCAGGATACGGCTTCTCCCTGGCTTTGTCTCCCTGTGAGGTGTGGAGGATAAATACAGCAGAGACTGGGAGGCACTGCCAAACTGGGAGCCCTGGAAACGGTTTAATACAAGTGAACTGGACTAGAATCTCTGTATCAGAAAAGCCTAAAACTAAATTCTGCAATCAAAGAACAGAGTTACGTCCCCCGCTCCAATTCCTCATACCTCGCATCTGTTTTCCTTTTCTGGCTTCTGCCTCCAGAGGAAGTTGATCTAATTTTCCTGTTCAAATTAGCATTCTAAGGAGAAACAGTCCAGGACTTCTGTCATGCTTGTAGCTGCCGTCGCGATTTTGTCTGTTGTAGTGGTTTAAACCGAAATCAGGTTTGCCACGGGTGCACACACACACAGGGCCACTTTCTCTGGGATCTCATCAGCAGCTCTGAAACCAGTGCTGCCGAAGACACGGGCTCCTCATTTCCCAGTGAGATTTCCGTTCGTCGCCGTTAGGCGTCGGGAGCTCGGCCGTAGCCCCGGAGCCGTCTGACGGCGGCGAAAGCTGCGTTTCGGATCGGTCGGCCGTGGCGCAGCCGGGGACTTCTCTGCATTTCGGGAGCCGTGAGAGCGGCGGAGCCGCTGCCGGGCTTGGGGAGAAGCGCGGGGATCCGAGCCGTGAGGCCACTGCTCTTCCCAAGGGGTGCAGGGAAGCCGTTTGGGTGGGCTCGTGTCTGCAGGGGAGGTGTTCCCCCCCGGCCCCCTCCCTCTCCAGGGTCCCCCTGACCTGCGGGCACTGAAGGAAGGCAGGCTGGGTTGGAGGGGTTGCTTAAATTCTGGTTATTGGTTTGCCCTCTAATTGATTTGTGTTATCGTCTTGTTGTGGTGCCAGTTCCGTTTGCACTTCAGATTGCATTCTTGGCTCTGTATCTGCAGGAAGAATTGTGCAAGGTGCTTTTTATAGTCCGCTGATACTAAAAATACAGAATTATAGAATAAAATGTCATAAAATAGAAAACTATTAATTTTTGGCTTTGTGTCAGTCTAAAGCCATGCAGAATACGTGCGAGTGTTTCTTCAGTGTGGGATACTGTGTCTGTTAACATTTTGATAGTCAAACTTTTTGGAGGGTACCTGAGGGTCATTTTTTAGAGAAAAGGGCAGAAGAGGCATGGGTTTGGTTTGATTTGGCTTATTTTTTAGCAGCAAGTCAAATGGAACATTGCATTTAGAAATCCCTCAGTATTTCTCTACAAAGGTAAATACCCAGAAACTCCGGATATTCTGATCCAGGTTAATAGATTATATCCTCAGATTCTCAAGTGGCCGTTCTTAAAGCTTACCTTTGCATGTAGAGGCTGAAATGATTTATTTAAAACTGCACATAAGATGTGAAGTATCCCGTGTTTCTACTTGGGCAGCCAGATAAATGCCCGCTTTCGGAGATGATGTGTAACCACGGCTTGTTAACTATACAGAGCATGTATAGAAAAATATGTATCTTGCTAGATCAGATGTACTAGGTAACCTTCAAAGTACTCTCTCAGAAGTAATCTGGAAAGTGATGTGGCAGTTCTACAGGCTATACTGTGGTAAATGCTGGAAAATAATACCAGTTTCCTTCTCTTCATATTTCTGCAGGTGAAAAAGGTGTGAGGGTCGAACTTAATAAACCTTCTGACTCAGTTGGGAAAGACGTTTTATAAGCCTTTGATTTAGCAACTCCCCGTGCTATTCTCCCTGATAAATCTTGATGCTATCTATTAACTTTTGAATGTGAATAACAAGATAAAGGAAAATCAACAACAAACCAACGTTTTCATAAAGAAGCAAACAGTGTTTCAATGTTGCATCGAATAGAAGATTCTTTGACTGCTGAAGCATCGTACTATGTGATTGTGACTCCAGGCCTGTGACTGCTTATGTGAAGAAGATAAGCAATCAGTAAGAAACAGCATATGCATCTGGACGTAAAGAAGTGCCCTACATAGAATTTGTTCATCCTTATATTTTGCCAGACCTGTCATCCAGCTGAATCCAATTCATCTCTCCCTTTTTTTATATGGTAAAAGTTTGAATTTTGGGTAATTTTTGTATGACCAGGTACAGTTTATCAAAATTGAGTCTTAAAAAAAAAAAATAGAAAAACTGAAAAAAAAGGAAAAAAAAAAATTACAGTATTCTCCAAAATAACATGGATCTATTTTTGTAAAACTGTTCATACTGTTCTCCTCTGCCATGAAAGACCTAATTTAATGTAAGGGTTGCCAGTAACTGATAATCACTTTAATTTTCTTTACACCTTAAGTCAGAAAAGGAGCACTTTAATTACCAGCTAAAAACCTGATTGTTTTATATCATATCTCACGCTAATCTTAACTTTTAAAGATTGCTGCTGTATTGTTTTTTGACTACGTCTTCTTGAACCTTATTAACAGAAGCAAATCAGTATCTCGCTATTAGTAACATTCAGTTTGTGGTTTTGTATGTTGAATCCACAGAGGGGAAGTTTCTGTCTCTTCTTTGTCTTTTGGTTTGGTTTTTTGTTTTGGTTTGGTATTTTTTGGTTTGTTTGTTTTGTTTTTTTTAAGTGACTGGCACTAAGTGAACTTGACACTATCGGTTGCTGTCGTTGGCTTTGGGGACCTGGTAAATACCATCAAGTTACAAGAATACACAAGGGCTTTCCTAGGCTATTAGAGGTACCCAGAACCTCCTTACGTACTTGACAGAAACGTTTGAGCTTTCTCCCTTTTCTAAAGAATACTTGCCACCCCCCTTTCCTTTGTATATAAGTTAATAGAATATCTAAAATTAACTTTTTTTTTTTAATTTCCTCATCAAATGTTGGTGTCCCGTGCAGTCTGTAAGTTGACACCTTGATCTATTATATAGTATCAAGGAGATGGTCGGCACGCTGAAGCTGAAGTGCATCACTGTAGGCTCCTTGTGCAATACATCTTTAGGTTTTCGCTGTGCTGAAGGATTTCCCCGAAAGGGCACTGCCCTTCGATCAATGCTGAGGTAGATATTTAGTAAGAAAACTTTTATGTTCCTTTACATTGTTTTCATTTTATCAAGGGACACATTAGAATAAAAGCGAGATGTGCAGAAACTTTGATATTCTTATTTTTAAGAAATGGATGGTTTGGACACTGATTTTCTTTTTTTTCCTTTTTTTCTTCTTTCCTTTTTTTCTGAGCTTTAAAAGCTTGAGAAAACTAAAGCAAACCTATGAAAGACAGCATTTATATTTACAGGAGTTTGGGTGTTGATCAACTAACCCACTGCAGTTTTCTACCTGTCCCTGGTTTCCTTACTTAATCATACTTAAGCTTACTTGAGACAGCTTTCGTGTTTGCAGGAGTCTGGGGGTTGATCAGCTTACCCACTGCAGTTTTCTATCTGTCCCTTGTTTCCTTACTTAGCCAAAAGAATGTGAGTGTACAGAAATATTTCTGTATATATTACAACTTGTGACAATTTTAGCATCTGTATAGTTTGTATTCAATTAGAGACCTTTTCTATGGAAAGCTCAGTAATTTTTTATTAAAAAGATTACTATTGTTCATGTAAAACATGAAAAAGCTAATTGTTTAGTAACAAACTGACAGAAAGGGGAAAAAAATTCAGTACCAGTATATCATTTAGGAGAACCAACAGAAATCCCAGTTTCGTTTTGGTTTCGCTTTTCCTTTTTTTTAGTGAAGTTCTTGCCCTTTACCGTTCTCTTCCTCTTTCCTTCCCAGAAAAACAGACAGGATACCTTTACTGTAAGTGCCTCTGCCAACCTGGCCAAGGAGCGCAAATCTTCGTTACTGTCTGGTCTGCAGTGCATTTAGGCCACCAATGAACCAAGCAAAAAAGCCACCTCTTCTACTTCATCCTCTTTAGTCCTACTTTAACGGAGGTTTGGTTGGTTTTTGTTCTGGAAACGTGAGCGTAAGCCTTTGAACGCATTTCAGTCCCTCTGTCATTCAAACTTCCGCAGCTGGCCTATCAAATCCGAATCACACCGTAGGTTTGTGCTTGCCAGACAGGTTTAAAAAGTGCTTAATTTCTCACGCTATGTAAGTCGTTACAATAGGGTCAACCAATCAGGTCAGCCATTTCTACCGTGTCCTTCAGAAACTGTTCATTTCACGTCGGTTGAATATTCAGTCTTGAGCATCACCAAGCAGGTCCTTGTTTGGAAACTATTTTTTAAACTGTCTTATGATCTGTATGTGTCTAGTCCTGGTTGAAGATAAAGCTTCATAATGCTATTTTTATTCATGATGTTAGCCGGCTGTAAAATACGAGACCTTTATCTATAGCAGGCAAAGAAATTCAGGATTCATTTAGAGGTTGCCTATAAAGTTGTGTAATTTGAAAAGCAGTGTTCATTATGAAAGAGCTCTCAAGTTGCTTGTAAAGCTAATCTAATTAAAAAAGATGATGTATAAAGGTTCTTGAAACTATGTGGTTATTTGTCATCTATGTAATTTTCAAGAACTTCTCTGCAGCAACTAATTTATAAACGCCCCCTGATAAAGGGAGCACGTGGATTTGTGGGGGGTTTGTGGGGTTTTTACTTTTAGTTGTGGTGGTGGTGGGGTTTTTGTTTCTGGGATTTTTTTAGGTGGGGTGTTTTGGTTTGGTTTTTTTTTTTCAAGTCAGAGCTGTTCCTGCTCTGGAGAAGGGTCTGCTGCTGTTCAGACTGCCTACAGTTACCTGCGTGTGGTGATCATTTTCCTGAATATTTTCTCCCTCAAAAACAGCACCAAGTTTAGGCTGACTGGAGAGAGATGGTGGATATCGTTTTTTCACCGCTTTCTGACAGGTACATGAGGAGCAAGACAGAAGTCCTCCTCAGATAGGATTTGTAAGATTTCGTGGTAGCTCTTCAGTTTTACCTGGCTTGCAATGAATTGTGAGCCCTTTGAAGGTCGCAAAATCATTAATGTTGGAAAAGACCTCTAAGCTCAAGTCCAGCCGTCACCCAACACCCCCATGCCTGCTAAACCATGTCCCCAAGTGCCACATCTACACATTTTTTGAACCCCTCCAGGGATGGGGACTCCACCACTGCCCTGGGCAGCCTGGTCCAATGCCTGACCGCTCTTGCAGTGAAGACATTTTTCCTGATATCCAACCTAAACCTCCCCTGACGCAGCTTGAGGCCATTGCCTCTCGTCCTATCACTGGTTACTTGGGAGAAGAGACCAACCCCCCTCTCACCACAACCTCCTGTCAGGGAGCTGTAGAGAGCGATAAGGTCTCCCCTCAGCCTCCTCTTCTCCAGACTGAACAGCCCCAGCTCCCTCAGCCGCTCCTCATCAGCCTTGTTCTCCAGACCCCTCCCCAGCCTCGCTGCCCTTCTCTGGACACGCTCCAGCCCCTCAATGTCCTGCTTGGGGTGAGGGGCCCAGAACTGAACACAGCACTCAAGGTTGCGGCCTCACCAGTGCCGAGCACAGGGAGATGATCCCCTCCCTGCTGCTGCTGGCCACACCATTCCTGATCCAAGCCAGGATGCTGTTGGCCTTCTTGGCCACCTGGGCACACTGCTGGCTCATGTTCAGCCGGCTGTCGACCAGCACCCCCAGGTCCTTCTCCGCCAGGCAGCACTCCAGCCATTCCTCCCCAAGCCTGCAGCGCTGCATGGGGTTGTTGTGACCCAAGGGCAGGACCTGGCACTTGGCCATGGGTAAACCTGCACAGGGAAACCGCCTGGAAAGCTGTCGCTGCCGGTTCTGGTCACCTGCACCAGGATGGAAGCGGCGAATGAATTCCTCACTTGGCTTTGCCTACCTGTGGAACCGCCATTCTCTCGCCCCCGGAGGTTTCTCACTCCCTCCCACCCCTCCAAGTCTCTCCCCAGCCTGCCCGGGGGAGGTGGGCGAGCGGCTGCGTGGTGGTTAGCTGCTGGCTGGGGTTCAACCACCACACACGGTTTTCAAACTGCTCTGGGAATCTTGACCCAGAGGCTGCATCTCCCCTACGAGGAGAGGTTGAGGGAACTGGGCTTGTTCAGCCTGAAGAAGACAAGGCTGCGAGGGGACCTTATAAATGCTTACAAATATCTGCAGGGTGGGTGTCAGGAGGATGGGGCCAACCTCTTTTCAGTGGTGCCCAGTGACAGGACAAGGGGCAATGGGCACAAACTGAGGCACAGGAAGTTCTGTCTGAACATGAGGAAGAACTTCTTCCCTCTGAGGGT
>Ga0065711_1048928_pt1 | contig 11557 bp, 7 predicted proteins | sample Hoacrofraction12_FD_59098 | JGI IMG/M metagenome (GOLD analysis project Ga0065711, IMG submission 59098) | Hoatzin crop microbial communities from Cojedes, Venezuela - Epithelial fraction 12 v2 (version 2) | ecosystem: Host-associated > Birds > Digestive system > Esophagus > Crop | place... | reverse complement strand
TTCCTTCCTTCCTTCCTTCCTTCCTTCCTTCTTTCCTTCCTTCCTTCCTTCCTTCCTTCCTTCCTTCCTTCTTCTTTTCTTCCTTTCTTCCTTCCTTCCTTTCTCTCTCTGTCTCTCCTTCTCTGTTTCTTTCCCTCACTTTCTCTCTTTCTTCTGAGTCTAATGCTAAGAAAAATCACTGGAAAGAAGACTGGTGAGAATCAAGTGTTTTACACCCACAGAGGTTGTGGAGGCATCCAGCCTATCTCACCAGCCTATATCAAAATGTCTCAACAGTGGCCGGGCATTTCCCCAGTGGACTGTGTTCCTGTATCTCTTCTGCTTGGATCTTCCTTGAGAAGTGGCTCACAGGAGTAGGCAACGGACACTGAGTTTGGGCTTCTTCCCAGTACAAACTGGCATCCCTCAGGAGCTGTAATTCAGCCAGAAATTCTGGGCCACAAAAAAGTGAAAAATACAGGGTACCAGACAAAATTCCCAGAAGGCAACAAGCCTCTTCAGAAGCTGTCAAAACGAGCAGTTTTGTTATCTCCAAGCGGATGTTTCACTCTGCAGTTCTATTTCATGCTTTTGATATTTCAGGTTTTAAGGTCTATTTGGGAGTAAACAAACACTAATACGTCAGAATTTCAGCAAGGCAGCACTTCTCATTTTAGGACTAGGTAAGGAAAAGGGTCTAAAGAAGAACGCTTCTGTGCAGTGTATTCCTCCAGGAAACTGCGGATGTTAACGCTCTGGGAACAAATAACTTTGTCCATGCCCCTGGAGTAGAGTTCCTGGTTCTGGTTGGGTCCAGAAGAAGTTACCACGCACTATAAAAGTCCTGGCTCTTCACGACATGAAATATGACATTTTGTAGCTCTGTAGCTATGAGTGGCTAAGGCAAAATGCATCCGGAATTGCCAAAGAACTGATAAGTATTGCTAGGCACTTGTGTTAATGAACTTGAACAAGGCAACCCAGGCCAGATCTGATGCCACCTGCAAGCCCCTGTAGGCTCACCTGGAAGTGTGCAGAATCAGGAGGGACCTCGACAGGCTCTCTGAAAATCACCCTGGCAGAAGAACCATCCAGTGTTCCCCCATCCTGGCGTAGAGACCTGCCAGTGGTCAGTTGTGTGACAGCACGGAGTTGGCAGGGAGGTGCACAGGAAGGGATTCCTGCAAAGGGGTGGGTCAGAGGGATGTGACACCCCCCTTGTTGCAATCTTATGAATGCACTATTACAGATTCAAACTTGGCAAATGCAGAAGCTAAAGTTCCCATGGCAACAGTTATCTCTACCACAATTCATGCCCTGTATACTTATCATACACACTTAGCGTCAAAGAGGAATATATTACATGACACATTTAACAAAGAAAAAAAGAAAATACTCCAGCTGTGGAATGCAGCCAAGTTAAAGATTGCTAGAGAAACTTTGATTTTTGCACTGCTTGACCTTTTCAATTTTAACTGTAAAACTTTATGGCTACGTTAACAAAGATTTGTACTTCCTATCTGTTCTCCTCATCCCACAGATGGTAAGGGCATTGTCCAAGCAGAAGAGACATTCTGTTCCGTAGAGACAGTCTATCTTCTACTAAGTCAATATTTATTCTCATTTTCCACTGGTGGGCTTGCTGGGACAGGAATTATCAAATATATTAAGGGAAGACGACTGGTGGGAAAATCAGTGATGTGATGTCAGTTCAGGCAGCTGTCTCCTTTACTCAGTTTGTTCCTGAGCTCTCAGAAATACAAGCAGAATTGGATGAAATTACATGGGTTTTGTATCCTAGTTTTGATGCAGAAGTGTGAGGGGTTTGCCCTTTCATTTTACATACAGAAATGGCCTCAACAGCTCAGCCCCAGGTTCAGATCCTCCAACACTGTGCTATCCACAGCGACTGACAGCAGGTGCCCGCAGAAGGCCATAGGAACAAGGCAAAGGTATAGAGAGACTTCACAGAAGTTTCTCTCAGCCTCAAGCAAGTTCTGGCTCAGGAACATCATGAAACAGATTTGTATTTCTTTTTTTCTCTTCCTATTTTGAACCCATCTGCCGACTAATTCATTTTGTGCAAAATGCATCAGAAACAATAACGGGCTGAACCTAGTTCTGAAAGAAGTGGGCATCATTCTGCCGATTTCAGTGGAGGTACTTCGGGAAAAAAATTACGCTACTTGACCTACTTCTCTCCTGGTATCCTTGCAAATGCAAGCAATTTCACCAAATCTGTGCCGAATGAGGATAAGTAAAAGAAGGATCCTGGTGGATGTTCCAGGCTTTCTGTCTCCATGCTCTTGTGTCCTTTTTGACAGCTGCTCACCATCACTGTAAGCCTCTGTCAGATCAGATTGGCGTTGCCAATAGTAGTAGTTTTGTGCTGTGGTTTCTTAGGAGTTTCACTAATTTCCCTTCTGTAAATCCTTATTTCCCCACACAGGGCTCTTCCCAGGTAGGTTACCCAATGCAGGTACGCAGAACCTGCTGTAGACTCTACAGCCCACCTCCCCCAAGATGGGCGGTGTGCAGGAGGATATGAGAGTATATATATGTATATGCAACCTCTACCAAGCCATACAAAGGTTTATTCACCTTTTCTTTGCTCACCGCTCCATTGAAAGTGAGATACAAGATTTCTTACACAAGAGACTTGCTGCTAGGCTGTTATGTACCCACTTGGAAGTAAAAATTACATAATCATGCTAACTACCATGCCCCAAAACAGCTGTTGTGCAAGCAAAAGACTTAGAAATATAACCCTAAGAATCATCAATACACTTTGTGCACAGATTCTTAGTGCAGAGTTATGATCATTGTACGCAACAGTTATAGTGCAGTTTATCTGAAAGATACGTTTTGAAACAACATCTCATTTAATGGGACCATAACATCTCTAAAGGAGAAATGCTGCAGTTATTTAATGTCAAAGAAAGAGCATAGATGCATACCCGCTGATGCAAAGGTTGTCTTTGCCCTGAAGGCTCTCATGGGTTGAGGTTTAGGAGTGTCTGAAAAAGCTCACACTTTAATTAAAGTAGAGAAAATAATTTCTACTTGTGATCAGGTATGATTAGCTTCTAGCACTCAATTGCCTCCATATACCTATAGTAGAAGTTACCTAGATTTCTTGGATTGCGAAATTTGACATGAAGACAACTTCGACTCACACAAGAGGATAATAAAATTGTTTAAATGTGACAATTCGGCAAAATCTGAAGTTTTAATGACAGAAAGTTTCTCCTTGTTGCAGCACCATAATTCTGATATCTTGGCCTACAGATTGGTGGATCTTTCCTTTTGTCTCATCCTCGGCCAATAAATGTCTCTGCTGGTGGTGGGTCAATATTAGCATTTAATTTGCTCGACATACACACGAGGCATATCTACCAGCTCTGTCAAGTGTGAGGCATAGGCGACATATTCCCTGGTGCCTGCCATTAGTGCAGCTTCTAACCTAAGAAAGAAAGAGATTCTTCCTTTCTCTGCAAGCTGGCTTCCCAACCCACGATATCTCCAGCACACAACCCTGTCAAGGATCTCCTGGTCATACAGGCCTGTGCACTAAGCTGTTCAATTTGTACTCAAATTAAATTGTTCTCATGATCAAAGAAAACAGTTGAAAGCTATGGAGCTGGAGCATAGCCTGGCTCCAGCCCTATTTCTGTGTCCAGTCTAATTCCGAACAGCATGGGTCCCAGCAGGGGCCAGGCGGGATTCAGCCGGGCCCCACTCCTCTGCTGGGTACGGATGGCAGTTTATCCCTAACCTTTGTTTCTTTCATTCTAGCCATGTATTAAAGCATGTGAGGGGACCTCGCTTTTCTCCCACGACCGTTTAATTTCTTTAAGACCCTTTGGTGATGCAAATCGTTTTTTGAAAACCCAAGTCCACTATATATCAGGCAGCACGGCCTTAGCCCGATTCTCATTAACTCCTTCAAATGATGCTAATGGATTTGTGAGGCATGTTTTCTCTCTACAGAATGATGTGTTTACCACTTCTATTTTCTATGATCTGTACCAATTTGTCTGGTACAGAAATCAATTTTACTGGTCAGTAGTTTTTCAGCTCTGCTTTTTAAACTTTTTTTTTTTAATAACATCACATTTGTCACTTTATATTTCTCTGCTTTCAAGGGTGATTTCAGAAATTAGTAGTTTAGCAGTCTCATATTTTAGCTGCTTTTGAATGCTTGGTTGAATGCTACCTGGTCCTTGAGATTTGCTACAGTTCATTTTATTGAATTGCTCTGAAAAGCTCTTCTGTTGACAGTTCGATTCGAGACTGCTCCTCAGGCTTGTCCCTGCAAAGATGGGTTCAGGTGTGGAAACCTCAACGACCTCTTCTGAAGAGAACACTGATGCAAATCATTCGTTTAGCTTTCTCGCCATGGCCTTAGCTTCCTGGAGTATCCCATTTGCACCTTAATCATCTCTCAGCCCATTGACTTTCCTGCAGGCTTCCTGTTTCTGAGAAAGTTCTTATTAGTCACTTTTATGCCTGTAGGAAGTTGCTCTTCAAAATCTTTTTTTGGCTTGCCTCATTAGAGTTCTATGTTCAACAGGATGAGTTTCACTTGTCTTTTATTTTCCTCATTTGGACAGGATTTCCACATTCAAATGGATGAGTATTTTACTTTTAATAGCCTTCTTTATTCTGTTGCTTAAACATGCTGGCTTTTTTCAAAATCATTTGGGGGCTTTTTTTTAAAAAATACATGTGATGTAGTGACTCTCAGATCCTAAAAAAGCATACTCCTCTGAAGCATTTAAATCTTTTGCCCCGTCCTTTTAACTATTTCACTTCATTTTCATGTAGTTTTCCATTTTTATAACTAAAACATGACCATCATTAACTTATTTCTTGTTTTCAGTCCTGCTCAGACGATGTGGGTATTTAGTTTGACCCAGCACCCATGCACTGCTTCAGAGAAAAACATAATTTTCTTTCTCCTTTTGGGGTTTTGGATGAGTTGCTCCAAGGACTAGCTACTCAGACTCCAGACACCTTACCACTGCTAGAGGAGAACTAAGATGTGACAATTGCTGTGTACTGTCTTTGGAAATAAAATCACTTTCCACTGTCTTTGACAACCCAGCTGCAAAAAAGAGGGTTAAAAATATTGTATGTCACTGCAAATCAGAAGTCAGTTACCAACCATAAAATTTAAGCAAAGACATAAAGACAGTTACTTAATAACTGGAAAACTGATAGCCCTCATGTCCTGAATCATCTACAATTAGCTGTAATGGGCAGTAAAGAAAGTACACCAAATCTTGAAGGTAGGTAAGTCACTGTTAATAAGCCAATGCATTTAATGAATTCCCTTGTTTATCTCCTCGGTCCATTAAAGGCTGTGAAGTTCATGCTGGATTCTGTAGCAGCAAAGTGACTCATCACCTGAACTGGCCAAATTTCAGCTGGCCCAGCCTATCTCTAGTTGTCTGGGGATAATGTCTGCAAACCCGTGGCCTGCCAGGAGGAAGGGGATGGCAAGCCACTGTTTCTGTCCAGAGCTCCTTGCTGTCAGTGCAGAGCCTGGAACCGGAGCCAGGCTCTCCTTCTCACACCGTGGCTGGCCATACCAGCCCATGCCGTGCCGACTGCCCCATTCTCACCTGTCCTTGGTGCCAGCCTGTGCTGCGAGACTCAGGTTTGGATACATCTCCAGATTTTTCACTGGAACAAATTCAGACACAAGTAAGAGTAAGCACAAAAGTGTCCAAGGGCAGCTGCTCACCTTGCAGCGTCGCAGACGGACTAGTTACCTAACCCGTAGGACTCCTGCCAACAGCAGCTAGGGAAGGACATTTTCACAAAATGCCCAGGACTGCTTCTCCTGGGGTTGCCTTCACAGGCCACTTTAGACTCTTCAAGCTTCGTGCTAGCAATACTCCCACTGACTGGGCTGCTGTGGTGTTATCACAGTTCCCTCAAGGCCCTTCAAGGTGCCCTGAAAAGACTTGGTCCGACATGCTTTTCTGTAGCTCTGGCTGCCTTAGAGAAAACGGTTGCACTTTTCCAGAGCTGAGAGACCTGATTCTATAGATTATCAAAGCCAGAAGAGACCAGTATGTTCATCCATCACCCTCAAACACCATCCTTCTAGCACCAGGCACAGATATGACACTGGCATTGAAGCTTATTGAGTTAAACTTACTAAGCTTATTATTTATTTTCATAGCTGCTTCTCTGCATGTGTTTGACTAAGGGGAGAAATACTCGAGTCAAAACTGCTTTTCTGTTTCGTATTGCCTTATCAACATGTTTGTCTTTTGGGGTGACAGAAAAGGTAACCCTGATTCTTGTATTCATGAATATTCACAGAGGTGAGAGGATTTAAGCAGTTGGTGTATTGTTTGAAAGAAAATTTAGATCTCCTTTTCAAACACCTTCTTTGTGATCTAAATTCTTCTCTTTCCCTGTAATAATTTACTTTAAAATCCTCCTCCTTGTATTATTCCCAGCTATCAGAATTAATCAGCATGGTATAGCCTGAACTGCGATACAGGGCAATCATAGTAAATGGAGAAACAAGCATAAATTACATCACTAGTGAGCCCAAGAAAAGATTACAATGGTAAGGGAAGATGAGTTGAATCATTTGTTCTACCTTATCTTCTACTGGTAATAAAATGAAAAGAATGAACAATAAACAATTGTTTTTATGAAGAACGAGCTATTTGTACGCCTTGCCCTTTCGTTCTCATAGAAGGTTCTCAGCAGCAAAGTGTAGCACTTGAGTTCACACCATTTCATCCGTTGGGCATTTGGCTGTGTCTCTGTCATGCAACTTTAGATCCTCATTCAGTTCCTGAAGCTTAGCTGTCTGTATTATGAAAATCCCACCCTGTATGCAAGCAGTCTCATTGCAGGCAGTTGAACTATCTTCACGAAGAAGGCTACTTGGATCTGCACAACCGTGGTGTCAGCAGAGAAGTCACAGAGCGAGCTAGCATGGGCGGCCGGGTTGTCGCTGGTCTACCCAGAGCGTTGGTGAGGCCGCAGTTCTTGTACTCGTGCTTCTGCCTCTATTTTTCACTCTTTCTGCTGAGGGAGAGCTTCCTCGGCCAGCAGTCTCCACCACAAAAAAATTTGGAAACCTCGCATGAGCATTTTAAAAAGGGAGGGTTGGTGCGTCCCTGCTCCCATGGGCGTGTTCACAAAGGTAAGAGTCGTGATTTCAGCAGGAGCAGACATATTTACACTAGTACTGAGCAAAAAACCAGCTTGGGCAGCGGCAGCAGCACACTGTGGCACTGGGAGCTCGGGGCAAATTGGACAGATCTGCTTAGAAATGATGAGTACCTGCTGAGGTGGCTGCTATGCGCTAAGGACCACGCTACAGAGCATCCTTCTGGTGGTACCCGGGCGCACCACACGAGAGGTGCTTCTGCCCTCGCTGCAGTGACATCTCTGATGACAGCGTAGGTGTTTTTTGCTGCTAGACACATCAGTGTGTTGAGACTGTTTCGTGCTGCTCTGGGGACGTGAAGCGAAAGTAAATAAACATTTACCAGTAAGCTGAAATGGGTGGTAATGGCCACTAATTATGTAAGTCACATAAAATAAGTGGTGTTTGAATGGCTGACCTGTAATATCTGTAACTCAGAGAGCATCCATTTGCTACAGCATTCAGACATCAGTCGCTGTCACATGGCTAAACTTGCTGTGTTATATAGAAATTCCTCTTTCTGTCTACCAAAGCTTGGAGTGAAGAATTTTTCAGCCAAGTTTATTATTGTCTTCTCTGAATTTTAACCTTGTGATGCAGGGTTGATAAGTGGGTGCTTTTGAGGAGTTTCTGTTTTCAGATTTTCCCAGATGTCTGGTGTCTGACAGAAGACGTTTTATGAAAGAAGAACAAATGTTACCATCAGAGTAATATAAAATAATGAAATGAAATGAAAGCTTCTATAAGCTGCTTCATGGAACTTGTGGAAACAATTTATTTGAGGCACTGAGACTGTTGGCAACTGAAATTGTGCAGCTATTCTGAAGACCTGAATTTTCTGCTGAGTAACAATTTACTTCAAAAAACTAATTATATTTCAGAGTTAACAAGCTTATCTATTAATTATCTATTAATTAATTCAAAAACTATTAAATAAAAACATGTTCCTAAATAAACACTAATCTCACTTTTGAGATAAATTTTCACTCAATCGCATTTATTACGAATATACCACGAAAACTCCCATATTGTTTATAGAATTTAAACCCAGACACTAGACTGATTGTAGCTAGGATGTTGGCAGCTAGAACTAGGAGTGTTTTCACATCCGTGTCACCTGCATCAGTATAAACCCTTCAAACACTATTGATATCTATTCATGATCATATTAGCCACTCTCAGATTAGCAGAATTCATCACGACCTATTGCATGCCATAAATTTTGAGTCATATTGACCAGAGAGAGAAAGGCATGTATGAATTATTAAAACTAGTCCGCACCTGAGTTGCATATAACTTTTTTCTTGTGGAGGGTTTCTTTCTTTCTGAGCTGACTGCTGTTGCTTAAATCCCTCCACTGGTCCTGAACAAAGTGTCCAGAAGTTGCTACCTAGGTAGACATTTCTTGGAAACCATGAAGGAAATTGGTTTTGAGATGAAAGCATAGGCTGAGACTTGGAAGATCTGGCTTCAGCTCGGAGCTGTCTTCTAGGTTTTCCAGAGGCTTTACCAAACCAGGTCCTGTGTCTGCCCTTTACTGTCATGCACTGTCTCTGCTTTGGTTCTGGTGTGGGTTTTCAGACCATCTTTTCCAGGCTCATGAACACCCATAAGTGGCTACCTGTTTAGGGGTGGCAAAAGATGACTAATGGAAAGCAAGCTTACTCTTGGTGGGCTGGAATTCATGGAAGTGAGGATATTTTAAAAGGAACATAAATGATGAAAGCTTTAAAGTCTACACTTCTAACTTTCAGTTTTACCAAGTGAGCTGTCTTTGATTAGGTGGAGGTACAGCCCTTTGCACCACGGAGCCTTTGCAGAGGAGCGCAATGCCATTGGTGTGGGCACAACACTAAGGTCAGTCACTCCATCCCACGGGACCTCCAGCAGAGCTCCCCAACCCTGACCTTCCTTTTGATGCTCTATTTCTTTCCATACATTATAAACAGTTACTCAAGGAGCAGCACATCTTACTTTGCACGTCTTTTAGCTTTCCTAGTCTCAGGTATTCACAGTAAATACGGCCAAGTTTTGCCAAGGTCAGGAGTCCAATGAAGACTGTAAAATACAAAGGACAGAGGGAGAGCAAAAATCTGCAGTTTTGTCTGCTTTGGTGATTTCTGTGGCTCACAAACACTTCCACACCTCCACGAGCATAAGCTTCTTAAAGGTGAGAGAACACATCTTCAGGGGAAAAAGGATATAAGTCTTGTTTTAGCTCTCTGTGTGAATACAAATTTCATCCTCGTGCACATAAACAGCAGAAAAGACTTTATGCTGAGAGCTGGTTTAACAACTGGAAGAATGCTCCTTCAAAGGGTGAGCCATTAAAAGGAGACACACGACCTTAAAACTTAGACAATTTAGAGAAAGTGTCTTTCCGTTTAATAAACAGCTGGTTGAATGCAGAGAAATATAGACATTTTTCTCGGCGATGGATTTATAACTACTAATATTTCCATGCTAGTAGTATCTTCGAGCAAATGTGATATGGTTTATGGTGTACCATGGTTTTATAGACACATTTCATTCTTGGTATAATAAAAAAAAACAACAAAAAAACCCCAGCAAATACGAAGAAAAATGTGGGGTGCTGTAATACTGGATTTACCTGAAATCCTAGCAATACTGTGTCAGAAGCTTTAACAAAAAAAAAAACCAAACAAAAAAGCCTTAAAATATAAACCTCTGCTCAGTAAAGACACTGACTGAACGTCATAAACTGTCTGAAAGCAGAACATTGAATTTGCATCCAGTCATTCCCTGGCATGTTTACATCTTTTGGACAAATGCAAAGCTCCCAAATACCACAAAAAATGAAAATATAACAGCCTCAGCATGTAAATTAAACCCCAGTGTAATATAAAATAGATTACAATTGCTGCAATTAATTGCAAAGTGTAATAAATCACTATACAAATAAATTATGTGCTTTAAATGTCATTAAAAAAAAGCCATTAACAAGCCAACAGGAAACAGGCAGCTTGACAATTTTATGACCCAAAACGGACTGCAATGGTGTGATTCTTACTTCATTTAAGACAATGACAAACCTTCCGTTAACTTTAGTTGGGGAGAACTGAAGTGACAATAATTTTTCATTAAAAAAAAATCTATTTTTCTTCTGCAATGCAAAGGAAATCAAAAACTCTCAGAAGTCTGAATATACTGACATTTGGACTGGTTTAAGTATGCTTTACATACCTACAGAAATTAACAAAATAATTTGTTATACTCAGGCTTGCATTATCAAATAACTCTTGCATTGTAGAATAACTTTATGATCATTTGAAGTGTAATACTTATTTTTTCCTCTGATCAAGAAAGAGTGTCAAAAATTCTCATAGTCTTATTGAATGGTTTGAGTCTCTAAAGCCAACAAAAAAAGAGATATGACTTAGGAGAAGCCATTTTGTATTGTTACTTTAAGTCTGGTCTTTACAAGGATCCAAAGGCAAACTCCAGATGAGGGCAGTTGATATTTCTCATGTTTACATATTTTATGCAGAAGTGTAACAGTTTTGAAAATATTGTGCGCGATAGAGGTGTGATTTATGCTGCGAGCCTGATCTACATGAAGGAAGAGAAGAGGAGCGTAGCTGATGTCTGAACCATTGGTGCTTGGCAGGTGGACAGCGGGGCAACCCTCAGCAGCCGGGTCAGAAAGCCCCACACCATCATGGTCCCGTGGCGGGGAGACCCATCAGCTCCGTTCCTCCTGGAGGACAGAGCCACAGAGAACTTGAAAAAGCAGATAGGAAAGAGTTTCTGTTCTGAGCAAAAGGCAGGGAGAGGTTGTAGCTCTGCAAGACAAGGAGTCTCAACTCCTGCCCAAGACCCTCTGCCCATTCACCGTGAGCTGGCACCTTGGGATGCAGACAGAGACATCCCACTCACTCTGCTGTCTCCAGAAACAGGGGCTGGCACGCATGGGTTTCCTGGGGTTCGTCCTCCAGCTCTTCTCAGGGAGCTGCTCATTGAGACAAAGGAGCCACAACCTGCTTTCCCCTTCCCTCTCCTGCTCATCGCCAGCTCCAAAATACACCATCGCTGGCTCCCTGCCCGGTCCCCCCAGCTCCGGCTCAACCTTTCTGTGGGGAGAAGGGCTAGCGAGGGTCCAGCCAGCGAGCAGAGAGGAGGAGGAGATGATATTTTGGGGCTGGGGGGGAGGAAAGGGGTCCTTTGTGACTTGTCTTCGTCTCCTGAGCTGAGTTTAATTTAGCCCCTAGGACCGTAAGTTCAAGAAAGATGAAGAGCTACTGGAGAGACTCCAGCGGAGGGCTACGAGGATGGTGAGGGGACTGGAGCATCTCCCCTACGAGGAGAGGTTGAGGGAACTGGGCTTGTTCAGCCTGAAGAAGAGAAGGCTGTGAGGGGACCTTATAAATGCCTACA
>Ga0065711_1048925_pt1 | contig 11559 bp, 4 predicted proteins | sample Hoacrofraction12_FD_59098 | JGI IMG/M metagenome (GOLD analysis project Ga0065711, IMG submission 59098) | Hoatzin crop microbial communities from Cojedes, Venezuela - Epithelial fraction 12 v2 (version 2) | ecosystem: Host-associated > Birds > Digestive system > Esophagus > Crop | place... | reverse complement strand
GGGGGGGGGGGGGGACCACAAAAAAATGGAGCAGTCAACAACTGAAAGCGAGTTACAGAATTTCTTACCTTTAGGACCTTTACGACCAATCTCACCAGGGGGACCTTTAAGGCCAGGCAAGCCACGGGGTCCAAGCTGTCCTGGGAAGCCATTTTCACCAGCAGGCCCTGGAGCACCTGGTGGCCCTGGTCGGCCAGGAAGACCTGGAGCACCAAATTCTGGCCTCCTAAGACTGGCTGCCAGCTGAGCTAGTTGTTCTGCGGAGGACAGAATTCAGCAGTAAGTGGATCTGAATGGAGAGATCCTCATGCTCACTAACGAAGAACATGCATTCTCTGCTACAGAAACTGACAGATCACAGTACAGCACCTTCCTTATGTACAATGCTATTTACAAAGCTAATTACATATAAGATGTTGTCTTAGTACTACTAGAGGCATAGACACACTGTGAAGCTGGTCACTCTGAAGCCCACATCTTATACACTTAACGTTAGCAAGTTGAAATGACTGAAGTGTATATGGTTTATTTAGAAATGTCCTTGTAATCTTCTACCTCATTTAAATTTCAACTATCTAGTAAGAAAACTTAGGCATCCAATTGCCACCTCTTAAAAGAGCAAATATCTCTCTTCCTTACTACTCGTTAATCCTTATTAAGATCCATCTTTGCAAGAACAAACAGCTGAAAAGCATGAGGACAGCCATCTACATTGGCCTGCAAAGTAAGTGCGGCCTTCTTTCTCAGAGGAAAGAAACCCTTCAAATTGGTGCTCATGAGTTCGAGTTTGATAAACAATTGAACATTTTATGTTGACCTTTTCTTAAGTAAATCAGCAGGAGCTTTGCTCTTCATTAGGCGTAGGATCAATGTGCCATTCCTTGGAATGGTCTAAGCTAGCTACTCCCTTTTCCTCATCCCCCTTTCAGGCCATTCTTGTAACAGCATAAGAGCAATCCTCTCTTTGCTTAAAGTTTCTATTCTAGACTTCGAATCCATCTTCCAAGCATGCCTTAGAAATAACTTTCTCTGGATACAGCCACACACAACTCCATATGACATTTGCTATAAAGTCTGCATGACTTGGCAATACTAGTTATTTTGCACCCGCAACCAGGAAAAATTAAGATGATGGGGATAGGGTGGTGCAAAGGGGGTCTGGTGGTGCAAAGGTTCTGAAATAAAACAGGAAATACTGCAAGCAGATACATGAGTAAGACGGACTGGGGACAGCAATCTGCAGGCAAAACCTACTCAGGAGCTGAACTTCAGTTATGGTTGTCTTTAAGCTGACAAGGCTCCAGGGACCCCGTTTCATCGATTTTTTTTTTCTTTTGTCTTACTTTTTTTAAAGCATAACAGAATTGACCATTATAGGGGCTCTCAAGAGGTATGCAATGAAGAGAGTCTAGATATTTCCCATACCCTTCTCTTCACTGCTAATTCTGATAGTTATGAAAAAATTCAAGCATCATATCTGATTTCACTATAATCCTCCTCAATATTACTGTCCTTCAAGAGATCACTTCAGAAAGGTCTTTTTATCCTATTTATAGAAAGCTTAAAAAAAAAATACCCTGTTGGGCAGTATCAAGAACAGTGATGACTACTGAGATTAAATCATGAGCAGCTATTTAATTCTGGTAAAACTTTTAACGTTACAAAGGCGTAATATCCCAAAGGGCATCTTCAATAGCAAGCACTGAAAAGTCTCTTTTGTGCTTACAGGGCAGCATAAATTTTTAAACCGAGTAAATCCCATGCACCCAACTGTATTAGAAAAGCTCCAGATTTCTGTGCGTGCCAAGAACTAAGCAAATATAATTAGGGTTTTGAACATCTGCCTGTTGCTTTCATTTTATGGTGTGTTATCTACAGAAAGCCTCTCTCTGCACTCCTCTTTTTTTTATGTCTTTTGCACATAATTTTGTTGCTGTAATCTAATAGCGTTTGAGTACAAATGGCAAAATGAGCTTTCAGTGAAGCTGTGTACTTTTATATGTGTAAACATAGCAAGTGATTTGTACACATAATATATGTATGTCATAAAAATATTCCAGCCTATGGCCTGGTTACTACAGTAATAGTGTGGAATTGACAGGTAGTTCAATGAGGCTGAAAGTATATATAAAATAAGGGACTTCTCATATTCTCTCATATTGTGTCCACATTCACATGTGGGAAGATTTTCCACCAGGTCCCCTGCTGAGGCCACACTATTTGTTCTGAGTACGAGTGGGAAAATCTTGGTTGCCTCCACAGCACTAGCTTATCCTGATTTAAATGCACAAGAAATATCAAATACTTTTTAGCATATTTACCTTGCATGACTCTCATGCAAACCTGCTTAATATGCTGATCGGTTGGTTCTTTTCCCTAGGATTAAAAAAATAATACTTTAGAAAAACAGTTGATATCACAGTACATTTTGTAAGTGTGCCTGATGCAAAAAATGCTGGCCAATCAATAAATGATGTTGCAGTCCCTGCAAGTGCAAATATTCCAGCTGAAGTCAGCAAGGTAGATACTATGTGTGATACGTCCATGTACCAAACATAGTACATGCACAACAGCAGTGGGAGGGGCATAAAAAATGGAACTGAAAGCTGAGGACCCAAGGACGTAACTGTACACAACCTTTAAGATTTCTCTGGTGCACAAATGTGTCTCTTGTGAGGTACAGTGTATTTCAAACTCTACTGTGGCACTTGGGTTTTGCATGCGTACGCATCTCCTGATGCAAGAAAAGGAGTGGTGTGAGTGACGGTTAAGTGTTCAAAAGGTACCAGTTACATGAAAACAGTACTTACAGCTGGACCTTGACTACCAGGCAGACCTGGGGCACCCTGTTCACCCTGCAAGCCTCGCGGTCCAGGTGAGCCTCGTGGCCCTTCCATGCCAGGCTGTCCCCGACTTCCCTCAGGCCCACGGGAACCAGGGTCTCCAGGATTACCAACCTGACAGTGAAAGAGAAGAATGTCAGTGGACTGCTACACCAGTGTTAGACTCATTCTAACCTATCAAAACGGTAACAGGACCTATTCGCAAATGCAAAGCAATGAGCACTGGGTTGTACAGTTGTTGAACAGCTTCTCTTTAAGTGAGCGACTGGAGTCAGTGGTTGTGTGATTTATAAACTTAAAAAGAGGTCTGTGTTCTTCACTCAAAGGGGAGAAGTGGAAAAATAGGATATTCTGTCAAAGGAGGCAAATCAGCATCTATAGTGACACGCACAAGACCTTGTTTTTTTTTGTCAAGGAACCGATCTCCTATACTTGGTTTCTACTTTTGCCCTCATTCATGTCACATGCAGCTTTTCTAGACATTAAGTGCTCCTTAAGATACAAAAATTCCAGCTCCCTGCTTGCTCCAAATGCCTGTCATGCCCTTTCGTAGAGAGTACCACAGTATGAGCCTGTATTGTCTAGCCCCAGATTGCTTGGGAACACACATTTTGGTTCATTTACATCTGTCAGAGACAGAGCTCACTGCACACTGATTCTAGTGCCTACGCTTGAGTTTGCTGGCGTAGGGGAGGGAAAATTCTCACACAAACTGATGTTGACAAACTGCCTGAACAGATGCAGTGCCAGCTTATTTCACTCAGGGAAGGGGTATAAAGAGCTAATTTACTGGTATTAGCATCCTGACCCCTGGGGAATGACAGGATTGATATGGATACATCAATATGTCCACTTAGGTGCATTTAGTAAATAAAGGTACAGCTTCTGCTCCAGTGAATTTTCTAAAAGTGATTAAACACCATGCAGAGTGAGACCTATGCCAACGGGCACCTCTGAGTTACTTTCAATACAAGTTATTTTACTACTATTAGTCAATAGTAGTACCAACAAAGAACATCCAAAAACCAAACAAAACACACAAAAAACCAGTAAAACTCAAAAAAAGCAGAAAAAAAAATCCTACATACTTATGGCTTCCCAAATCTATTGGGGAAAAAAAAATACACCACCACCCCCTGACAGAGATGCTCAAGAACCGATTACTGAGCTGTGGTATGAGTTAAATCCACAAGATGGAGCCATTTCAGCGCCATCTGTGCTGCATCTCAGGCCGCTAACTGCGGTCCCTGTCAGAAGAAAACCCAAAGAACATGCTTCAACGGATATATTAATTAGACAGCAAAATTCTCTTCGTGGAGTATACAGCCAGGAAGCCATCACTCTTTTCTTGCCCAGCCTAGTGAGTTGTTGGGTTCCCGGAGGGATTACTCATCCCTCTGTGTGTACTCACTAGGATGACAAGCACTCTAGGGTCTTATCAAGAGAAAGGGACTTTAAGAATCTAGGGGGATAAAACTACGGATTTCTCCTCTATGTCTTCTTCATGTCCTGCTTGTAAGATCTCGAGCAGCAGTGCACACTCTCCAGTTTGCATTTGCTTAGCCCCAGTGTCACACAGGCCACCGAGAACACAGACATAGTTTGCTTGTTACAGACTCAGTTTCCTGTAGGCAGAACTGTTGACACTTCAGTATCACAGCCCAAACTGTCAGCTGCTGGAACAATCCCATTCTTCAGTGATCCTGAAGTAAAAAAACGTGTTCAGCTCTGAAATTCTTTTTCTTATGTTGACATACAAGCTTCTGCTCACCTTCCACATCAAAGCTATTGTTTTGTTATTTGTAAAAAAAAAAAGAAAAAAAGGAAAAAAGGAATCTGGGCCATAAATACTTCTGCTTTCACAGACATCACAGTCCTGCTGCCAGCTTTTTCACAGTGTAAAGATTACAGGCTGCACGCAGCCACTGCACTGAGCCTCCTTTCTATACAACACCTACTGTACAAAGAGTGCATTCATTTCCTTCAAAAAAAAAAAAATTTAGTTGGCCAGAAAATTGCTGTTGAATAACACTTCTCTTTTAGGAGCTTAGAATTCAGGACATGAATTCCTTTCCAAAGCTAATTCATTCAAATATTAACTGTATTCAAAATTTAAACAGATGAAATGCTGTTGCAACTCATTCAATTTTACTGTGATAAAAATCTCTGCTCATTGTTTGTATTTGCTTTCTTAAATCAGAAAACCATCTGTCTGATCTCCTAGATGTCTGTATTTCTGTAACAGTGCTATTCATTATACTTACAGCTCCCTTCGCTCCCGGCAATCCCATATCACCCTAACCAAAAATAAGACAAACTGTATTAGAAGAAAGTTTCCATTATCATAGACATTACAAATGCAGTAAACGTGACGTAATTTTTTTCACTATTAAAAAAAAAGTTCACATATTTAGTTCATTTACACAAAATTGCACCTCGAATTACAACTCATTTGGAAATAAAACTTAAATTTCAGATTTTTTTTCTTTTGTAAAATTCCTTTCTCAGAAACATTCCTGTAAGGTGCAAATAAGAAAGTATGTTTACTACAATTGGTTTTCTGTTGCTTATCATAGACACGTGGCTCTAATCTCTCAAACCACAGTTACAGCACCGGACAATCTTAGATAGTAGATTGCTTGGAAACCTTTAGAGGAAGCACTGCTTAATCAGGATTTTCTAGTTTGACAGAATTACTTATATTTTACAGTGCTGTGTTAGCCCTGACAAAACTGCAATACAAACCAGGCAGGTGTCTACCCAATGTGCTGTGAAGAAGCTAAATGCCTAGCAGTTCCTGCTCCCAGTAGACTGGTCCTGGCTTGAACAACCCCAAGATCCCTCTATCACTTCACTGAGAATAGCAGTCCAACTATTCAAAGTTTTTAGTTTTCCCTTTGAACTGGGGCAGAAAAAAAAGTTTCAAAATCTTGTAATCACCTATGAAACAGATTAACTCGTCTTCTTTGTTGTTTTCATAGTATTCTTGGAGAGATTTCTGAAAATTGTATTTCCCCTGTTCCTAAATGTCGTTGGTGAAATAATTGGTTTATAACAGTCAGAAAGGCCACTTTATCTGTTAATGAACATAAGTGAAGTAGGAATAACAACTGTTATCGGTTTAAAAGAGACTAACTGGCAGCACATGTAAACACCCCATAGTATTGGTTCCTGGGAATCTGTATAGTGATGGTAAAGTTGCATTATTGGATATCTAGCTTACCAGGGCTCTTAATTAACTTTAAAAACCTTTCAGAACTGCAAAGTGTAGGAAAACAAGTGTTCATTTCCAGCACACAACCTGGCTACCATTTTTTAAATGGGGAACAGTTTACTAATTTTTGAAAGAGTCAGTTCTGGTTTTGCTGGATGGGGCCTCATAGAAGTCACTGGACTGATGTATTTCTCTTTGTGTAGCAAAACAAATCCTCTTTACCCAAGGGCACATGACCCAGGCATTACCCATGTGAATTCACAACATGCCGCACTCCTGCCATATACACACACCTTCCTCCAGCAATATCACAGCGCCACAGCCTCTTCCCAGACCGTTCTCTCTCTCCCTAAGAGCCAGTTGTTGCATCTTATTTCCAAAGATAAAGGCAATACAAAATATTTCCATCAAGTCTGAGTTGTTATGGGTATTTATTACCTGTGCTCCTGTTTCACTTGAATTTAACTACCTCCTCATCCTTACTGCTTCAAACACCAAGAATTTATGTGTGGGCATGTGTGTATGCATATACACATTTATATATATGCGCTTGGTGTATATCTACAGATGTATCTATATATGCATACACGTACATACACACCCCCTTCAAGGCAGCCTGTACTGTATTATAGATCTAACAGAATATGTGTATTTCCGAGTGCTTACAAAACAGCAGGAATGGCATGACCACGCTAATAGAACTGCTGTGCTCTGCAATGCCCAGTTAGAATAAAACTGAAATGTGACTTTCAATTCTCAAACCATAAGCTTGAAGCACTCCCAAGAATACTTTAAAGTTTTAATTTATGACAACAAAAATATTAGATCGGGTGAAGAGAAAACCATGCCTTACTAAGTCACCCTTTTCTCCTCCATCTCCTTCTGCTCCAGCTGCACCCTATATTAAAAAAAGACAAAAAAGACATACTGTCAGCCTTCAGATTTAGTCAACATCATGTACTGCAGCATTTGGTGGGGTGAACTGAAAGTACCACAATCTGTAACATGACTTACTTGTTCACCCTTAGGTCCTGGTTCGCCCACTGAACCCTAAAATGTTAAAGAATAAAAATTACAATTTCAGCATTTGAAACTGCATGTTCAAAAGCATGCTAAATTATCTTCAATCCTCCCTACTGTCTAGGATTAATGCAAGAGACCTTTAAAGCTGCAAATTTTAAAGAATGACATTGAAAGCACTTAAATCTTACTATATAATTAAGGTGACAGACTGAAGGCAAGTAATAGCATGGAACATACAATCCACTGCCGCACTGGATGGTACAGATTCTGACTGTCAAACAGTAGATCTTCCCTTTACATAGCAGATGCTCTGGCAGCAGCTACAACTCTGCTCTTCAAATTGGTTAGAAGTTATAAGCAAAAAATCCAGTAAGCGTAAGACTTTTTCTAGCCCTATGAAGTATTCTGTACTGCTGTAGGCCATATCAGCCTTGCTAATGTGAGATAAGCACACTAAGACATCTACAAGTTCAGTCAAAATCTTCTTGTGCTTGCTGTTTAATTCTCAACGTTTTTTAGCAGAACTGTCTCTAGAATTTTGATCCTTGCAGTCAAAGCTGAATGGCTTCTATCTTGAAGTCAATATTCCTTTGTTTAAAAGAACAGTATTAAGATGTTTCATCTTAGAATCCTGTAACAAAACACCTGCGTGGACCATCAGAAACCAAAGAGGAATAAATTCATGACCTGATTAATTTCAAACATATGTAATTTGTTTCTATAATAAAAGTATTTAATTTTTAGAACTGTGTACTATTTAAGAAAATTTTAGTATTTGTGTTCTGTTAGAAAACTAATCACACCATCCTCAAATGTTCTTCGCAGTCTGTGCACATTCAAACATTCCAAAAGAGCTATAACTGTGCATGAATTTTTTTTTCTAAAACGGATGGAGATACAGTGTTATCTTTCCCATTTCAGAGATCCATTTAATTCACATAAGATATGGACACACAAACCAGTGTAACATCTACAATTTCATGAATTCAGATTTGCTCTCATGTTCCTGAAGACAAAAAAAAAATACTAAATTACCCACAAAGCTAAGCAGTGGAAATCACAGACCTATTTAACATTCTGACTTCGTCAAACAACACCAAAATTGTTTTTTATGAAGTGTTCTTAAAATCATGCCTTATTAAGGTTTTCTAATTACTCACACAAGAAGACACTGATTTCCAACCTAACATCAAGTTGGAGGTTCTTTTTCTCCACTTACTCTTCTTTAGAGCAACAAAACTGCCTACAGATAAGGTTGAGATGGGAGCAGCTTTTGTTTCTGTGAAACTTGGCCTGTAATAGTTGCATTAGCATACATAAAAATCACAGCTGAAACTATCTTAATCTATTCTACCTTGACCCCCAAAATTTCAATGGAGACAACAGGGTAAGATATAAAAATATGAAAATATCCACTTTTTTGACATACTACTTATCTATTTGTAAAAATGCCTCTCAAACCATGCCCAGAGATTTTTTTTGCAGAACTGCCAGTCAACATCAGCCAAAACTGTACCGGGGCTACACTACCTATCTAACAGTAAAAAGGATTGTGTTCCAGTGCCAAGTTCTGGGTCTTGGCCTGGTGCTGCTCAATTTACTAAAACGGACAGAACCGGAGTGTCTGCCACCAAGTCAAAACATGTGAATTAGAAACAGTGTAAGTGGCGAATGCCGGGATTTGGCCATTATCTGTAACATATCCTCGTAACCACTCTGTGAGATTCACTGAAGCGTGACCCATTGCTGTAACATCGTTTCATATTCCTGTCTCTGCTATCATATGTCAGGTGCATGATGGGTGCACTTGACTCCTTGACCAAACTGGTGGCAGTTTGGTTCAGGCTCCAGAGGAAGTAAAGGCCTAGGCCATAACTGGGCCAAGAATTTCTCTACTTCCAACCTGCTCTCTGAAAACTCACACAGGAACAGGGTGACACAGTGAACACTGATGCATATGGGCTTGGAAACTGGAACACCAACCATGCAATTAACACATGAATAGCCGGTGGCTATTCCAAGACTCATTTGTCCGGGAACAAAGAAAGTTGCGGGTACAGGGAGTTGCACACCTCCCTCTTCCATCGCATGTAATTTGACTAGGAGCCAACCACTCTACAGCATAAATATGACAGCCTGAGTCAGCCTTTTTTGAGCTCTACCTGCTACGAAGTTGGCTGCACGGTGATGATCTCCCCTTGACCTGGGACGCCTCTCAAGGTTACTCCTTGAGGCTGAGACCCCTTACCAACTGCAGATCTTTGGTAAGTGACTGATATCATGCATAACCTTGCATTATAGTGCACTAAGAATTTGTATTGGTAACTTTGATTTTGTGTCGGTAATTTTGAATCATTATTATATCCTCTGCAATAAGTCACAGAGTGAACCTTGCCATCAAACTTTGTGAAGTCTCACTTTTACAACATCATACTTCAGTAAAACCACTTTTGCTGATACCTTCGGCAGTGGTTCTTTAAGCAGTCAAAATCGTCCACGTGTGACAAGGTGCCAGCAGATAGTACCCAAAATCTTAACGGCTTTGGGATCAAGAATGACTTATGGAATATGTTATTTCGTGAATTTACTTGGCTTCTGGTTGCTATTCACATCAACTCTTGTCATGCACATATGGGCTTCACAACAGAACTTTCTAGAATTCCTGTTTACAAAACAATGAAGTTTTGAAATCAGGAAGGGGAGAAAGGTTACTTCAGTGTGGAACTTACTGATAGCAGTGGTTGATGCAAAGACTAGGGTTAACAGGCTACAGCGATACCTGTTTCCAAACCCTGACAAGGATGTTTGGCTCTGTGTTAAGACAGATGCAGTTGCAAGTTGAACAGGGTAGAGAAAGGATATACTGCAAGGAGAAAGGAGTGGCACAATGCTCTTCAGGCTTGTGACTTGGAATACATACTGCAGATCAGTGCTACTGGCAAAGCTGAAGCCCTGTTAAGCCTGCTCCAGAAAATTCACTCCAGTCTCCACGCAACCAAAGAAAAAGAAATGGACACTTGCCTCAAAACAGGAAAGCTAAAAAGCAATCACATGATGAGAAAATTGCTAGCACAGCTTTTTGGACTTCAAGGTATTTGCACAGGGCATTAAACTGACCCTAGGATTTAAAAAAAACCTCCAGGCATAAGATATTGTCGTATGCCAGTTAGATAAACAGAAACCTCCTGGCTGTATCCTGAATCTCACTGGGTCTATTTACAGCACTTACATTCTGGTCTCATCTTAGAGGTCCAGACCTTTTATAAGGTAAACGAGGAAAACCAGGCATCTTTGGAGGGAGATTGTCAGCACTGCAACAAATACTAGTTATTTTCCTTCCAGATTTGTTTCCTCAGGTACCTTCAGTCTCCCTGTGGAGAAGTCTAAAGTATGAATCATTACCAACCTAACAAAAAGACACTGCTTTATGTCAGTTCTTACATTTGACTAGAAACATGTGTTCCTGATCTCAGCATTAAAAAACAAAAAAAACAAACACATGAAAAAAACACCTCAACAGCAAAGATTGTCTTAGAAACTTGTTTTTAAGTACTTGAGCAGCTTTCAAAAAAATGCCAAAAATAACTGCAAGTCCTATCTAGCCACTCTACGATGTATACCGGGAGCATACCAGGAACAGGATTCCTCTGTTTAAACGAAGACATCTAAAGCAGTGATACCTATGTCTGACTACCAGTCCTGTACTTCCTCGATTGTCAGTGGAAAGTAAGAGGCACTTCACAAGGGCAGTTCATTTAATACTGAAGTAGATGCCTCAAGTAAGAAGGATGAAACACAGTGTAGAACTGACTAATTCTATAACAAAAATGTCTGAAGTTTGGTGAGTGAATTCCTCTGTATCCTCCTATAAGCAAGAGAACATAAGGAACATTTTTTGATTTTATATACTGGCCACTGACATTTATTCAGCAAAGCCAGACTTCTTCTGCAGGTACGTGAGATCCCTAGGGCCCAGTTCTTCTCTCCTAACAAGATATCAGAAGAGGTACTTATATCCTGCAATTGCATGTGTATGGTATGACTGGCTGGGTGGATGAGGGGAGAGCAGTGGATGTTGTCTACCTTGACTTCAGCAAGGCTTTCGACACAGTCTGCCATAACATCCTCCTAGGGAAGCTCAGGAAGTGTGGGCTGGATGAGTGGTCGGTGAGGTGGATAGAGAACTGGCTGAACTCAGAGGGTTGTCATCAGCGGTGCTGAGTCTCACTGGAGGCCTGTAACTAGTGGTGTCCCCCAGGGGTCAGTACTGGGCCCAGCCTTGTTCAACTTCTTCATCAATGACCTGAGCAAAGGGAGAGAGTGTACCCTCAGCAAGTTTGCTGATGACACAAAACTGGGAGGAGTGGTGGATACACTGGAAGGCTGTGCTGCCATTCAGCGAGACCTGGACAGGCTGGAAAGTTGGGCAGAGAGGAACCTGATGAGGTTCAACAAGGGCAAATGCAGGGTCCTGCACCT
>Ga0065711_1048924_pt1 | contig 11559 bp, 13 predicted proteins | sample Hoacrofraction12_FD_59098 | JGI IMG/M metagenome (GOLD analysis project Ga0065711, IMG submission 59098) | Hoatzin crop microbial communities from Cojedes, Venezuela - Epithelial fraction 12 v2 (version 2) | ecosystem: Host-associated > Birds > Digestive system > Esophagus > Crop | place... | reverse complement strand
TGAGGGGACTGGAGCATCTCTCCTACGAGGAAAGGCTGAGGGAGCTGGGCTTGTTCAGCCTGAAGAAGAGAAGGCTGAGAGGGGACCTTATAAATGCCTATAAATATCTGAAGGGTGGGTGTCAGGAGGAAAGGGCCAGACTCTTTTCAGTGGTGCCCAGCGACAGGACAAGGGGCAATGGGCACAAACTGAAGCAGAGGAAGTTCCAGCTGAACAGGAGGAAGAACTTCTTCCCTCTGAGGGTGACGGAGCCTTGGCCCAGGCTGCCCAGGGAGGTTGTGGAGTCTCCTTCTCTGGAGATATTCAAGACCCACCTGAACGCGGTGCTGTGCAGCCTGCTCTGGGTGACCCTGCTTCGGCAGGAGTTGGGCTGGGGGATCCCCAGAGGGCCCTTCCAGCCCCTGCCATGCTGGGATTCTGTGATTCTGTGATCACTTTGCAAATCACAATCAGGGCTTCTTTTGAGTACAGTGTAACAAATATTTATTACTCTTCTACTGTGCTAGGTGCTGTACAAACATACATTGAACTAGTAGGAATAATGACATTTTCTCAGTCGTATTCCAGCTACAATGCTAGCGGCAAGAAGCAGTTCTTATGCAGAGAAATAACCTCCTCACAGGCTATTTTTCTTATTCTTCCCCCCACCTCCACTCTGTTTTGCACCTCTTGGAGCCATTTACACCTTACTGAAGAGAAAGTGAAGTAAGTGTAAAATGCCACCCACTCTGCACAGATGGAAGTGACTGCGTGAGGAAGGAGGCAGTGGAGGAATCAGGTGGCGGGGAGGGAGGTGTCACCCATGTACAGTCGACCCAAAGAGCCACACAGCAAGACGTGCAGATGTGAAAGTGCTAGCGAAGGCTGCTGGAGGAGCAGCTGTCGAGACTGCAGGGCTCAACCTGTGCTCATACAGTTACAATCTGTCCCGTTTCACCTCCATGGTACTGGGTTTTACGAGTTTCACAGACTCTCAACCTGGAAGGGACAACTGTGATTTTATTATCATTTAACCGTGATGTTATTCTTTTTCCCAGCAATTTTGATTCTGAGCATAAAAATTAAGTTTGAGGTATACTTTCAGGTTCCGTGTCCTGGAAAGACCAACTCATGACACTTGCTGGTAACATAATCAGTGATTCGTTATCCTCGTTCGTAAGCACAAAATCTTCTTTTACTTCACGTTGTGATCTTTGCGGTCTCCCAGATTCCAGCAATCAGATTTTGTTAGGTTTTTGTTGGCTTCATTTAAGAATTATCCCCACTGCAACCTGAGGCGTTACTGTAGCTTAAACCTAGTGTAATTCAGTAGTAAATCATGCCTGTGGAGCAAGAAAGGATCTGTCTATCACACTAATATTGTTTTCCTCTGTCATTCACGTGCCACTTTAGTGTTCCCTTCACCAGTTGTTTAGATATCGTCATGTTTTTGTGACATTGCACTATTAATGCTAGAGGGAAGAAGAAGATAGTGCACCCGTTTTGTAACTTGTTTAATTCCTAATTGAAGAGCTTGACATGATTGGGAATGACTGCAGATCTGTTGTTATAATTAGAATTTGGACTTTAGCCCTAGGCTTTTCCCCTACAGGGGGGCTGATTGGAGGCCTGGGAGGCCTCACATCTCAGCATGCTATTTCCTGAAGCCTCTTTCATCCCTGCTGCTAAGTGTACACTGAGTGACTTGGAGGGTAAAGAATGAAGCTGTACAGGCTCTGCAGAAGCAGAGCAAAGGAGTGATTTGTGCTGAGGTAGAGACAGACCACACCAAGCTTTTCACAGGCAGTGGAGCAGCTGGGATTTTCTGTCCCAAAGTGGCACCAGTATCTTCTGCTGAACATTGTGGTAAACCTCTGGTTAGGACCTACTGGGCAAATATGACGAGAACAGGAGAGGGAGGCAAGGGAAGCAGAAAGTCTTACCAGGAAGACACAGCCTTCTGGTGTCTGCGGGGAGGAGAGCTTTCTATGTGAGCAAAGGATTTCTCAGGCTTATATTTCTAGGGCTGGCCAGAGCAAATCCACGTGGGCCAAAGTGCTGCCAGAATTATCACCAGTATGTGAGGGATGGCTGCACCTGGGCTGCAGGAGAGAAGCCGGGGGAGAAGGCTGTAGCTGCGTGCATCTCCTAGGCACGTGCGCAGGAGCGTCGCTGCTGCCCGGTGGGTCCCCTCTTGTAGGAACAGGGCTTTTTGCACCACAGCTGAACTTGAGAAACCATCTTTTTATAGGGTCTTGTTTTGGGCTGGGAGACATTGAGGCGAATTCTCAGCTGCCGTAAATTAGCACCGCTGCATGGTCTTCCGTTACGCCAGCTGGGGGTTAGGCCCTTATCAGAGTTTATTTACAGAAATGGGCACGATCTTTGAGAGCAGTCACACTGCTGGAATAGGCGGTGGAGCGACAAAAGATGTGGCTGGCAATGTGTTACGGTCTCTCCTTTCTGCTGAAGAACACGCAGGCGGTGCAGGTATCCATCAGTTTTCGCAGAATTGACGGGTACCTGTGCACGCTGTTGTCAGAAACACGCAGCTGCAAAATACTTCTGTCCCAGGGACTTCAGTGGGCCCAAATGGTGTGATTTATGTGTGCAACAAGCTCCCGGCAGTGTGACAAGCGTGCCTATGTGCTTGTAACGCAGGCTGATGCACGTGTGCATCCAGTTTCATATGCTCACCCAACCTGGATCTGCAAAGCCTCTCAGCTTCACAGAAGTATAGTTCCACGGAAAACAGAGAGCAGAAGGATTTACAATGGGCCCTCTAGGATGTCTTGATCCAGAACAGAACTTCTTCAGGTTCTTCAAAACGTTTTCTGGCTGAATACATCACCCCTTCTCTGCTCCTCTCCTTTCCCTCTTGCAATAACACATGCACAACTTTTTGGTGACTTTGCTATAAAAATTCTGCCACCCCTTCCCGGGAAGTCTAGACTCTGCGGAGTTGGAATGTACCTGATTGATCTGTCAAGCCCTTGTATCTAGCCATTAGGTTCACATGTACTCTTCTGAGATTAGCTAAATCGCTCTGCAAACAGTTAATAGGCAATTTTGCAGACCCAGCTGTCCAAAGATAACAAGAAAAGCTCAGAAAACAGAGTTTAGGTAACTGATCTGTACACTGCTGAGGGCTTGTAAAGCTTTCAAAGCAGACTGTGAGTGAAGGCAATTGGTGAGGAGCAGAGATCTCTCAGGATATGGTCCTTACACCTATGCTGTTGATTATGTGTCACTCACTGCACTAAGCTGATATTATTTGCTTGACCTTTGTTCTTTGGCTGAAGGCAGGGGGTAAGTCCGGCAGGAATTGTCCTGTACCTCCACGTGAAAGCGCTGGGTAAAGATGCGTGAAGAGCTGCAGGCCGGAGCAAAATAACTTCGCTTCCTGTGGTGAGGCCTGGAGGCTGAATTTCAGGGAATGCCTGACATTTCCAGCAGCTTTCTGGGATCTCTGGGGAACCCTGGAAGCAAAAGTGTGCAGAGCCATATGCTTCTCCAGGAAGCGTCCCAGGTCATGGGCTGTTAAAGAGAGAAGCATTGTCCATTGTGATTACCTACGCTCTCAGCTGCGCTTTGGAAACCGGCAGGAGTGAAAATGTCAGACCTGAGCGCTGATGGGGAAACAGATGCCTCTCCCTATTTAAATCTGAGTTCACGGTCCCTTTGGGAGAGCAATACGTGAATCTCCAAGCAACACGTGCATCCAGAGATGGACCATGAACCAGGAGCTTGCTCTCTGCGGAGGGCTCTGGGCAGGACCTCCTGCAGATGGCAAGGAGCAGCAGAAACCGTGGCTCTTCTGGGTGAGGCACCCTGTGGATGCCACCAGGCCAGGATGACTGTGGGGCTGAGTAGAGTCAGCGAGCTGTGCCTGTGCGACAGGGCAAAGGTGTGCCCACCCCTCATGCGGACGCATGGAGGTTACGTGTGAACTCCTTGGTAGTCACAACAGCGTGGAGTTCGGTGACAGCCAAACACCGAAGAGTTTCTGCACGGGTTTTTACAGCTGACTTGGAGCAAGGCTGCCAGGAGTGGGAGTGCACGAGCTGCCTGATTTCACTCCAGCGGAGAATGCGTGTACGAAATGGAGCGACGCCTTTCAGACGTACCCCGCCGCACGCCTGGGTGCTGCGGTGCCCACGCTGCTAATTTCTCCTCTGGGTTCAAATGGGTAGCAAACACCCTTGTTTACGACACAGATTCATAGATCCAAAGAATTTGCCAAGCCTAAGCTGTGGTCCAGGGTCACATAGCTCCATCTACCCTTTTATTCTCCAGGGAAGTCTGTTCGCCTCTAACTGTTACTGTCTCTGGAGAGCTGCTAAAACATATTTCTTGGCAAGGCTTGGGTCTTCCCACCAAAAGGGCGTTATCTTTTCGTAAGAATAAAGGGAGGCACAGAACTCCCCAATTCCTTGGCAAATAAACAGGCCTCCCTCCGAGACTTACTCATCCTAAGGCCAGAAAGGAAGGCAAAGAAAAAGCAGCAAAAGATTTGTTTTCCCCAACTTATAGGACAATTTGGCTCCCAGGTCTCCTTTCCTTGTCAGTGGAAGAGTGGCTAAAGCTAGGGAGAAAGTTGTCCTAGTGACAGGACAGGCTCTATGTTGTCCTGTCTTGTGTATCTTGTTCATGCTCCGGGGTCACGATGACCTCTGCAATTGCCCCGTTAGGTTAAATGGGGAGGTACCGCTGGATGTTGGATTTTTCCCCATTCCCTTTGTAATGTGAGGCCTGGCCAATTTCCAGAGCTCATCTGGGAGTTTTACAGCGGGGACTGAAGACGCTGTGGGTGCCTGCAATTGCTACTGCTCGATTCCTGTGGCACACAAAAGCTGTGGCTTTTGTTCTTTGCTGTTGGTACAGAGCCCCAGGGGAGCATTTTGGGGCCGTGGGTGCTCTGGAGACCTGTCTGAACTAATCATCTGCCTATGGTTGTGGTGGACCGAGCTTGTCCTGGGACCCTTCTAATTCCAGCTTTGCTGTCTGACATGACTCCTGGTGTAATGCAGACCACGGTATTTCACCCGGTAATTCCTGCCAGAAGTAACTACTCTGCTTTAGCAACCATCATGCAGAGCCCCAGACTGCACGTGAGTGCTTCCTTGCACTAAGTATTTTGGCTCCTTCCCTTATTCTTTAAGGGGACAAGAAGTGCAGGATGGTGGATATAAGCCTGGAGGAAAGCAAGGTACTGAATATCGTATGTGGGATCCTGGACAGGTTATTCACACCATCACTGCACGCACGTCTGCTGGGGACTGGGTCCGCCAGGTGCTGAGGCCCATTTTTCCTCCCCCCTGCTTGGAGCTCTGCAGAGTCACTGACTTCTGCACGGGGCACAGGAGCCTGTGGTGGGTGGTGTAAATTTTGCTCCCACCGGTTCAGCTGTACTTCCTCCAGCCTCCTCACATCCAGCCTTCTCCAGGAACTGAGGGCTTAGGAACAGGGGCAGGTGAATCCCTGCCAAGCAGAGATCCAGCGAGTGCTATTTAATGCCTCATGATACCCTCCCTAGATTTCCTTCCTCCTCTGCCCTCCTGTTCCCGTTCCTCGAGAAGATGCGGAGGCTCTGCAGGCTGCGCAACCCACACGGCTCGTCCCCGCATCCCTCTCGCATTTATTGGCAGGAGCTGATATCTGCCCTCCAGGGGCTTTCCCCTGTGGGCAGTGGGAAGGGGGAGGACCAGGACGTGGTGGTGTTCGGACGGGAACCGGTGACGACAAAATGCAGGGGCATTTGGAATTAGGGGGCTGCAGCTCTGATCTTAACCCTTCCTAGCAGGTGTCTCTGCGTTAGCTGGAAGATGCTATTTTTAGAGCTGCTTTTTCATTTCCTGTGTTGTCTGAGTTCCAACCTAGCTCTGCCACGGAGAAGTAAGACAACAGGCTGGGGCTTCTCCTGAAAATCAGGAATGGTTCTCAGAGCAGCCATGAAACAGATCTTCAGCTAGCATCCGCCACTGACTTGTTGCAGTGACACCAGCCCAGAGTCTTGCCCAGCAGCCTGGGTCTGAACCCACGATATGGGGCTGGGAGTTAAGTGCTGCCCATTTCCTTGGAGAGACAGCTGAGACTGCAGCCAGGACTTTCTCCTACATGCCTAGGCACTTGAAGCAAGGTGGAGGTAGCAAAAGGACACTCTTGTTGCCCGCCAGCTCAGGTTCCTGTTCTTGGATGAGGATTGACTGAACCCAAGGATCAAAACCAGCTGAGTAACATTACTATAAAATAAAAGGCTGTGCGTGGGTGGATGGGAAACTTTGTCCACTGCTGTGTGAACAGAGGATAGGTAAGAACAGGGAGGAAGAGCAGAAGAGAAAGGCTGAATACTCTATTTTTCTGGCCAATTTTATGCCTCAGATGTCTTTGTGTGACTCCAACTGTCTTTGGTGGGAATGGTTGGTGTGTTTTCATGAGAAAAATGTGCATCATCAGGCATCATCTGAAATAGCCCAGCACCCTGGGGAAGGTGCTGGAGGTATGGGATCAGTTCTCTTCTCCCTCATGGCGGTCCCTGTCATCTCCGTTGGAGTTGGAGATATGAACGACACTGACACAGGCTGAGAACCAAGGGCGCATTGACTTATCTACACAGCTTTGGTCAGGAAAAATTTGTGGAAAGCAGTGAATCTTGGGACTTAATAGACCAGCCAGTGAGAAACTGAGAGAAGACAGTTTGGAGATGAGAGCCTGGCCCCCTGCCAGCACCTCATTGCTCTTGCAGAGACGTGGATGCTCCATGGACCCTACACCTCCACTCCTGCCTCAGCAGAAAGGACAGCTAGCCACAAAGCCAGATGTACCTGCTCCTTCTGGTTCTGCCTGGACTCTGTCTCCATGTGTGTGGCCGCTGCTGGTCAGGAAACTGTGATCTTCATTCCTCTGCAGACATCTACGGTGCCTCTTATAGGACCATTGCCTGGCAAAAGCCCTCCAGAGAATGGAGATGCCAAAATAGAGAGGCATGCACTTTTGTGCTGCCGAAATGCGAAGGACATCCTAGTGCCACACCATACTTCTGCTGATTTTCTCTCTGGAGTGGTTGCAGATGCTGGAATACAGAAAAAGGCTTTCTTTTGAGAGTTGCCTGCAGACATCCCACAAAGCAACCACCGGGAAGTGGAGTGGGAGGTGGAGTGCTGTGCAATCAACCCTTGATACCAGCCCACGGTGCACCTAGACACAAACACAGGATGTGTCCGCTGGTTAATTCAACAAAAACATTGTTGTGTGCTGACATGTGATCCACATCAAATCCAGGAGAGCTGGTGGGGCACAGATCTGGAATTAATAATTGTAGATCCCCCACCTTGGGAGGCTGCATAATGGTGGTAGCTTAGGGACCCTGACAGCTCTGAGGAATCGTTGGGTGATGGCTGTGTTCTCAGTAAAAGGATTAGCTATGATGAAATAACACTGGAGTTATTAATTAAATGGCTCAGTTCATATGATCCTTTCACTGCTTTGGAGCAGGATTTTCAAAAGTGCTCAGCCTTGTCCTAACTGTGCACTCACAAAAGGTAGCCTGGAGTTGTACCAGCACCTTCAAGCCATGCAAAAGCCATTTGAGAACTTACCTTCAGTCTGAAACCCTTTAGCTGCTGTGGTGGGAGAACGCAACAGATCTTGGATCTCAGTGCAACTCATGGGATACTTGCAGCTTCACAGGCTCCATCTGCTCTCCCTGCGTGGAGCAAAGTCAGCTTTGGGGCACAGCTAGACGGGAGAGCCCTGGGAAATCACAGAGGTGTCCAGGAGGATGGAGGTTTCTGTAGCTGGTGTGCTCCCCAAGAGGCCAGTGCTCCAGGACGGGGGCATGGGAGTGTGCCAGGGTGTGTATGACATTAAAGATCTCTTCATGCCTGCATCCTGTCGCTCTTCCAGTTTCCTTAATCCTGTTCTGCCTTTTCGAAACGTCACCTGCCATCTCAGTCAATGCACAGTCCTTCCTCACTTCCTATCCCAAATTGTTCCAGAGCTCTGCTATCCCCCGGTAAAGTGACACTGCAGTTCGTCCCAAAGATGTGGAGGACCTTTCTTCCCTATCATTTCTTCCATGAGCAAAAGGTCAAAGCTATCACTTCTGTGCCTGGGTGGGAGGGACAGCTGTGGGTTGAGTCATCCCGCAGGCGCGTACGGCACAGGGTGTCCTATAGATTCGCTATTGTCTCGGGAGGGCAGCGAAATCCAGCAACCTCGGGCCTGACACAGCTTTTCCAGTGCCGTTGAAATTTAAGACAAGTGATTATTATTTCAGAAAAGAGGAGGTCATTTCTACTCCTTCCGTGTATCAGGAGGGCTGACATTAAAAAGCCAGAGGTGACGGGTGATTGTTCCCGAACTGGGAGTGAGCTTTCGAAATTACAGCTGAATTATTCTCCGCCCTGCCTGCCACATCGTGGCACCCCATTGAATTCCTTGTTTGTCAGGGTCGAATCTAGCCAGACAGCCTTCCCACAAAGGCTAGGGAGAAAACAGATCTGCCTTTTTTTTTTTTTTTTAAAAGACTCTCTCACAATATAGGTTCTTGATGAAGTTAACAGCTGGCAAATGCAGAACGTGGAAAAGGAAATACTGCTTCGGGCAGCACGCTGTCATTGTAACCCTTGGAATTCAGGGCTGCAGGAGGCTCTTGCAGATAGATTTTTTTTTTCAAGGACAGCAGGGCAACAAATGCGACAGTCAGTAACAAAAGCTCAGAGAGGAAAGCGAGGGCCAGCAGGAGAGCGGGAGGAACTGCTTTCCACGCATGGCACTGAGTGACGGGCCAGGTCATTTGGGAAGGTTGTCTTTTACTAACGCATTCAGGAATCCTCTGCAAGTGGGACACAACACAAAATCGTCAATTTATAGTTTTGCATTATGCATCTGGTCAAAACCCGGAGAGTTAGGCTCTCTGGAGCCAAAAAGAGAACACAGGCCAATTTCTGATCCTTTATGTTCTGGTAGAGATTTCCATCACGCATGCAACTAATCCTACAGAGTCACACCCTCTGACAATGTATGTCCTCGTACTTTGAGGCTAAATATACAGCTTTTTTATTCAGCTAAATATACAGCTTTTTTACTTTGGCCCACATCCCTAACAAAGCAAGGTGTATGTGTTTGCATTTCTCTCCGTGCATTTGTCTCTCATCTTTCCCCCTTCCCACAAGAAACTTTGAGCCCGTTGACCAGCGTGGCCAAGTTTGACATCGGGGCAGAGATCAAAAAGGCGTTACAGTCCTACAAGTTTTGTGGAGACTGATGGTTAGTCGGAAGGCACTGAACATCCCATGGCATGCTTAAAATTGGTGCCTCTGGTGAAGAAAAAGTTGCAGCATGAATTCAGTGTTGCCTGTTCAGTTCTGCCTGCTGAGTGGGCTCGATATTCAGACCTTTCACTTGAACTCTTCTCAGTAGAAACCGTGTAAAAATTCAACTGAGTCTGTGGGCTGTTGCTTTGGGTCAGTGGTTGTTGCCTGCACACAAAGTAGGCAGGAGGCATTTGCTTTCTGAGTAGGGAGTGTTTTGTGTTCACCACAGGCAGGTGACAATAATAGGTCATGGCAGGCTGAGATCAGAATCAGGTCTGGTATCTGTAATAAATATCCGATTGCCCTTTTACAGGAGGCATCACGTGGCATTACACCAAGAACAAGAAACATGCATTAAGTGTCTAACACCTTAGATCAGCTACTTGTTGGAACTCAGTCACCAAATTCAGTTCTTCTCTCTTCGGTAAGGGCACAGCTGGACATTTCCAGATGTGCTTCAGGATCCCTCATCTCACTGGGGTACGTGCATAAGGTGCATGATCAGCTCGGAGGTCCTGGAAGGCAGGTACTTTGCAGGTACATAGGAAGCCACAGCTCACCTGGACTGTGCTGCTTCTCAGAAGTTGCACAAGAGGTTGAACTTGCTAGCTTAATGGAAGGATGTTTCAGTTGTTGTTCTCACTGCAAAATCCACGCTGTGTTTCTTGAAGAAGAATATTTCTTGCCTGAAAGAGGAGAACAGAGTTGGGGTTTGGACGCGCCACTGCCATATAACCCAGTGGGGTGCAGAGAAAGGCTGGGTAGTCCCATGGCACAGCACCGTACAGCGGTCGGGGTCCTGGGAGCAGTGTACTCCAGTGGTCTTCCAGTTCGTTCTACCTTGCTTTGCAAGAGGACTGGTTTGGTCAGAGTGCAGGTCTGCACTAGCATAGCCATATGATTTGATCAGGGGCCTGTGTGGCTTTCCCGAGAGCGTGCAAGGGAGGGAGAGGAGGAAGAAGGCAGCTCATCCAGCCCTTACGCTGCCGCTGTACACCGCAGACCACACCACTTGTCTGAGAGACAGCAAAAAGTAATACACACAGCACTCAACTGCCTGAAACGTGGCTTGCCTTGAGTGCTCTCCTGTGCATCCCAGCAGCACCAGGGTTGCCAGGTAGCCTGTAATTGTGTAAAATTTAGTTTTTTGTAGGATCCAGATAGAAATGGGTAATTACTCACAGAAGGTGGTCATAATTGCCTTGGCTAACAAGTAAGGGCAGAAACTGTTGCCTCTAGCCCCACTTTAAAAGGACAAAGTAAAGAGCAGTTGGCAGGAGGAAGAGGTGGAGCCTGCCAGTGGAATTTCCCATAAAGAAGAGGTGTTTGGTATTTGACAGGGTAATTGAACGTTTAGAGGAACAAGCTGACATGAAAACACGTTTTCTTTTGTGTGGCTCAGGAAAGCCGATCTTTGAAAACGGCAGAAGAGGCAGGATGGAGGACGGGCAGGAGCTGGCCCACGGATACGGTGTAGCCAAAGCTCTCGTTTGGATTTTGGGTGCCACCTCTTCCCGAGGGGCTGAGGTGTCCACCTGGAGCTCCCTGGCATAGAAGTCCAGGGCTCAGGACATCACCTCATAGCTCAGGCAGTGCAGGGTATTTAGAAAAAGGGCCCACTAGCCTTGGAGACAGGCTATGTCTCGCCATCCTGCTTTTGTTTTGAATTTTGCATGGAGGGGACTGTATATTTCCAACATATTAATTGTCACAAATTTAATGGCTTTGGATCCAGAGGCCACAGGCTTCAATTTCTGGGAATGGGATTTACTGTGGACTATCACATGAGGATACTGTGACAATCTGGTTAAGGTGTAAGAGCAATCCTATTAGCTTGAATTGCCAATAGGGATCAAAGCCCTCTTCCCTCTTACACAAATGCCTTGGAAGCAAATGGATCGCTGTCCAGGTCTATCAGACCATGAAACTAGATTAGCAAACTGGTGCCTCAGTGGCCAAATGACAGAGCAGCTGAGGGGCTACTGTATGTGTAGGAAGAGGGAGAGAGGGGAGGATATGTAAATATGTGGCAAATAATTCACTTTATAGGATATAATTAGATAAGACTGAGGTGCAGCAGCACCTCCAGCTGAATGCAAGCTCTCTCTCCACTGTAGCAAAGAACAAATTCAATTCTGGGCTCCCCACTTCAAGAAAGATGAGGAGCTACTGGAGAGAGTCCAGCGGAGGGCTACGAGGATGGTGAGGGGACTGGAGCATCTCTCCTACGAGGAGAGGCTGAGGGAGCTGGGCTTGTTCAGCC